>Ga0307446_1000676_pt1 | contig 11578 bp, 10 predicted proteins | sample SalMarSW160320MG_FD_202141 | JGI IMG/M metagenome (GOLD analysis project Ga0307446, IMG submission 202141) | Salt marsh sediment microbial communities from the Plum Island Ecosystem LTER, Massachusetts, United States - SW1603-20 | ecosystem: Environmental > Aquatic > Marine > Intertidal zone >... | reverse complement strand
GACCGCTACTTCGACAAGTACCTGTTCGAGTCCGAGCCGCCGCTCCTGGCGCGCATCGCCGACGCCATGGCGGAGCTGGTGCCACCCGGCATCGACGCCATCGCCGGGCTCGAGCTGGGCGGCATCCCGCTCGCGGTGATGCTGTCGCAGCGCACCGGGCTGCCGACCCGCTTCGTGCGCAAGAAGGCCAAGGAGTACGGCACCCGGCGTCTGGCCGAGGGCGGCGAGGTCGGCGGGCTCGCGCTGCTGGTGGTCGAGGACGTCATCACCTCCGGCGGGCAGGTCGTGCTCTCGAGTCGGGAGCTGCGCTCGCTCGGCGCCACCGTCGAGCGGGCGTTGTGCGTCATCGACCGCGAGGCGGGCGGAAGGCAGAACCTGGCCGAGGCGGGAATCCGGCTGACGCCGCTCTACACCATGAGCCAACTCGAGGCCGCCGCCGGGACCTGACCGCGACCGCCGGCCGCCCCCTACAATCGGCCCATGAGCGATTCCCAGCGGCACAGCCACGACACCCTGTTCGCCCGGATCGTCCGCGGCCAGGTGCCGGCCGACATCGTCTACCAGGACGACCGCGTCACCGCCTTCCGTGACATCCGGCCGCAGGCGCCGGTCCACGTCCTGATCGTCCCCAACGAGCGCATCGCCACCGCCGCCGACGTCACCGAAGCGCACGAGGCCGTGCTGGGCCACATGTTCGTGGTCGCCGCCAGGGTGGCGGAGGACGAGGGCCTGGAGAAGGGCTACCGGCTGCTGGTGAACTGCAAGGAGCACGGGCACCAGGAGGTCTATCACCTGCACATCCACCTGTTGGGGGGCCGCCCGCTGGGCCCGATGCTGTGCCGTCAGGCCTCCCGCACCGGCCCCGGAGCGGCCGGCTGACACGCGCTTCGGCCGGCCCGGCGTGATAGCTTCACGGCATGAGCGGCGTCGAGCTCGTTCTGCACGCGCTGGCCTTCGACCCCAGCGCCTTCTCGGCGCTCGACCAGGGCGTCGCCGGGTTGAGGCTGTCGCTGGTCGTGGTCTTCCTGGCAGGCGTGAGCTCGGCGCTCGGCCAGAGCGTGGTGCTCTTCGCCAACCGCGTGTCCCAACGGCGCTTCGCGGCCAGCCTGCTCCTCTCCGGGGTGATCTTCAACGTCGTCTACCTGTTCTGGTCCACCTCCATGTGGCTCATCGCCGACTTCGTCTTCGGTCGTCCGGGCCACTTCCTCGGCGCCCTGCGCACCGTGGGCCTGGCCTACAGCCCGCAGCTCTTCGGCTTCCTGGTGCTCACCCCGTACTTCGGTACCTTCGTGGCCGCCGTCCTGTCGGTCTGGAACCTGCTGGCCATCGTGGTGGCCAGCCGCGTGACCTTCCACCTCTCCACCTACCAGGCCGTGGCGGCCGCCGCCCTCGGCTGGATGCTGCTGCAGGTGTTGCAGCGAACCATCGGGCGTCCGGTGGTGCGGCTGGGCATGCGGCTGCGCGTGGCGGTCGCCGGCCGCCGGCTGGTGCCGCTCACCGAGGCGGTGGAAGAGGACCGGGGGATCTAGCGTGCATACCGGCGAGATCACCATCCTCGCGGGCCTCGGGTTCCTCGCCCTGCTGCTGGCCGGGGCGCTGGCGCCGCTCGAGGCGCTGGGCTGGTGGGCGGGCTGGTTCGGCCGCCGCGGCGAGGAGCATCCGGTGCGGCTCCCCAGCGAGGGGCAGGTCCCGGCGGCCAAGCACTTCGTGGTGTTCCTCTCGGGGATCCACAGCGTGGCCGAGCGCGCCTTCGCCCGGCGCGAGGTCGTGCTGCTGGAGCGGCTCGAGCAGCGGCTTCCGGACGCGCGCGTGTTGGAGGTCTTCCCCTACTCCGTGACCAACCGCGCGCTCACCGGCCAGCGGGCCTTCGCGCGCTTCTGGCGCTGGGCGCTGAAGATGAAGCTCAGCCGCCGCTCGATGGCGAACCTGGCCGGCCTGGTGATCAACCTGCGAAACCTGTGGCAGGTGGCGGTGTCGGCCGACCGGCGTTACGGCCCCATCTACAACCACGGCAGCGCCGAGCTGATCACCGAGGCGCTCCTAGGGGCAGGCTACGTGCCCGCCAGCGGCACCCACGTCACCCTGGTGGGCTACAGCGGCGGCGGGCAGATCGCGCTGGGCGCCTCCGGCCACCTGGACGACATCCTGGGCATGCCGGTCGACGTGATCGCCCTCGGTGGGGTGATGGCCGCGGACCCCGCGGCGCTCCAGGTCCGCCACCTCTTCTACCTCTTCGGCGACCGCGACACGGTCCACCGCCTAGGCGTGGTGTTCTTCGCCGGGCGCTGGCCGCTGCTGCGCTACTCGCCGTGGAACCAGGCGCGCGCCCGCGGCCTGGTGAGCGAGCTGCGGCTGGGCCCGATGAAGCACATGGGTCGCGACGGCTACCTCTCCACCACCGGCAGGCTCGCCGACGGTCGCAGCTACCTCGACGCCACCGTCGACGCCATCGTGGGCATCGTGTCCGGCGGCGGCGCCACCGCCGAGCGGGCGGCCTGAGGCCGTCCGGCGCCGGAGAGCGGACCGGGCAGGCATCACCGGGTGGCAGCCGCTCCGGCCCCCGAGCTCCACAGTGGGAGAGGCGCACGACGCGGGCGCCCGGGCGCGGCGGGCCGCGCCGTCCCGCGCCCGCCTAGCGGTACTCGCCCCACACGCGTCTGAGCGCGCCCGCCACCTCGCCCAGCGTGGCCCGCGCACGGAACGCCTCCAGCACTGCCGGGAACAGGTTGCCGCTGCCGGCGGCCGCGCGGCCGAGCGCCGCGAGCGCGCGCTCCACCGGGGCCGCCTCGCGCGCGGCGCGGAACGCCTTCACGGTCGCGGCCCGGCCCGCCTGCAGCTCGGGGTCGATCGCCTGCACCGGCACCGCGTCGTCCTCACCTTTCGCACGGAAGCGATTGACCCCCACCACCACGCGCTCGCCGGCCTCCACCTGACGCTGCTGGCGGTAGGCCGACTCCTCGATCTCCCGCTGCACGAAGCCGGCCTCGATAGCCTTCACGGCCCCGCCGAGGTCCTCGATTCGCGCCAGCAAGGCACGCGCATCCTCCTCCAGGACGTCGGTCAGGTGCTCGAGGTAGTAGCTGCCTCCCAGCGGATCGATGGCGGCGGGCACGTCCGTCTCGTAGGCCAGCACCTGCTGGGTGCGGAGCGCCAGGCGCGCGGAAGCCTCGGTCGGCAGCCCCAACGCCTCGTCGAGGGCGTTGGTGTGCAGGCTCTGGGTGCCACCGAGCACCGCCGCCAGCGCCTGGTAGGCGGTGCGCACCACGTTGTTGTCGGGCTGCTGAGCGGTCAGGGTGCTCCCGCCGGTCTGGGTGTGGAAGCGCAGCATCAGCGAGCGCGGCTCACGCGCGCCGAACTCCTCGCGCATCATGCGCGCCCACATGCGGCGGGCCGCCCGGAACTTGGCCACCTCCTCGAACAGGTGGCTGTGGCAGGCGAAGAAGAAGGACAGCCGCGGGGCGAACTCGTCGACGTCCAGCCCGGCCTCCAGCGCCGCGCGCACGTACGCCCTGGCGTTGGCCAGGGTGAAGGCGACCTCCTGGGCGGCGGTCGCCCCCGCCTCGCGGATGTGGTAACCGGAGATGGAGATGGTGTTGAAGTTGGGCAGCTCGCGTGCGCAGTACGCGAACAGGTCGGTCACCAGGCGCATGCTGGGGGCGGCCGGGTAGATGTAGGTGCCACGCGCCACGTACTCCTTGAGGATGTCGTTCTGCACCGTGCCCTTGAGCTGCTCGGACGCCACCCCCTGCTCCTCCGCTGCCAGCTGGTAGAGCGCCAGCAGCATCATCGCCGGGGCGTTGATGGTCATCGAGGTGGTGACCCGGTCGAGCGGGATGCCGTCGAACAGCGCGCGCACGTCGTCGATGGTGGCGATCGACACCCCCACGCGCCCCACCTCGCCGGCGGCCAGCGGGTCGTCGGGATCCAGGCCGAGCTGGGTCGGCAGATCGAAGGCCACCGACAGGCCCGCCACCCCCTGCGCCAGCAGGTAGCGGTACCTCCGGTTCGACTCCTCGGCGGAGCCGAAGCCGGCGTACTGCCGCATGGTCCACAGGAGGCCCTGGCTGTACATCGCCGGGTAGACGCCACGCGTGTACGGGTACTCTCCCGGACGGCCGAGTCTCTCCTCGAGCCCCTCGGGAGGGCCGTCGTAGATGGGATTCATGCCGCGATGATACCGGAGCGCGGCGGTACACTGGCCGCATGAGGCTCTATACCGCAGGCCAGATGCGCGCCGCCGACGCCGCCGCGGCGAACGCCGGCATGCCCGCGCAGCTGCTCATGGAGGCTGCCGGACGGGCCGTGGCCGATGCCCTGCTGAGCGCCTTCCCCGCCCGCCGCCGGGCGCTGGTGCTGTGCGGTAGGGGCAACAACGGCGGCGACGGCTACGTGGCGGCCCGCTTCCTGGCGGCGCACGGCGCGAGCGTCACGGTGCTGGAGCTGTCGGCGGAGCCCGCCGGGGAGGACGCCGCCACGGCTCGGCGTGCGCTGCTGGCACACGGCCTCTCCCCCGCGCCGCTCGAGCCCGAGACGCTCTCCGAGGCGCTCGTCCACGCCGAGGTGGTGGTGGACGCGCTGCTCGGCAGCGGCCTGGACCGGGCGCTGCACGGAGCGCTGGCGGAGCTCGTCGAGCGGGTGAAGGCTAGCGGCCTGCCGGTCGTGGCGGTGGACGTCCCCACCGGCATCTCCGCCGACGCGACCGTGCCCCCCGGACCGTTCCTGCCGGCCACCGTCACGGTGCAGCTCGCCGGGGCCAAGCTGGCGAGCGCCTTCCAGCCGGCTCGCGCCGCCTTCGGGGAGTCGCGGGTAGCCGACATCGGCATTCCCGCGCGGATCCTCGAGGATGCCTCGCCGGTGCGCCTGCTCGATGGCGCCACCGTGGCCGCCTGGCTGCCCCGGCGCGCCCCAGACGCCCACAAGTACAGCGCCGGCACGGTCCTGGTGGTGGGGGGGTCGGCGCGCTACCTGGGAGCCGCCGAGCTGGCCTGCCGGGCGGCATACCGCGGCGGCGCCGGCCTGGTGACGCTGGCCGCCGAGGACCGCGCCCCGGGCGGCTGGCCCGAGGTGGTGTTCCAGCCGCTCTCCTGGCAAGCGGAGGCGCCGCTGGCGGCCCTCGACGACCTGGATCCGAAGCGGGCGCAGGCGTTGGTGGTGGGCCCCGGCCTGGACCCGCGTGCCCTGGCATGGCTGCCGGAGCTGCTGGAGCGGGCCAGCGGGCCCGCGCTGCTCGATGCCGGCGCGCTCGAGCCCGATCCCGCGGTGGAGCGGGCCGTCCGTGCCCGCGGCGACTGCGTCATCACGCCCCACGTCGGCGAGGCCGCGCGGCTGCTGGCGGTCACGAGCTCCGAGGTGCTGGGCGACCCGCTGGAGAGCGCGCTCACGCTGGCACGGCGCTTCGGCGCGGTGTGCGTGCTCAAGCTCGCGGGCGCGGCCATCGCGGCGCCGGACGGCCGGCTGGCGGTGAGCACCCGCGGTCACCCGGGCATGGCCGTGGGCGGTACCGGCGACGTTCTGGCGGGGCTGCTGGGGGCGCTGCTGCCGGCCGGCGACGCCTTCGAGCGGGCCTGCCTGGCGACCTGGCTGCACGGCAGGGCCGGCGAGCTGGCGGCCGGGTCGCTGGGCCTGGCGCTGGTGGCCAACGACGTCGTGGCCGCGCTGCCGGACGCTCGCCACGACCTCCCGTGCTAGATTGCGGCCTATGCTGCAGGTGCGGGTGGCCGCCACGAGCGCCAACCTGGGTCCAGGCTTCGACGCGCTCGGGATCGCGCTGGCACTCGATCTCCGCGTCACGGCGGCGCCCGCCGACCACGACGGCTTCACCTACCGCGGAGCCGGCCGCCTCCCCGACTCGCCCCACAACCTGATCCATCAGGGCTTCCGCGCCGTCTACCACGAGCTCGACCTGGAGCCTCCGCACGTGGCCTTCGAGGCCGACAACCCCATCCCGCTGGCCCGCGGCCTGGGCTCGTCGTCGGCCGCGTTGGTGGCCGGCGCCGCCATGGCCGATGCCATGATCGGCGAGCGCCTGGGCCGCGACGGCGTGTTCCGCCTGGTCGCCCGGCTCGAGGGCCACCCCGACAACGTCGCCCCGGCCGTGTTCGGCGGGTTCACGGTGTCGGCCGCCGACGGCGAGGGCACCTTCATCAGCGCCAGCCTGCCGCTGCCGGCGCGCTGGCGGCTGCTGTTCGGCGTGCCCGACTTCGAGCTGCCCACCGCCAAGGCGCGCGCGGTGCTGCCCTCCAGCTACCCTCGGGGCGACCTGGTGCGGACGTCGTCACGAGCCGCGCTGTGGGCGCTGGCGGTGGCCGACGACCGGCCGGAGCTCCTCAGCGTGGCGTCGCTCGACGTGCTGCACGAGCCCTACCGCGCCCCGCTGGTGCCGGGGCTGGTGGACTGCCGCGAGGCGCTGCGGCAGGCGGGCGCCTTCGCAGCCTACCTTTCCGGCGCCGGCCCCACGCTCGGCGTCATCACCGACGACGGTCACGCCGACGCCTGCAGGGAGCTGCTCAGCGGCTTCGCCGGCAGCGCCGGGCAGGTGCTCGACCTCGCCGCCGGCGAGGGCTACCACGTCGGGGAGGCGCCGCCACCCGAGTGACGCGGGCCGCTTGGGGCGCTGCCCGCCGGCGTGCCGGGTCGCGCTGCCCGCGCCGCAGGGGTCAGCGCCAGGCGCGAAGCACCTTGAACGAGCCGCTCGACCGCAGCGTCTCGTAGCCGCCCCAGGCCTCGAGCTCGCGTTCGTACGGCAGCGCCCGGTTGGCCACCATCAGCAGCGTGCCGCCGGGGCGCAGGCGCGCGTGGGCGGCCGCCAGGAAGGCGCGCGAGAGCGCCATGCGAACCTGCCGGCCGACGTGGAAGGGCGGGTTCGCCACCACCGCATCGAACGCCGAGCGCGTCGCCAGCGCCGCATCCAGGTCGCTGTGGAGCACCGCTGCCGCCTGCCCGGCTAGGTTGCGGTCGGCGCTGCGCACCGCGGCAAGATCGTCGTCCACGGCGCTCACCGACGCGGCGCCGGCGGCCAGTGCGGCGGCGCTCAAGAGTCCCGTGCCGCACCCCAGATCGAGCACCTCGGCGCCCGCCAGCGGACGACCGTCGAGGGTGTCCAGCGCGCTCAGCAGCTCGGCGCTGCCGGCATCCAGGCCGCGCGCCGCGAACACCCCCGGCAGCGCCCACCACTCCCGCTCGAGCGCCCGGAAGTGGCGCCACGGCTGCACCCGCGCGCCGCCGGCGTCGGCGCCGCTCGTGGCGTCGTCGGCAGCCGCCGCCGGCGCCAACGCCGCGGCGGCGGCATCGGGCCTGGGACCGGCCAGGCGCACCACCCGCCAGCCGCGGCTTCGCGCCAGCACCTCGACGGTCTCGAATAGCTCGGCGGCGCGGGCCTGGTAGCGCCCGGCCCCCTGGTCCTTGTGCATCGCGAGGTAGGCGCTTCCGGAGGGCGCGAGCGCCCGCGCGCAGGCGGCGATCTCGGCCGCCACCCGGTCGTTGCCGCGGTCGGTGGGCGGCAGGGCCACGACGGCGTCGAAGGCCGCCGCCGGCAGGTCCCACGGCAAGCCGGCCGCTACCGTCACCCCGCTCTTCTGCGCGAAGCGGCGCCGGGCCGCCAGGGTCGCGGCGGCCGACGGCTCGAGCACCCGCACCTCGCTCCCCTGCGCCGCGGCCAGGGCGCCGCCACCCGCGCTGCCGCTCACGTCCGCCACCCGCCCACGCAGCTCGGGCACCGCCCTCAGCAGCTCGATCAGCCCCGGCGCGGGGCCGGGGTAGCCGCGCACGGCGGCCGAGGTCAGCAGCTCGCCGCGACCCCCGACCGTCACCTCGGCGAGCGCGTGATGGGCGTCCAGCTCGCTCACGTGGCGCAGTCTACCCGCGCAGGGCGGCGGCGCACAGCCGCGCGGGCCGGTGATAGGCTGCCGGCGTGGCCACCGTGCTGGGCATCGACACCTCCTGCGACGACACCGGCGTGGGGGTGGTGCGCCAAGGCCACGTGCTCGCCAACGCAGTGGAGTCGCAGACGGCGCTACATGCCCGCTTCGGCGGGGTGGTGCCGGAGCAGGCGAGCCGCGAGCACCTGAGCGTGCTCGACGGGGTGGTGGGACGCGCCCTGGCAGAGGCGCAGCTCGGGCTCGGCGACCTCGACGGGGTGGCCGCCACGCGGGGCCCAGGGTTGGTGGGCGCCTTGCTGGTGGGCCTCAGCTACGGCAAGGCGCTAGCCTGGGGCCGCGGCCTGCCGTTCGTGCCGGTGCACCACCTCGAGGCGCACGTCGCCGCCGCCGTGAGCGGCGCCGGCGTGGAGCCGCCGTTCCTCTGCCTCATCGCCTCCGGCGGCCACACCGTGCTCTACGCCGTGCGAGGCTGGGACGCCATCCTCCAGCTCGGCGCCAGCCGCGACGACGCCGCCGGAGAGGCGTTCGACAAGGTGGCCAGGTTGCTGGGGCTGGGCTACCCGGGGGGACCGGCGCTGGCCGCCTTGGCACGACAGGGCGACGACACGGCGGTGCCGCTTCCGCGCCCGATGGCGCGGCAACGGGGCTACGACTTCTCCTTCAGCGGGTTGAAGACCGCCGTCGCCGTGCTGCTCGAACGCCACCCCTCGCTGCGGCGCGAGGACGTCGCGGCGAGCTTCGAGCGCACCGTGGTGGAGGCGCTCATGGGTGTGGCGCTGCGAGCGGCCGAGGCGACCGGCCTGCGGCGGCTGGTGGTGGCCGGCGGGGTGGCCGCCAACGACCGCCTGCGCCGCGCCGCGGCGGCCTCCGGCCTGGAGGTGGCGTTCCCGCCGGCCGCGCTGGCGACCGACAACGGCGCCATGGTGGCGCTGGCGGCAGAACGTCGGCTGGCCGCGGCGCGGGATCGTCAGGTCGAGCTGCTGGCGGTCGACGCCGTGCCCTACCTGCCGCTCGGGGTGAGGGCCGACCGCAGCGCATCGTCGTAGGCCGTCCTGACGAGCGGCACCAGGCGCTCCTCGGAGAACTCGCGCACCGCCCGCTCGCGTGCCCGCACCGCGAAGGCGGCGTGCCTGGCGTCGTCGGCGAGTAGCGACAGCGCCGCCGCCGCCATCGCCTCGACGTCGCCGGGGGCGCACAGCACGCCGCTGACGCCGTCCTCCACGACCTCCGGGATCCCCCCGATGCGGCTCGCCACCACGGGCACGCCGCTGGCCATCGCCTCCAGCGCCGACAGCCCGAAGGACTCCTTGACGCTCGGCAGGAGGAAGAGGTCGCTTACGGCCAGCACGTCCTCGATGCTGGGGAAGCTCCCGAGGAACGACACCCGGCCGGTGAGCCCCAGCTCCGCGGCCAGTGCCACGGCGGCGGGCCGGTCGGGCCCGTCGCCCACCATCAACAGGCGGGCGCCGATGCGCCTCGACACCTCGCCGAACACCCGGATGACGTCCTCCACCCGCTTGACGGGGCGGAAGTTGGAGACGTGGACCAGCAGCTTCTCGTCGGGGTGGGCGAAGCGGCGCCGGCGCTCGGCCGCCTCCTCCGGGCCCACGGCCTCGGCGGCCGGCCGGAAGCGCTCGTGATCGACTGCGTTGGGGATGACCCTGATGGGCACCCCGACCCCCATCTCGCGGTTGGTGTAGTCGGCCAGGAAGCGGCTCACGGCCAGCACCAGGTCGCTGTGCTCGATGCTGTACTGGGTGGTGCGCAGGTAAGCGCGGTCGAGGCCCACCAGGGTGACGTCGGTGCCGTGCAGGGTGGTCACCACCACCGGCCGCCGGGCGCCGCGCACCATCTCCCGCGCGAGGATGGCCGCGGTGGCGTGGGGCACGGCGTAGTGCGCGTGCACCACGTCGATGCCCACCTCCTCGATCACCTCCGCCAGCTTCGACGCCTCCGCCAGCGTGGTGAGCGGCGCGTCGAACAGCGGGTAGGTCATCGACGCGACCTGGTGGAAGTACACGCCCGTCGGCGCCGGGCCTGTGAGCCGGAAGGGCACGCGGTCGGCCACGAAGTGGACGCCATGGCCCGAGCGTGCCAAGCGCAGCCCCAGCTCGGTGGCGGCGACGCCGCTCCCGCCCGCCCCGCCGTGCAGCAGGACCGCGATGTTCATCGCGCCCCCGGGAACGCGACCGATGGCGATGGAGCGCGCAGCACGCGCCAGTCTATGGGTCGTCGGGAACCCTCTCGGGTCTCGCGGCTTACGCCCTGCGCCGGCCGGCGGCGCCGGTCAGCCGCCACCCCACAGATCGGCGAGGAACCTCTCCTGGGTGATGATGCCGTGGACCTCATCGCCGTCGGCAACGACCACCAGCTGCTCGTGCGACAGCACCCGGCGGAGCTCGGTCACCGCCACGGCCGAGGAGACCTTCACGAGCTTCTCCCAGGAGGTGATGGTGTCGTGGCGCAGGCCCGTCACCCCCACCGGCATGCCCGCCTCCTCCACGATCACCACGCGGTTCTCCGCCAGCGTATGCACCACCGAGCCGGCGTCGACCTGCGGCACCCTCACGGCAGCGCTCCCCGCCCTGGGCGGCACCAGCAGGCCGAAGCTCAGGAGTGTCGGGCTCGGCAGACGCAGCGCGAAGCGGGCGTACACCAGCGCCCCGCTGTAGGCCAGGACGAAGGCCACGCCCTCCAGCAGGCCGGCGGCGTTGAAGCTGGTGAAGCCCAGCCGGCCGCCGCGGCCGAGCAGCAGGAACACCAGGAAGGAGATCAGCAGGGCGAACGCCAGCGACGCCAGCGCCCCCCACAGCGCGGCGCTGCGGAGCTGGCTCGGTCGTCTCATGCTCCGCCCCGACCTTCCGCGGCCCGCACGGCTAGCCTCCCGCCCCGGGTGGGCCCGGGCGCCTTTCACTGAGGCCCCCCGGGAGGTGCGCCGGCCGGTCGACGTCGGCCGCCAGCGCGGCGTCGTCGGTCACCAGCGCGCGCGCCCTGATGCCGGCGATGCGCTGCAGGCGCCGCTCCAGCTGCGGGATGCGCGCCCGTCCGAGCAGCACCGCCAGCAGGATGTCCGTGCCGAAGAGGCCGGCCAGCGCCAGCGGGTTCTTGCGCGCCTTGAAGGCGCGGTCGATGAGCGGCAGCAGGCGCGGCACGGCCGACGCGTCCAGCAGCACCGCGTTCCCTCCCGTCAGCCGCCCTTCCCGCAAGCGGGCGTAGGTGCGTTGCTGGTGCGGGAAGCGCGCCACCGAGGCGGCCTCGGTGACGGCCGGGTACACCAGGTCCGCGTCGGGAGCGGCCGCCAGGAAGGCGCTCAATCCCTCCCCGCTGATCCAGGGGATGTCGGCGGTTAGCACCAGCAGCCGCCCGGCCGGCGCGCTCGCCAGCGCCGCGCCGAGACCGATCGCCAGCGAGTCCACCAGGCGCTGCCCGCTCGGTACCGCCACGTCGTAGAGCCCCCGCAGCCGCACGTTGACCGGCCCCACGTAGACGATGCGATCCACCTCGGGGCAGCCGCGCAGGGCCTCCAACACGTAGGCGCCCATGGGCTTGCCGTCCAGGGCCACCAGCGCCTTGGCCTCGACGCCCGCCTCCTCCGCCATGCGGTCGCCGGCCTCCCCGCCGCCAAGCACCACGGCCGTCACGGTCGACGCTTGCGCCCGTCGCATAGCCGAATTGTAGCGCGGCGGAGCGGTGGTCGCCCG
>Ga0307446_1000675_pt1 | contig 11587 bp, 12 predicted proteins | sample SalMarSW160320MG_FD_202141 | JGI IMG/M metagenome (GOLD analysis project Ga0307446, IMG submission 202141) | Salt marsh sediment microbial communities from the Plum Island Ecosystem LTER, Massachusetts, United States - SW1603-20 | ecosystem: Environmental > Aquatic > Marine > Intertidal zone >... | reverse complement strand
ACTTCTTGAAGAAATCTATCGTAATTCCCAGAATCAGGTAGAAATACCTCAGATTAGTCATCATTTATTTATGCCAATACCAGAAATACTTTCTGCAATCAAGATACAATGTATCTCCGGCAGAGATATTCATCACAAACGTGTGAAAGATCTCTGTGATCTTTATAGTCTACTTTTTTATTCACCAAAATCTTTTAAGAGCACTGTTGAAGGATTGAAAAAATATATTGCACCTGATACTGTACGACAAGTAAAAGGTATCATTGATGAAAAACTAATGAGAGAAAGTGAGGAAATAATCGGAGAACCACCTGGTTCAATGAACACCGTTATCAGCAATCTGTTTAATGAATTTGATATCTAGCAACATTAAACCCTTTGGGGGCGAATGAGGCTGAGGTAGCGGTGAAGTGAGTCTCACCTCGAACAGGGGAAAACCAAGCAACGAGTTTGGTAATGCTAAATGACGAGTTTGTAAACGATAAAAGCGCGACAAAGACCAGAAAGGTCTCTTCACTAAAACAATCTTTCTTGATAGGTTTTTACGACACGGTGACGAAGAGATGTATTTCTCGGTATGCATTCGTGATCTTTTCTGCGATACTGTCCTTGTAGTCTATATTATAAAGAGGTGAGTCTGTCGGGGTGGTAAATAAGAGGAACGCAAGCTTTAGGCATTCTCCTGTCTGGCTGATGTTGAAGGTATAGTTGTATTCAAATTGTAGTTCCCATGCTGCTTCGATATCAACCGCGGTATGATTGAGCATGACCGTAACGCTGTCCATGAACCATGCATGGTTGTACACGGTTTCGTTATTTTGCGTTGTGTTGTCATACACCATAGTTTGATTGATGAGCCACACCTCAACTGTGTAGGTGATTGGTCGGTATTCATGGTTGACGATGCTGATGATGACCGATGCTTCTTCCCCCATTGTGAGATTTTTTGGATAGTCATCTGCTCGTCGTTCGGTGTTCAGCAGGTAGAACTCTGTGAATTTCTTACCTGTTTTCGGAGCAATAATAACATACATAAGAGCTGCAATCGCAACAAGGATCGCTATGCCAAGGATGATGGTAAGCAATCGATCAATTCTGTTTTCTGCTTTTGGCATCGATATCGTCAACGATATCGTGAGTCTCTCCGAAGGATTAGTGTTCGTCCATCGATACCATCCAAGCAGGCCTACAATGATGATAAAACCAAACAGCGAGAGTAGAATAGGTTCGAGTCGAATCCCCCATGGAGTAAAATTGAGAATGAGGCCGATGAGTGGAACCACCGCTATAGACAGACCGAAACTAAGAGCGATACGTTCGATACTATCGATGCCTTACTCAGTTTTTTTCATGGGAAACAACACAAAAATAAGAACATAACCTGGGACGAACAGGATAAATGGCAGCCCAAAAAGAACACGAAGGGTTTGATCAACATGAAAAAAACAAGAGGCAGTATGAGAACGCTCACGAGTCAAAGAAGAAGATCGAGAGGATACCGTGTAAATACATGTTTCATGGTGTCATGCTACATTCCAAGAATGTTTATTATCTTTTTTCCAACGATGACAACGAAAAGAATGATGAAGATGTAGATGAAAATGTCTATCCGCTCCTTAAGATTACTTGTGGTGAACACATCAGTGAGTTGACGGGTGATAAGGACACCGATGAAGATGAGGATAAAAAACACCTCCAAATCAGTGTCACCGGTGATGAAGAAGGCGATAAGAATCCATGCTGCCACGACAAGGGCGATCTTCTCCGACATTAACATGGTGATCAATCCTCTGGTCTGAGATGAAACGCGGTCTTTTTCCCTGCAATTATCACGTCGTTTATCCTGATTTTTTGTTTTGATGATCGGGTGAGTGCAATAAGTGCTGCGCTACAGGTCGGGCAGGGGTATTGTCTGCAGAGGAGAATATTATTCGGACAGAGGAGAGGTTTTTCAACGGTGAGCTGCCATTCTTTTTCGTTCTGGGTAAAAGAGATGGATTTGAGAAGGTTCATACCAAGAAATGTTTGTAGTTTTTCTTCAATGGCATCAAGATCGGTATTGGCGAAATCCGCTTCTTTTTCAAGTTCCTGGAGCATTGAATACCCTGAAGGTTGGAGTACAATACCAAGGCTTTCTCCACCCTGTCCCGTTGAGAAAACAAAATCATCATCGAGAGACTCAGGGATTTTTCTTTGGGTGTTATTAAGGGGAATGAAGACACGCTCTTCAGTAAGGATCTTCGAGGTTGGGAGAAAGATGGCATTTCCTGTGAGATTGAGTGCTTGAGTTATGGTGGTAACCGCATGAAGATTTCCTTGGATTTGTGTTTCGCTAATTCTCTGAGGAATGCTTTTTTCTGTGATCATAGCGATGGTGAACAGACCAATAAGAAGTGAAGTAAACCCGATTTTGAGGGAGAGTTGATCATTATGAATGAAGTAATTGAGGAAAAAAATACTCCCGAGTGTAATGAGGAGGATACCGATGATTTTTGCTCGGATATGTGGTTGTTGTAATGAAAAAGATAGCGTCATAGGATATCTGTCTCAAATTGGTGGTATGGATATCATCCAAAAGGATTTAAATGATTTCATTGTTTTCGGAGCTTATGTGGCGGGGAGTTTCTGTCATCTGTCTGTGTATTATTTTGTTGTCGTCAGGTGTTTCTGCAGTGATTCCTCCGCATGAGAATTTCGATACCGCTACCGAGGATCTGATCGCGATTATTTCCTTTTTTGATGATGCAAAGATGCTCTGTGAAGATGCCTTAGGGTTTTCGCTGGAAGGGAATTGTACGATTATGTTTAGCGAGCCTCTCACGATACGATGCGCCCAGGAACCAATGCGTCTTTCGGTTCAAAAGGGAAATGAACTCACACAAAAACTGTTGTATTCTTCAGATAGTATTGAAAAACTACAGGACGAGGCTGGGAGTTATCAGTATCTGAAAGATTTTTTGGTGCCTTTGAAAGAACTCGGTGGTAATATTTCTTTGTTTGTAAATATCCATAGAAATCTGGTAAATAATCTTACGAAGGTTGTCGATGGTGTGGTCAATAGGACAAATACAATGGATACACTATCTTTTCTTGTCAATGCGCAGTCGTTGGTTCATAGCCTCTCAGGTACACTTCAATATATCGAGACAAATCTTGGGGCGTTTACAGAAGGTTTTTCTGTTGATACGCTCCGTGGATTAGTTGCAGATGCACAACAAATGGTTATCATTTATAATGGATATATTACGACGTTGTTGACGATGGTGGAGAGTGAAAAACCATATCTTTCAGTATATGTCGATGATACGACCGTGTATCTTGGTGAGTATGTTCAGCTATATGGAGTGTTTCTTGCGCAGCGTCAGTTTATTGTGAACCAGTCTATCGATATTCTTTGGGATGGACAAAAAATAAACACGACAGTGACTCGTACTACGGGTGTCTTCAATAGTGCGATACCAGTGTTGTTGACGACTACACCCGGGGTGCATACGATCATAGTTTCTACAGTGTATAATCATACAGTGATTTTTTCAAGGAATGTAACGGTGATGGTTCTGAAAATCCCAACCTGCATTACTCTTGTTGTTCAGAAAACTCATTACTATCTGAATGAATCGATACTGTTTTCTGGCAGGCTTGTGGACTATAAAGACCGTGGTCTTTCTGCACCCATACTCTTACGATTCGCTGAGGAGAATATTTCACTATATTCTGATGGCCAGGGGAATTTCAGTTACCTGTGCGCAAAAAAGTTACCATTTGGACGATATGCTGCATATGTTGCCTTTACCCCAGAGAATATCTACCTCGGGTGTGTGTCGGAAAAGATTGATATCAGTATCGATACAACAACGATCTTAGCATTTTCTTTATCCAAAACGAATCTTTCCATCGGAGATGAACTCCAGTGTACAGGACGGTTAACAAGCAAGATCGATGGGTCAGCGTTGGAGAATAAAACAATAGGTGTTTTCATCAATACTAACAAAATAGGTTTTGCGATGACCAATACGACCGGGTATTATCGTTTCACCTATGGAACACAGGCTCTGAAAGAAGGCAGCATCTATCAAATGTATGCGATGTTTGATTCCACCGATACGCAATGGAGAAGCTCGACATCTGAGAAAATCACCGTTAGGATTTTTTCAGTACAAAACATTGAGGGATTTCCAGTCCAGAATGTTAAGGGATTTCCCGTCTTGAATGTCGCATTCGCGATAATCGTCGCTCTTAGTATGTCGCTTGTTCTTTTTTGGCTCAGAAAAAAACAAACACCTACTCCTAAGAAAAAAGGTAATATCCCCAACCCGTCCCCCCCAGTTCCGTTGCTTCAAGAAGTAACAAAAACACCGATGAACGTACAAGAGTTCCTCACGGATACATCGACGAAGGGGAAGGATGCGTTCAAAACCGCGGTGATCTCCCGGTATCGATCATTGTTAACGTTTTTGTCTACGAAGGGGATGGTGTTGTTGCCGAGTTATACGCATCTTGACATCCGCAGGACCATGCTTTCGGAAGGTTTCCCAAACACAGAAACCGAGATAGTGACAGAGACATTTGAACGTGCATTGTATTCACCGTATCCTCTGAGTGAACAAGAGGTGACCGTGTTTGACCATCATATACAAAGATTGTTACAAAAACTGGAGATGACGTGATGGATTCAACCATGAAGCGGGTCTATCAACTCCTGGTCCTCGGGGGAATAGGGGTGCTTCTTTTTGTCCTTGCGTTAGCAACACCCATGGTTCAAAATACTTCGGAGTTCAGCATGTATAACGCGGGGTGGAATGGATGCAGCGCTATTGCGGTAAAAACTTATGCTGAAGGAAAATTTCAGCCGACGTTCACCGTTGATGCAAACGAGTTAACTCTATCTCCGAAATCATTTGTCGAATATCCTCTTGATCCAAAGAACGCAACGATTATTATTATTGGTCCTCGCTCTGAGTTTTCTTTACGTGAAGCAGACTATCTCCAAAGTTTTCTCAAAAAGGGTGGCATGGTGTTGCTCGCTGATGATTTTGGTACGGGGAATGATCTGCTCGTAAAACTGAATGCGACAGCGCGTTTTACTGGTGATCTTCTCCTTGATTTATCGTTTGAAAAAAAACCGAGTTTTGTCACGATTTTTGATTTTCCATCACCTATTCATCCTATTCTGAGGAACGTGTCTCATCTCCTGCTGAATTATGCGACGAGTATCTCCCCTGGGAGTAACACGACGGTGCTTGCGGTTTCTACACAGCTGAGTTGGCGTGATACAAACCTAAATGGAAATGAGGATGCAGGGGAGGCGAATGGCCCGTTTCCCGTGCTTGCTCTTGAACGATACGGCAACGGAACGATTGTCCTGCTTTCTGATCCTTCTGTTCTTATCAACTCGATGAAAAACCAGTTGGATAACGCAGTATTTCGCGAAAATCTACTCCAATATCTCTTGTTGGACAGAGATACCGTGATCATCGATGAGAGTCATCGGGATGATCCTTTGCTATTACATATCTTTTATACGATACCGTCCAACCTAGGAACGATGGAGAAGGTCGCTATAGTTTTATTAGTGATTGGTGCATTCCTACTTGGATTTACGAAAATACCATCGTATATAGTACAGAAAGTTTTTCAGCTGATCGTTAAAGAGAAGAAACCAGCGGAGAAGACATCTGCTGAGAAAATGATTGAGGAATTGCTTACAAGACATCCCTCTTGGAGTGGGAAGAAACTCAAGGGTCTTGTGCGGGAGTTGAAAGAATGAATATAGGCCAATCATCTGATATGGATTTTAAAGCCGTGCGGAACACCTGTGAACAGATAAAATCTGAGGTAGGGAAGGTTGTCGTCGGCTATGAGGATGTCGTGGATGATTTACTCGTGTGTTTGATCACCCAGAACCATATGCTTATGCTGGGTATCCCTGGTATTGCAAAAACGACTCTTGCCAAGACGTTTTCTTCTGTCACGGGTCTGTCGTGTAGCAGGGTGCAGTTTACCCAGGATCTGTTGCCTTCTGATATTATCGGGCATCATTATTTTGATCAGAAAACCAGCTCGTTTCAGTTACGATTAGGGCCGATTTTTACTGAGATCATGCTTGCCGATGAGATTAACCGCTCTCCGCCGAAGACACAATCCGCGTTGATTGAGTCCATGCAGGAAAAACAGGTGACGATCGAGGGAACGACTCTTCCTCTCCCCAGCCCGTTTTTAGTGATTGCGACGAAGAATCCTATCGAAACCGAGGGCGTGTATCCGCTTCCGGAGGCGCAGCTGGACCGGTTTCTGTATCGGGTGTCTATGGATTATCTTAAGCCTGAGTTGGAACTGGAGATGCTGCGACGCAAAAACGAGAACACTTCAAACTCGGTGATGGTGGTTGGCAGAGACGCGGTAAAGAACCTTATCGGATTGCATCATAAGATTTACACTGATAAAAGCATCCTTAACTATATTTTGAGTATCCTTGATGAGACGAGACATACAGATAAGGTGGTGCTCGGTGGGAGTCCTCGTGCTGGTGAACATCTTCTGTACGCCTCCAAAGCATATGCGCTGATCCATGGGAAGGAGTATGTGATCCCTGATGATGTAAAAGCGGTGGTGCCAAAAGTTCTCGGACATCGTCTGCTGCTGTCTGCTGAGTCTGAGCTTGAGGGATTGTCCACCGAGAAGGTTATTGATGATATTTTACGTGCAGTGGAAGTCCCAGATATCGTAGAGTCCGTAGTACTCACAAGCTAGGACACATTTTTTTCCTTTATTTCTTACTCATCAACAGTGGTGTACCGCAGATGAGAGTAAGTAGCCCAAGGAGTATGATTTGCTGCTGCGTGGATTCCACAAGAAGAATAAGTGAATCCGGGAAGATAAGGACGATAAGGATGAATACTCCTGAGATAAGGAAGACTAGGACTCCTGCGATGAGGAGCGGTCTGGACCCTCCGACCTTAAAAACAAGCTCAGTATGATCAAGCTGGAGGATGATCTGGAGAAGCAGAAAGCTGGGGATAATAAAAAACACTAGCTCAAGAATCAACAGGAGACTTTCGTTGATCGTAAATATGCGGAGTTGCAGCAAAGCGATGAGATAGAACAGGAACATGCCTGTTAACCCAAGATATTTTTTCCTGCGTAAGAGTCCGATGAAGAGGACGATAAAAGGGATGATCGCAAGGACGATGTTTTGGATGGAGAGTTCAATTTGAAGTAAAAGGACGACGAACAGGTAACTGAGAATAACATACAGGAGGTGTGTCTGTATCTTCATAGGTGTTTCCCTCGAACGTGCTCAAGGATGTTTCTTCCATCCATCTGAGGAGTGAGCTCCACGATGTCGATTTTCATTTTTTTAAGTTTAAGGATGAGTTTTTCTCGCATGGTATGAAGCTCATAGAGTTTTTCCAGCTGTTCAGTGGTGAGGCGTGTTTTGTCAAGATAATAGGCTGGTGTGAACGACGTGAGAAGCCAGATGATGAAATGTTTCGAATGCGCGAGATGCAATGTCTGGTACAGGGAGGTGAGATCGGTTTCTAAATCGGTGATGACGATGAGATGTTTCTTTGTAGTCTTATTAAGAAGGAGATGATGAACAGCTTCGTAGATACCGCTGGCTTGTGCAGGATGGTTTATCGTTCGTTTTCCCTTGGCAAGGAAAGGGAAGACGGTGGAGAGGAACTGTTGGTGTTCTTCTCTGTCGTGTACCGTATTTTCCGATGTCTCCAGGGATGGTTCTAAAGAGTACTCTTTTGTGTGAATCTGTTCAGGGATGTTGGTGAGTGATTCAAAAAATTTCGTATAGTTATTTGTCGGTTCGATCGTGGTCAGTGTTTTGAATTCGTCGTAGGCTACAAGGCCGACGGGGTGACGTAGTGATTGCAGGATCTTTGTAAGATGAATAGCTATGGTGGTGGCATGTTCAACTTTTGAGCTCTTTCCGCTGGTTCGTCTCATGCTTCGTGAGCAGTCGAGGAGGATGGTGGTTTCGATCATGTCTTGTTTTTGGAAGAGTTTTGTCATGTGTTTCTGTAGTCGTGAGGTTGATTTCCAGTCGATGTCTTTAAGTCTGTCCCCTGGTTCATAGGGGCGTATGCCATCCATTTCGTAGAGGGTCTCAAGTCCTCCTAAGACCGGGGTGGATAGTTCGATGTGTTCGCGGTTGCTAACGCGTTTTGCCTTCTGGATTTCTTTTGGGTCGCTATGGACTATGACCGTGGAGGGCTGTTGTTGTGTTGTTTTTAAAAGGTACAAGCCCCAGGGATCACTGAATTCAAGACCTACATCGGTGAACTGCTGCTGTCCTCTGTTCAAAAATTGGATCTGGTACTCAAGGGTGATTTCTTCATCATGTTTTACGAGATGGTGGGTCGTATTTTGTCCTTTGAGTAGCTCTGCGTTCAATGGTAGTTCATCGGTGATGGTGAGATAGGAAAGCGGTCCTGTGTTTTTTACTGTGGTTTTTATGTTGATGGGATGATGGGAAAAAACGAGGGGTTCCATTATTTTTCTCTGTATGACCAGCTGATCAGGGTTTGGTTTGAAGTGTGCTTTGGTGTAGACCAGAAAAACGATGAGTAGCATTGCGGTGAACGCGGGAAGAAGCGTGGTGAAGAGAAAGCTTGTTATGAAGAGGAGAATGGAAAGAAAAAGCAAGGTTTTTGCATACTGTGTGTAGTGCGGCCGTAACATGGTGTCAGCTGTTCGATAGAGCGTATTTGCTTTTTAAACCTGTGTTTTTTTCAACGAGGCAGGTGAGGAGGTAATCGGTTGTACTCAGAGAACAATTCAGAGGCAGGGCCTGTCCGATATTTTCTTTATATTCGGACGGTGAATCGATAGCGTATACATAAAAATAAAAGGGAAATTATGAAAATATCTCAGCATCCTTTGGTAATCTTTATTATTTTAAAGATCTGTAATGGAATGTCTTTGATTTTTTTTAAAAAACCATTATGTTTATAAATAATATTAATATTACTGATGTAATTGTATTGTAATGTATTTGTGTTGCTGAAATGCAGCATGAGTGGGGATGATGTAACCGATTACATACTACCCGAAAAACACTAGGATGGATACTCAAACTGAGATGAGATGAGATGAGTGGTGAGGAAGGGATACTCCGAGAAAAATGTTCTCATGTAGATTGTGGGAGAGAACATCGGGTTTGGCTCCCGGAGACCATCGGTTCTTACGATGATCCGCGAATCCCGAGCAGTACTAGCAGATCAAATGTCTCGTTACATCACTGGTGCCTGCGGTGCGGATGCATACAGAACATCTCTCATGATCGCCCGAAAAAAATGGGGTATTGGATAAATGTTCTCTCAAAGCTAGCGCGGGAATATCATCTCACCGACAGTCAGAGGAGACGACTTATCATTAAAGCATTGCAGTCCAATGAGTTCTTTGAGGACCTGTACGGAACCACAGGTTCTTCACAAAAGGGGGTATTTGTAAAGCTAGTACAAAACTATAGCAATCTCGATAGAAACACGATTGATTCATATATCTTTTAGACTGACTTGACAACCTCCAAGGTTGGGTGATACAAGGCTAAAGGATGGGTAGTGTGAGGAAGGATGAATTTGAGGAGCAGAGAATAAATGGGTAATGGAATGAAACGTACGCTTGTCGTTATCCCCTGTTTCAATGAAGAGGCGACGATCGGCAGTGTCGTCCTGAAAGCGAAACAATATGTTGATGAGGTTGTTGTCGTCGATGATGGGAGCACCGATAAAACCGCAAGGATAGCGGAATACGCGGGTGCAACGGTCCTCAGGCATAATGCGAACAGAGGATACGGGGCTGCATTGAAAAGCGGTTTTGAATACGCGCGAGAGAAAGACTTTGATGTCATGACGATCCTTGATGGAGACGGGCAGCATGACGCAGATCAAATTCAGACGGTGATGATGCCTGTTTCAGATGGGAAAGCAGATATCTGTGTTGGTTCTCGTTTCCTAGATAGTACCGGCAACATGGTTCCGATGTACCGTCATTTTGGTATCGCGGTGTTAACCAAGTTTACCAATGCAGGCTCAGAGAAGGAAAATAAAGTGACCGACGGCCAGAGTGGTTTTCGCTCCTATTCACGAAAAGCCATCGAAAATATTGATCTGAGAGATCCTCAGATGGGTGCGTCTGCTGAAATCCTCTTGCAAGGCCGAAGGATGCATCTCAACTGCGAGGAGGTCCCCATCACCTGCAGTTATGAAGGTGATTGTTCAACGGAAAAACCGGTTGGGCACGGCCTTGGAGTGCTTATTTCCATCTTGAAATATTTTGAAGTAGAACATTCCTTGTTGTTCTTTGGCGTGCCTGGCCTCATCATGTTTATCGCAGGGCTTACCTTAGGCACCTTAGTATATTTAGATTACATGGCATACAAAGTTCTTGCACTAGGTAATGCGTTAATTACCGTAATACTTCTTGTTCTTGGCATGCTCGTAGGGATTACTGGATTGATCTTACATGCAGTGATCAATGCTAATCAAAGACGATAGAACAAAGTTTTTTCCATTTCCTTTCTATTTTGTTGACCAAAATTTTTCTCTAATGGGAGCGCTCTTCCCAGATTTATTGATATTCGTCTCAACACATCTCCCTATATTATACCACGAATGATAAGTTAAACTCGGTTGAAGTTAAAGGATAGATATTTCTATCTGCAGACCTCGAAAAATCAGAAATGACTTCGGCAGATTTTATTTACCGTAACTACAATGGAACAATTTATACTGATACCTATCACTCATTATATTTTGTTGACATTTACCATAGCAAAGATATTAACACATATAATGCATCATTCTTTAGAAATGATACCAAAGCGCTTACTGGAATATCTGTGATAAGAAATTACGCCTTGAAAAATTATTTTATAGTCGAACCTTCTTCTAAAAAACAGATAGGATACACCGGATCAACAGTAACCGAAGGAAACAAATTCAATTTACATATCTTTGATGATGTAAATAAAATCTATGATTGCGAATCTGTCAGCATGTACAAAAAATAGACTCATCATTTATAAACCTGTAATTGACATCAAAAATTCATTAAAGTTTCTTTAGAAAAATAATCACTTGTTTATGTCAGGTTCACCATTGTTCTTCGTTTACGTGGATTTCTTGGATTGCTTTAATCTGAATCTCGTACCATGACCCTCTGGAATCACTTATACACACAGATCGATCATTGACGATTTCAACCGTACCAAACACATATTGGTACGTATTTTTCGGTTTCTGTTTTTTCTCTATGATAATTCGGCAACGTCGTTGCTTGTATTTATCCAAATCCTGTGCGTTCATGAATAATCCTCCTATTGTTATACTCCCCGGTCTTTTTTTACGCCAAGTTGGTGAACCCGTCTATGAACATATGCGTAGTAACCGATGCAAACAATCCAAACAAGAAACCAATAGGGAAGATGCAACGGTCTGACCATTTGTGTTTGGGTGATGGTAAGATGATCCAAGTCAATGAGAACACCAGCCAACCCAAAAGACAAGAGAACAAGAAGTGAGTACTTTCGCATCGAACTATCTGGTCCAAAGAAAACGGCTCTCAGAAAGAC
>Ga0307446_1000674_pt1 | contig 11599 bp, 9 predicted proteins | sample SalMarSW160320MG_FD_202141 | JGI IMG/M metagenome (GOLD analysis project Ga0307446, IMG submission 202141) | Salt marsh sediment microbial communities from the Plum Island Ecosystem LTER, Massachusetts, United States - SW1603-20 | ecosystem: Environmental > Aquatic > Marine > Intertidal zone >... | reverse complement strand
AGACGATCAGAAATGGACAATAGATCTTTAAGCAAATGGGCTTGTAATATAAATAAACCTAAACTGAGCGAAGGAGTAAAAAATGGCTATTTACGCATCTTATTTAAAAATGACTGCAGCGGGTAACAAAGAAATTAAAAAATCTCGGGAGCGTTTCCAGCAAGGGAAAAAAGGGGTGGAGAAACTCGGCGGCAAGATATTAAATGCATATTACATTGTTAGCAAAGGGGAGTACTTAATCATCAGTGAATTTCCGGATCACGATGCACGTGTCAAATCGATGGTGCACACTCTCAAAGAAGGTAATGTAAGCTATGAAGTCTTTCGGATGTTGCCCATTGAAGAATATTTTAAATTGGTAGAGACAGCATAATTCTAAATCTACTCCAACCATGGCCGAAAAGAGTCAACGTTGATGAAAAACGATTCGAAAAGCCGCTAAATACAGACGTCTGAGAATCGCTTGTTCACAGTGACCGTTTCCCATGGTAAGCTGGGAAAGAAGAAACGCGGGTCTATATTGTTACATTGAAATCCTGATCCTCTTCCGCAATGCGGGATCATCGATGGGTCAGGATTTTTATTATTTATACCAAAAAGGATTCGTCCCTTTCTAAAAACGATACCACAATGTTTTAAGGCATCAATAATCTATCTTACATTGTAGCATTCGACACAACTATCATTTTGTGATATGAGATTAAGTATCATTAAAAATTCAGGCGCTTGATTCATCTTATTATAAAGTATTGCAATTGATAAAACTTTAAGCTATTCACTTTTTAGTTAAAATGTTATTTTTGTGTCGTCAATTCCGCGCGATTCTGATCTCTTTTTCATTTCTGGATGCACCCATTTCTTGCGACGCTGCGTTGTCGACTTACCATCCTGTTTTTTGGGAAGGATTCGTCATGAATCCATTAAAATCAAGATACCCTAACCTAAGTTGAGCGGTTTTTGCGAAGATATGTGCCGAGATCTTGATGCAGAAAGATTTGCACAAACCGCAGGCATACCCGTGGATATGTCGAGGATTTTTATAAAGCCTTTATGCGCAAGAGATCGGCGCAGATCGAGTAAAAAATCGCTCCATTTAGGTCTAACCTATCACAAAAAAAGGAGGAAATACCATGGCACAGGGAAAGAGCATCATTGATTATGCAATGACACAGGAAAGAGAAGGAATGACGTTTTATAATAAGGCGTCTCGCAAATTCGAGGACAAAGCGCTGAAGAAAATTTTTGCAAAACTTGCCGGAGAGGAGAAAAAGCATCTGGAATCATTCAAAGGCCTTAAGGCCAAAGTCCAGAAAAAGAATGTCGATGAAAAATTTCGTTCCACAGGTGTCGATGAGACGCTTGAGGCATTGATCAAGGAGGGCATTTTCCCGAAGGATGATGCCATGTCGAAACAGATCGATAAAATGAAATCCGTGGCGGACGTCTGTGCCCTAGCCATGAAAGCAGAAAAGGATGCCATCCTTCTGTATTCCGAACTGGCCAAAGCATCAATCGACAAGGAACAGAAAAAAATGTTCACGCAGTTGATCAAGGAAGAAAAAAGCCATATCGCCATGGTCAGCGCCGTCAGGGCGGACTACGATCCTGCCTACGCCGCCATAAAGTTCGGCAGGTTTTTTTAATCCTTTTTCATAACCAAGTGTTCAAGAAGAATCACGGCCGGTATCCCGGCCGTCAACCGATTGCGCAGGAATGCTGCGATTTGAAATGGTGCGTTCTGTTTAACTTGATCATATAAATAGAAATATGACGCAAGCCACCGTGGGGAAGCGCTATCAGGGGGTTATCCCCTACCATGGTCTTTACCTATCTGTTCGAGGCCATAGCGATTATGCTAAACGATGCGAGCATATTATCGGCCGAATGAGTGAGGGTCTTTTTACAGGTGTGGTTACACCGATTTCTTAAACGAAAGGGCTTTTGATTGCTCTCTGAAAGCCGTGTAAGTCACTAATTTGCCGGGAAGCAGAGGGGCATAAGCCATGAGTCACGGCCATATAGCTGTTAGATTGCTTTTAACCTATATGCTTTTTTATTATGGGTGACGGGCAAGATGATTTGATCATTATCGATACTAATGTTTATGATTGATTGTGCCCTTACGCGTCTCAAGTGGCCCAAGTTCACATTAAAGTATCGAGCAATGTCTCCATCAAAAATAATTGCTTCCGATTTGTTTCTTCTTTCTCCCCTTCTTAGAAACCACAGGTAGTTATAGTAGGTCCATCCGAGCATGACACAGGCAATCACCAATACGGCGAGCCCGCCATTTTTAAATGTATTTAGGAGTTCTTCCATCCCGCCGCCTATTAAATTTTCTGAATAATATAAATGAAACCCGAAAATCCATAGGAGGAGGGTAAATATCGGCATTAACCAATATACCCATAATGCCCAGAGCGCAAGCGTAAATGAACCCTCAAAAAGGTAACGCAAAGGAGACTTCAATACCGGTCTGTCAATAATTTTTGGCTGGAACCCTAAGAAATAACACATAAAAACTAGATTGTCATTTATCCCGCTTTGCGAATCAATCCCGGAAAACGGTATATGAATATCAAAGATTTTCATGATAAGTGAAACAACAGGTGCCGCCAGGCAGGCAAACACGCCCCAGCAGACAAGGGTAGAAAACCCTTCTGAAAAAATGCGTATCGGAGACCTGAGCCCCGGGTTGTCAATTATTTTAATGTGTGTAGACCTCTGTCCGGACTCTTCCATGTTACACTTACCCCCCCAGATTTTCTGATAAACATGTTATACACACCGACAATTGCCGCAACTGCGCTGATAATCCAGTATGCAAAAGGGTACCAAACCGCCCAAAAATAATATTTAAGCGAAGACTTTTCCTCATAGCGGCTGTCAATGGCAATACTTACTACAAACTGAAATAGACAGACCAGGGTGAGGATTGAGCCTGTTTTTCTCGGCAGTAAAGGGAAGCTGGTATTTACAATAGCCAAGTCAAGACCATAAAGATAGCATAATGCATACGAAACCAGCCAGAAGATAATATATGCGGCAAGGCTGTATGCCCAGAGCATTCCCACAACACACTCCACGTAAACGGGCCATAATCGACGCTGTTTTATATCAAGCCATACGTTGCTGTGTTTTTTTAAGACTTCAATGCCACCCTGGGCCCAGCGAACCCTTTGCATGAACAGGCCTTTGATGGTCTCGGGAACAAGCACCCAGCACAGGGCACGGGGTTCATAACGGACGTCCCAGAAGGTCTTTTGGAGCTTCCATGTCATGTCAATGTCCTCAGTCACCGTGTCTGCGCTAAAAAGACCGCACTGAAAAAGAGCGCTTCGTCTGTAGGCGGCAATGACTCCGGAAACGGTAAGAATCTTACCCAAGATCCGCTGGGCTCTTTTTATGAGACCGATAATGCTTGAATATTCTCCGACCTGAATTTTTCCGAGCAGGGTTGTTCTGTTTAGCACCCTGGGATTGCCTGTTATCGCACCCAGCCGCGGATAAGAAACAAAATGCCAGGCCATATATGTTAAGGCATCTTTATCTAATATGCTGTCGGCATCCATGACCAATATGAAATGGCCTTTGCTAAAAAGCAATGCGGCGTTGGTGGCCTTTGCTTTTCCGCCATTTGGATTCACATTAATTACCTTGAGCCAGTCGGAATATTTTTCAACAAGGCCCTCCAGAATATATGCGGTGTCATCGGAGCTCCCATCATTGGCCACAATCACATCATAATTGGGGTAGTTTAGATCTTTCAGATTTTCTACAGTTTGTCCGATGTTCGCTTCTTCATTGTGTGCAGGAATAATAATAGAAAAGGGAGGATATTCATCCAGCGAAGGCACCGCCTTGGTTTCCCAACGCATGAAAAAAATGAGCCCGCCGATGATCCACACAACGCTCATATATAACGGGTAAAGAAAAACAAAATAACCGAAAAATTCCCAAACACTCATTTTAGCAGCCACTCCTCGGGCAAAGTCCGTGTTGATATGATGGAAGACACGCGCTCAATCTCTGGTTGATTCTGGAAGACATTATCCGGGTAATAGGCCAGATGTCTGACTCCCGATGACACCAATAATCGGAGTTCCTTTTTTAAAATTGCACCATTTATAGGCTGGCCATTTTTCCAGTCATAGCTTTGAACCTTAAAAATTACTTTATCTATGGCATGGCGCTTATCAACCCTGCTGATAAGTTCGGCAAGCCAGGTCTTAATTGCTCCAAAACCCTGCACCCCTTCCATTTGGGGATAAGCCATGACGACCGTATAATCATATTGTTTCAAATAGCTTTCAAAATCCTGGCAAAACCATTCCTTGGCATCAGGGTTGAGCAAGACGATACTATAAATATTGCGGGCTGTCTCGGCAAGCGGTCTGTACTTTTTAACGGTTTCCATGAGTTGTTGGATGAATGCGTCAAGGGTATCTGTCTTGAGTCGAGTCCACTGTTCCCGAATCCGGTCGTCTTTTAAATTATCCGGGCCTAATTCCACCCCATAACGTTTCTTGAAGGCCTTTATTGCGGACGGATTAAAATCTTCAAAATCAGTCAGGTAGGCATCATCCTGGAACAGGATGCCATCAAAGCGCACATTGGCTGCCAAATCTCTGTAAAGGGATTTTACAAGTGCAAGGTTTCTCCCCTCAAATGGAGAAAGCCTGCGATACCATGAAGAAGTTGGTTTTATTTGATTATCTTTAAACTCTTTCACTTTCAGGCTTTCGTTCAAAACCGTATCCGGCAACTCAAAGCTTAGTACCGGCATCCAGACAAATACTTTCATGCCCCTGACCCGGATGCGATTCACTGCATGGCTTAAAAAATCCATCTCAACGGGCAGGGCATTGTTTGAAAAATAGACCGAACTAATATTGCCTGTTGCATTCCGGTCGCAAAAAGCCTGAAGAATGACCGTATTCACCCCTAATGCCAAAAGTCTTTCTATGACAAGTCCCAGATTATGATCGCTTTCTGTGAATGATTCCGGATTTACAATCATGTCCAGGTCAATCTGTACACAACGCATATCATCCTTATACTTGAAATTTTCCTTCATTTTTGATGAGAATTCATTGTATCTCATTGTTTTAGTAATAATGTTACGATTGACCGCGGACAGGTTGTGAATCGTAGACATGTTCGGTTTAAGGGTCAAAATCATTTTAAAGCCAAGTTTTTGCGCTTCATCTATCCCAAGACTGTTGTATTCACCATAGGGCCAGGTGAGAATCCATGGACGGGTTCCGGCAGCGTCTTTAATTTTATGGATGCTTTTTTTCAGGTCACTATGTATTCTATTTCTAAACTCCGGGTCGGTTTCATATTTTTTTTCTTCCTGAGAGTAGGCAAAAGTGCTCATGGCAGGCTCCGTGTTCCCTTCCGGGTTGCAAGCCAACCCCTTGTGAGCGTCATATGAATGTGAGGCGATGTATACACGTCCTGATTCAGCCACTTCCCGAATCTGCTTCCATGACATCAGATCTTTGTCTCCGACATATTCCGGCTTTTTATCAATCCATGAAGGAACCACTGAAAGCACTGCGGAATAACCGTATTGCTTCAATACCGGATAGACAAACTGATAAAATGAAAGATATGCATCATCAAAAGTAAGCAGAACAGCTTTTTCAGGAAGGGATTTTATCCCTTTATGGGCGGCCATAATGTCATCGGGACTGACAATCGTATAGCCGTTTGACCTGAGATATTCCAGCTGATTTACAAAAACATACTGAGCCACGTCTACAGACACCGATGCTTTTGCCGGTATATCATGATAACAGAGAACCATATAAGTTTCCGATGCAACCGAAGGCCGTGAAAACAAAAGCATAATGGCTGCATAAATTGCAATCCTAAAAATTTTTTCTAAGCCCGAAGAAAGCGCTAATGACATGTGTCGAATCTCCATCGTATATTTTTCTGTCCCACCCGACATTCCAGAGGAATGCGAAGGTCTTCGAAATATCAATCGTCTGCTCATATGTGATGCCGTAAATTGCATAAGAACTAAAGCCGTGCTGGGCAAAAAGTCCTTCACGGGTATAGATAGACGATCTGATCTTTTTATCATGGCGCGCGTAATGAATATAATGAAAAGCCTGCGTCAGGGCAAACGTATACGTCTCAAGCGGGCTGAAATAATCCACGTCTTGCTTGCTGTTTGCGGAATAGTTTAATTCTCCCCCCGCCCTTATTTTGAAATCCGGTAAATTAAAGACATTTTGATCATAATAGAGCGTTATGCCCGAGCCCCTGTTTCCATCGCTTAGGTGGTTTTGACTTAAAGAAAAGCCATAATATCTCAAATCGCTTTCTTTATAACGTAAATCAAAGGATACATTTTCCCCTTCAATGCCGGTCGCGCGGGCGCGTATGGGAATATCAAGAAGAAAAGAGTTGAATCCGCCCGTAATATCCAGATGGTCTGTAGGCAGCCAGTTTAATGTGGTATAATAGCCGAAATTATCAGCACTTTGATAGTCAAAGGTGACGGCCTGCTTCCAGATCATTTCCGGGGATACGATCCATTCGCATCCAAGTCCCGCCCGGTTCCAATCATATTTTAAACCCTTATCAGAGATCTGCTGCCAGACGATTTCCTGAAAAATCTTGAAAGTGGGTGTAACCGGTTCAGTCAGACTTGATCGAACAAAGAATTCCTCGGCCCCGGGTGATTCCTGAATATATTTTCCTTCAATCCGGAATTCATTCATATCTTCAACATGAAAGGTCTCAACAAGATCTATGACATCTTTATCCCTCGGAAATTTCTGATAGATCTTTTTGGATAGTTCACGGGCCTCCACTTTGTGATTTAACTGATTCAGCGCCGTCGCAATACCGATCTGGATGCTGCTGTCAAAAGTCGAATTATCAAGGTTTTGGGCAATATCAAATTCTTCCAGCGCCCGTCTGGGCCACCCTCTCCATAGGTAGATGTATGCAAGGGAATTTCGGTTCCCCGAATTCATGCCCGCCCGGGCCATAAATGATGTGAAATAGGCCTGGGCCTCTTTTAGTTTGTCCTGAGAAGCCAAATACCATCCCCGGGCCTGGAATGCCTCAAACCTTAGCCATGGGTCGAGTTGTTTTTCCTTTTCCAGGTATAACTGGATCTCTTCCCATGTCTGTTCCGCTTTCTTCCATTCCCGAAGTTCCTGAAAGGTGTAAAAAAGGCCCATCAGCGCTGGAAGGGGAGATGTTCCCCCTTTTTCGATTGTGAGCTGATAGAAGGACAACGCTCTTTCAGGATCCTCCAAATAAAGATATGCATCCGCCACAGCCTGCGTAACATAGGAAGGAACAGATGACACATCTTGATCGATAAGGTTGAACTGATCTATGACGTCCTGCATTCGATTCTTGCTTCGCAGCGTCGCAATATAGTCATATCGCGTACGCATGTCAGCGGGATTTTCATGCAGTATCTTTCTCTGGATTTCCGCCGCTTTATCCGGCTGGTCCCATTTCAATCTGTTTACGGCAAGATCCTCTGCAAGGGAGTGGATAAATGGTTGTTCCGGGTTCTCGAGTAATAATGCATCATCATAGGCAATGCTCGGGGAGCCCAAATCCGACAGGGCTCTTAACCTGAGCTTCTGTGCAACAACATTTTTCGGTTTCAAGGCCAAAATTTCTTCATAGACATCTATTGCAGCCAGAAAATCTCGCTGCTTTTCGTAGATAAAGGCTTTTGCAAAGAGTGCATCCACTATGAAACAGTTCTTGATTAAGACTTTCTCCAGTGCTTGATGCGCAGCCGGAAACTCATTTTTCATAGAAAGGGGGTAGACAGATCCAATGGGGGCGAGGCAGGAATCCGGCCATTTAGCGGTGATAAAATGATAAATCCGAAGCGCATTATCGTAATTTCCCGTTTTAAAATAGCCCCATGCCAGTTCCAGCAAAATCCCCGGAGAGAGCGTTTCCATTTCAAATTGAATCACCTGGGGGAGGTGATCTGCCTGCCCGTTATCCATATCAAGGATACGATTGAGAGGAAAATTATCCCTGTATTGATTCTGCAGGATATGGATATCATCCTGAGACAGAAATCCGAAGACCTTTTTCCTCTTATCTTGCGCTTCTTTCAGCAATGCCTCATTTGCTTCCATCTTTAGATACTCCGAGTATCCGGTGTACGCATTTCTGTAATCTTGCTCTTTTTCAGATAGATCTGCATTGAGAAGCGTCAGGTCATTAAGAGAGATGTTTTCTTTTGTTTGCTTTTCATTTATCAGATGATGGGCGGCGGCGTAATTTTCGGTTTGAAGAAGGCAGTAAAACACGCCTTTGAATGCCTCATTATCGCCGGGATTCGCTGAAAGGGTTGTTTCATAAAGCTGCCTGGCCTCTTCGTACCGACCCAGGTCGAAAAACGCACGGCCGACAGCTTTGCTCACATATGGCAACCCTTGGAGATCTTTTCTATGTTTTTGAAAAAAATCAACAGATTCCTGTTTTTTTCCGGTCCATGCCAGACACACGACATAATCTGCCTTTATGGAGATATGTTCGGGGTTTTTTTTAAAGGCGGTTTTCAGATATGGAAGGGCCCGGGCATAATTTCCCTGCTTCATAAAGCTTATGGCCCTCACGTAATCAATATTGATTTCAGAAATATCTTTTGAATATAAGATGTTACGGCCAAACAAAGTGACCGTTAGACAAAACAAAAATAGAACATAGCTCTTTTTATGCACTTAAAGCTTATCCTTATCATTCTGCTCTTCTTGGCATTAGCCTTCTATCAAGTCCGCTTCTTCGGTCTATGTCCGACCTGCGTTCAGGAATATGCTCGTCATATGAGAATTCACGTCGATCTAATCCTAATCGCCTGATGCCATTATCTCTGATAAATGACGCCATAACTTTGTTCTGTTTTGTTTTTTGAAAAAAATAAGGCATAATCTGTTGCTGACCCTGCTTTTTTTTGCCTTGAAAGCTTCTGATATTTGTTTCAAGGTACATCCAGGTTCAGTTGAGCCGTCATTCTGACTGAGTGTAGCGTCGTCCGAACCTGGAATACTTTCTTGATATGCGCTATCCACGTTTATAGCACATTCCAATGATCGGTCTATTGGACCATTTTAATGAAGCTCCCCGCAGCAAGCAGCGGGGTATCAAAGCGGAATTCGCCGAAGCCAACCCGCCTTCGCTCTTCGAGCTTCGGCGGGCCACTATGCCATTCATCCCTGCAGCCCCGATGAATCGTGATCTTTGCTTCGCTCCGACAAGCTTTCAGGGTATTCTGGCGAAGGCGAATAAATAGGCTTCCCTAAATGCCGTTATTAAACTCGGTGCATATCATTTTTTTATTTGCTGACGACCGATGAATAAGATGCACGTGCGCCAGAGAAACCGTTCATGAACTGGAACACCAAACTTCCTATTACCTTAAAAGTACTGCAGAACCCGTGCCAGACTGTGAATGGGCTCATTTTTCACTGATGATTCAGGATATTGAGCATGGTCCCCAGGAAGGGCGTGTGGCTTAAAGCTGTTGAATAAGGAATTGACGCTATGGAACAACTTCCATACTATCAAATATCATTGACAGGAGTCGAATCAGTATGAAGCCCAAAAAAGAAGACCAAAAATGGATGGACACTAACTATGTCGGGGACTTAGAACGAGGCTCCATCGCAGAGGCTTGTCCGCCTCACCGCCCGCGGCATCTCCGACTGGCGGGTTAGGCCAAAAGATTATTTTGAGATGGATTCGAATGCGTTCCCTTGTCTGTCTAAGAGCGAGAAGTATAAAAACCCTGCCGGATGCCACATCCGACAGGGTCATAAGGAGGTGGGAATCAGAAAAGAATGGTTCTTGATTCCATCTGATTTATGTTAAAGCAATTTTTATGCCAATTCTCAATTCCCAAACTTCTTGAGAATTCCCTTGATCTGCTTCTCCAAATCAATCAGCCCGGCTTCAATCAGGCATTCCCCGATTCGCTTACAGCCCATAGATGCCTTCTGGGTTTCGATTGTTTTCACCTTTCATCTCCTTTTGGGAACTTACACGTCTGGATATGGGATCATCTTCAGCGATCAGAATCTTCATTTTTTCATTTCCTGCAAAACGATTTTCATTTCAGATGCGAATTCGTTAAGAACGCTTTCAAGGCTTGACAACACCTCTGCCGCCGCTGACATTTCCCCTTCTTTTCCTAATTTCTCAAGGCGATCGGCCGCCTCGTATGTTTCCCCGGCGCTGAAACTGCCGATAGCACCTTTCAGGTTGTGGGCCTCTCTCTCAAGGATACCGGCATCGTTTCCTGCAATACCTTTTTTGATCTTGGCGATATAATCAGGACAGTTTTCTAAAAACATACCGGCGATTTCCCGGAAAAGGTCTTTGTTGCCTAAAACCGTCTCCATGGCATTGGACAGGTCAAAAGTCGTTGGAGAAAAGGTTTTTGAGCCTTGCGAGGGCTGTGTTTGTTGGTGCGCTTCTTCGCTCTGCGATGTTCGGGCGACTTTGTTAATAACACTGAAAAGCGTTTCCGGATTGATCGGTTTGGAAACATAGTCATCCATGCCCGCAGCGATGCACTTTTCCCGATCCCCGGTCATGGCATGCGCCGTCATGGCAATGATGGGAACCCTTTCGATGGTTGATTGGCGATCAGTCTTCGCTCTCCGAGCTTCGCCGGACAGATTGTTGATTATCGATGGGTTAGCGGTTGGTGTTTGCTTTTCCTGACTTCCGTCTTCTATTTTTCGTATTTCCCGCGTGGCTTCGAATCCGTCCATTTTCGGCATCTGGATATCCATGAGGATCAAATCGAAATCCCCGCTTTTAAATGCCGCAACTGCCGCTACCCCGTTCGATGCCAGCGTAACCCGGTGTCCTCTGGTCTCCAGAAGCTTTGTGGCAAGGGTCTGGTTTATCAAGTTGTCTTCAGCCAGCAGAATATTCAAACTTTCCCGCGCCTCATAAACGTTGTGTCGCGTGATGACCGTCGGTATTTCTTCAGAGCGAAGCCCCATGGTCATCATGATGGCATCAAGCAGATCCGATTGCTTTACGGGTTTAAGCAGATACCCTGAGATGCCGACCTCTTTGCAGTGATCGGCGTCACCCTTTTGCCCTGAGGAAGAAAGTAAGATAATTCTTACGTCTTCTCCCGAAGACGCGTCCTTGATCATCTTGGCTACCTCAAAGCCGTCTAATTCCGGCATCTGCATATCCAACAAAATCAATCTAAACGGTTTTCCGGAAGCAAACGCCTTGTTGAAACGATCAAACGCTTCCTTTCCATTGGCTGTAATCGTTGGAACGAGACCCCAGGATGTTGTCATTTCCTGGAGCAGGATACGATTGGTGAAGTTGTCATCTACAATGAGAACCGGCATTCCCGAAAGATCTTTCGGTTTGGGAAGCGGGACTCTGATGTCTTTCGATCGGCTCAGTTCAAAGCAGACCGTGAAATGGAAAATGCTGCCGGGACCCCCTTTGGATTGATGATTGTTCGGGCTCTCCACACGGATCTCACCCCCCATCATCTCAACAAACTGTCTGCTTATGGATAATCCCAGACCCGTGCCGCCGTACTTTCTCTTGATGGAACCAT
>Ga0307446_1000673_pt1 | contig 11608 bp, 14 predicted proteins | sample SalMarSW160320MG_FD_202141 | JGI IMG/M metagenome (GOLD analysis project Ga0307446, IMG submission 202141) | Salt marsh sediment microbial communities from the Plum Island Ecosystem LTER, Massachusetts, United States - SW1603-20 | ecosystem: Environmental > Aquatic > Marine > Intertidal zone >... | reverse complement strand
TGGCCGGTGGAAGCCGTCGCCAGACGAACCCTGCGACCACGGGCGCCGAGAGCCAGAGCGAGACGACCACGACCCAGCCGAAGGACGCGCGGTCGAAGGGGCCGATGACCACCACCTGGTCGCTGACCCACCCCAGCGCCGACGCGAGCGCCACGAGGCCGAGCGGGATCGCGACCGCCAGGGCGAGGGTCGCCCATGCCGCGACGGGAGCTTCGCCTCTCGAGTCTGCCCCTATGCCCATCTCACCTCCGCCGGCTCAGCCTTCGGCGAGCAGCTCGTCCCTGGTCATGAGCATCTCCTCGCGCTCGGCCCTGGTGGGCTCGGGGAACTGCGGATCGAGGTCGATGAGAGCGGACAGGATGGCGGCCGACACCGCGACCCGCATGAACCACTTGTGGTCGGCCGGGATCACGTACCAGGGCGCCCACTCGGTGCTCGTCTTGGACAGCAGCTGCCCGTACGCCTTCTGGTACGCGCCGGCGCCGGTGCGCGCAGCCGTCAGCCCGCGCCGGCCGCCGCTGGGGACGGGGGCACCGGGCTGGGCGAGCCGTCCTCGTTGAACAGGTAGGTGAACTCGGGGCCGTTGTGGCAGATCCAGCAGTTGTCCCCCCGGCCCTTCATCGAATCGGGCAGCGGGGCGTGCTGGTCCTGGCCGTGGCACGACGTGCATGGCTCGGTGTAGCCCATGTGCTCGGGCCGGAGCGGCGGGTTGCTCGCTGCCGAGTCGGCGTCCGGGGCCTTGTGGCACACCAGGCAATCGTCCTTGTGGAGACCGGAGTGGCCAGGCGCCGTGGACACGAGGCTGCCGGTCGTGTGGCAGGCGGTGCAGTTTCGCCAGCCCCACAGCGGGTGGGCCATCACCGGGATGTTCTTCGTGCCCACGGTGCCGTTGGTGGTGACGTGGCAGGCGGAGCAGTCCGCATTGGCCGCCATCTGGATCCCCACCGGCGAGTTGGCCATGGGCGAGAGCGGGGTCGGGGTCGACGCCGGCGCCGGGGACGCGGTCGGAGCCGAGATGTCGCCGGCCGGCTTCGAGAGGTCAGGCACCGCGACGATCAGGAGGAACGCAGCCATGATGCAGATCGCACCCACCAGCACGATGACCGCGGCCGGGAACCCGTAGCGGGCGACGGCGGCGCGGTTCACGCCTCTGCCTCCGCCGGCGGCTGGTGGTGCAGCCAGGGCCACGGCCAGTTGATGTGCTCGTCGTCCTCGCCCAGGTCCAGGTAGCGCTCTGCCAGCGTGTACACGAGGGCCACCAGGGCCACGGCGCCGGCGATGATCGCGATCTCGACCGGGGACGGGACGTACGTGACGAACGGGCTGGATACGGTCCCCGCGTGCGCGGTGATGGGCGCGATCTGGCCGGCGATCACGAACAGGAAGCGGTCGACGAACACCCCGCCCAGGGACAGCAGGCTGGCCGCGAACAGGCCGGCCGGGGTCCGGGTCATGGGCAGCAGGACGAGCGTCAGCGGCAGGGCCAGGCCGGCGACCACCCGCAGCCCCCAGAACGGCAGCGCGAGCGGGCCGGTGACCAAGGCGACGGTCGCCTCGCGCAGCCCCGGCTCGCCGCCCATCAGGCCGACGATGACCTGGCGGGCGAGCAGCACCGACACGATCAGCAGCGCGATCGTGACCAGCAGCCGGATCGAGGGGATCGCCAGCCGGCGGGCCCGGTCGTGGTCCTGGAGCCCCAGCCGCGTCACGGCGTAGAACACGATGCCCAGCAGCGAGGTCCCGGCGAGGTAGGCCGCGGCCACCATCATCAGCACCGTGAACGGTCCGTTCCAGAGGGCCTTGGCACCCAGCACGCCGAACACGGCACCCAGCGTGGCCGGCGCGAGGACCGCGACGCAGGTCGCCGCGGTGCACGCGTACTGGTGGATCTTCGGGTGGTGGGTGAACATGCTCCAGACCTCGACCAGGAGCACCACCAGGTAGATGCCGTAGAACACGCCCATCCACCACATGGGCGAGGTGGGCGAGGGTACGAGCACGGCGCCGAACACCATCCGAACCGGGTAATGGAGGTCGAGGGCGATGATCCCGAACGCGGTTGTGAGGCTGAGCACGGCCAGCACTGCGTGGCGCTTCTCGAGCGGCCGGAAGCGCTCGATCCCGAACACGGTCCCGAGCGACGAGGCGAGACACAGCCCGCTGGTCATCACGGCAAAGAACACGTAGCCCACGATCAGCAGCCCCCACTCGAAGCTGGGGCTGGTCCCGAACACCTCCCAGCCGGGCGGCAGGGCGATCAGCGCGGCCACCGCACCGACGGCGATGACGCCCGACAGGCCGGCCAGCCACAGGCGAAGAGCGAGCGACATCCCGCGGACCTCGTGGGCGAGCGCGCGGCCGGCGGTCCGCGGTCCGATCGGGACGACGTGTCCGCCGAGCGTGAGGGTCAGACCGGTCGCCTGCATGCCTCAGGCCTCCTCGATGGCTGGGCCGAGGTAGAGCACGCGAGGCCGGGTGCCGTACTCGGGATGGAGCTGCTTGGGGGCACGCTGGCGGACGAGCGTGGCGATCTCGCTGGACGGATCGCTGGCGTCACCGAACCGGCGGGCACCGACGGGGCAGACCTCGACGCACGCGGGCTGGGCGCCTCGGCTGATCCGGTGGTAGCACCAGGTGCACTTGTCGGCGACGCCGGGCATGTCGTTGGGGTTGTCGCCGCCAGCGGGCGTCAGGTAGCGAGCGCCATAGGGGCACGCGACGACGCAGTATCCGCAGCCGATGCAGCGGCGAGCGTCCACCAGGATCACGCCGTCCTCAGTCCGGTAGGTGGCACCGACGGGGCAGACCGCCGTGCACGGCGAGTCCTCGCACTGCATGCACAGGCGAGGTTCGAAGAACGAGGCGTCGACGGCCTTGCCGGCAGCGCCCGGGGCGGTTGACTCGGCGGGGAAGCCGTACATGCCGGCCTCCGGGGAGTCGACGTACAGGTCACCGTCCGCGGTGACCACGTGGCGCTCGACCCAGGTCCGGGTGTACTGGGCCTCCTCCGCGACGTGGTTCTCCTCCTTGCAGGCGACCACGCACAGGCCGCAGCCAATGCAGGAGGCGGTGTCGACGACGAACGTCCACGCCTTGTCGGCGGGGTCGTAGGTCGGGACGATCGGGCTCGGCGCATCCGCCGACTCGTCGAACACCGGGAACAGCCGGGACAGGCCCGCCGCACCCGCCAGACCGCCGGCCATGATCAGCCCGAACCCGAGGAAGGCACGGCGGCTCATGGAGGCGCTGACGATCGCCGGAGCGATCTCGTCGAGGGGCACCAGGGACGCGGGATCGACGGCCTCGGCCGGCGCCGGTCCGATGGCCGCGATGTCCGGCTCCTCGTCCGCGACGGGCATCGCCTCCGCCATGACGGCGGGGGCCGGCTCGGCGACCATCTCCGGGGCTTCGGCTTCGGCTTCGGCTTCGGCTTCGGCTTCGGCTTCGGCTTCGGCTTCGGCTTCGGCTTCGGCTTCGGCTGGCTGTTCGGTCGGGGCCATCGCGACGGGCTCGGTCACGGGCTCGACCTCGGCGATCTCCGGGGCCTGTGCGGCGTCGGCCGCCGGCTCGGACTCGACCGCGGCGTCCGCCTGCCCGACGATCATCGGGTCCTCGGTCGCGCGCACGCCGGCGTCGGCCGCCGGCTCCTCAACGCGTTCGATCCGCTCGCTCATGGCGACACCGTGAGCTGGTCCGGGCCCCGGCCCGGCGCGTGGCAGTTGAGGCATCCCTCGTCGTCGGGGACGATCGGGTGGCGCTCGTTGCGGGCCTTGAACCCCTCGGGTCCGTGGCAGGTCAGGCAGGGCGGCAGGCCGTCCAGCGGGTGCTCGACCACTGGGGGTCGCTCCGCGATCGCGGTGTGTGGGTCGTGGCACTGGAGGCACTGCACGACGTAGTGCTCCGTCGGGATGATCTGCGCCTGGCTGGCCGGGCGCCCCTCGGCGGCGACGTGGCACCGCGTGCACACCTCGTCGGTGGGCACCGCCACCGCCACCGTGTCGCTGCCCGCCTGATCGCCCGCGGCCACGTGTGCCTGCAGCGGGCCGTGGCAGCTCTGGCAGCCGATGTCGGCGTGACTTCCGCCGGTCAGCCGCTGGGCCTCGGTCGCATGGCACTGGGCGCAGGTCGACGAGCTCGCGAACGAGACGTCCAGCACGGCCCACGACCGTGCGTTCACGTCGCGATGGAGGCTGAAGTCGAGATACGGAGACCAGGCCATCACGGCGCCCGCGAACAGGACGGCCGACATCAGCACCGACCCCCCGAGCACGCCTGCGATTGCGAGCGCGCGTCCCCGTCGGGTGCGCGGCCGAACGCTCGCCCAGAAGGCGCGCAGGCGATCGACCACGTTCACAGGGTCGAGGGGTTGAGGATGCCGCGCCGGACGCAGTAGCGGAGCAGCTCGACGCGGTCGTGGAGCCCCAGCTTCTCCATCACGCTCGCGCGATGGGAATGGACGGTCTGGTCGGAGAGCTTCAACGATCGGGCGATGTCGCGATTGGTGTGGCCCATCGCGGCCAGCAGCAGGATCTCGCGCTCGCGAGCGGTCAACGTGTCGTACGGGTCCTCGAACGTGGCATCCGGCGTCCGCCGCACATAGGTGTCGATCATCCGGGTCACGATCGCGGGGCTGACGTAGGTGTGACCGGCGGCCACGCTCCGGATCGCGACCAGGACGTCGGTGTCGGTGGCCTCGCGGGTCAGGTAGCCGTTGGCTCCCGCCTTCAACGCGACGGAGAACTGCTCCGCGGCGCACCGGCAGTCGAGGGCGATGATCCGCGTCTCCGGACACTCGTCGTGGATCTGCTCCAGGGTCTCGAAGGTCGGGCAGCCGAGACCCCCGAACGGCGCGCACTCGGTGACCAGGACGTCCGGCCGAGTGCTCCTGACCTGGGCGACGAGCTCGTCGCGGGTCTCGACCTCGCCCGCGACCCGGAGATCTGGCTCACGCTCGATGAGCGAGCGGAACGCGCTGCCGAGCATCGGGAAGTCGACGATGGCGAGCAGGACCGAGAGCTGGTCCGCCTCCACCTGGAGGTCGGTCCGCGACGCTTGCGAGGTGGGCATCGCCGGATCCGGGCTCAACGCGCCTGCGGGCCGGCGTCGCCGTGCCCATGGTGGCGAATGACGGCGGCCCAGGCGAACGGCATCAGCAGCATCAGCGCCGTGACGACGATCGCGCCCAGGATGGTGGCGGCCGAGCCGAACGTGAAGTACAGCAGGTGGAGGAGCACGAACGCGGCGGCCGAGCCGACCCACAGGGTGAGGGTGACGAGGCCCAGCCAGGTTGCGACGCGCGCACCGCGCCCGCCCCTGGATCCGTACCAGAACCAGGCGACGATGCCGATGATCCCCTCGACGAGGATCACGATCGGCAGCAGCAGTGCCAGGTCCTCGGTGAGCTGCGATAGCTGCATTGCCTGTCCTCCCGCCGTCCGTCGACGCCTGCTGGGGCCTCGTTGGCGGCTTCTGCGTCCCGTGTGGGTCGATGGTGCCCCCGGGTCGGAGCGATCACCAGACACGACAGGGGGCTCGATGGGGCACCCTCGTGCCGAAGCTCGGGAACACGGGTGGGGATTCGGGCAACGGAGGTTAGGTGTCAGGGCGACGCGCGTGGGGTCGGGGGCCCCCACGGCCGTGGGGGGTCGCCCGCACACCCATCGGCGCGGTGAGGGGCACAGGCTCGGTGGGGCGGTCGGTGCAGGCTCCGCACCGGCGTCCGAACGGCTGGAATGGGCTGTCATGTTCCTTTCAGGAACGGCATGCAGACTTGCCCGGCGCTCCACGACCGGACGGAGGCAGCCCGATCGACGGCTCCCCATTCACCCGGCAGCCGGGTGGCATGCCGAATCCTCAGATCCCACCGGATGGCCCGACCCGGCCGTGGGGCCTTGCCGAGCTGCACCCAGGGCCACCCGTTCGCCGTCGGCGCCGGCGCCGCCCGAGCGCGCGGAGCGCCGGCCTGTTCGTCGCGGGTTTGGCCGCGGCGCTGATCGCGATCGCTGGCTACAACACCCTCGTGCCCGGACCGCCGCAGCTCGACCGGGCCGACGTCAACGACGCAATCGCCAGCGCGCTCGCCTCCGTGACCCCCGCCCCACCGCTGTCCGCGGTCGCCTACGAGCAGATCCAGCCATCACTGGTGCTGGTTCACGCCCAGCGTGGGTCCGACTCCGGCGACGCATCGCTCGGCAGCGGCGTCGTCGTCGACGACGCGGGTGAGATCCTGACCAGCCTGCACGTGGTCGACGGCGCCACCGGCATCGAGGTCACGTTTGCCGACGGGTCGCAATCGACCGCCTCGATCGCCAGCCGCCAGCCGGACTCCGACATCGCGGTGCTCCAGCCGGATCAGCCGCCGTCGGTCCTGCAGCCGGCTGTGCTCGGCGACCCGAGATCCGTCCGCGTCGGTAGCCAGGCATTCGTGGTCGGCAACCCGTTCGGGCTGTACGGGTCGATGAGCTCTGGCATCGTGTCCGGCCTGGATCGCTCGTTCACGCTCCCCGACAGCGGCCAGGTCCTGAGCGGCCTGATCCAGGTGGATGCCGCCGTCAACCCCGGCAACTCGGGCGGGCCCCTGCTCGACGCCAACGGCAGGGTGATCGGCATCGTGGCCGCGCTCATCAACCCCACCAAGGAAGACGTGTTCGTCGGGATCGGCCTCGCCGTACCGATCGACGTGGCAGGCGGCGCGGCCGGCCTGCCCCAGTACTAGCCGGGAGGTGATGCCGATGGACCAGGACGTGACGGTGGCCCGCGCCGCGCCGATGGAGCGCGTCCTGTACGAGGTCAAGAAGGTGATCGTGGGCCAGGATCACCTGCTCGAGCGGATGGTCGTGGCCCTCCTGGCGCGCGGCCACCTCCTCGTGGAGGGCGTGCCGGGCCTGGCCAAGACGATGGCGATCAAGACGCTGGCGGCCTCGATCGGTGGTGAGTTCAAGCGGATCCAGTTCACGCCGGACCTCGTCCCCGCGGACCTCATCGGCACCCGCATCTGCAACCAGAAGACGGGTGAGTCAACACGTCGCTGGGTCCGGTGTTCACCAACCTCCTGCTCGCGGACGAGATCAATCGGGCGCCGGCCAAGGTCCAGAGCGCGCTGCTCGAGGTGATGCAGGAGCACCAGGTCACGATCGGCCGCGAGACGCATCACGTGCCCGAGCCGTTCCTCGTCCTGGCCACCCAGAACCCGATCGAGACCGAGGGCACCTACGCCCTGCCCGAGGCGCAGGTGGACCGGTTCATGCTCAAGGTCCTGGTCGGCTACCCGACCCGCAACGAGGAGTTCGTGATCGTCGAGCGCCAGACGGGCCCGGCCGAACGCATCGCCGAGGTGCTTACGACCGATGACCTCGTCCGCCTCCAGCAGGAGACGGATCGGGTCTACGTGGACCCCTCGCTGATCGACTACGCGGTCCGGTTGGCGACGTCGACGCGCATGACCAGGGCTGCCGGCATGCCCGAGCTCGAGCGGTACATCACCTACGGCGCCAGCCCCCGGGCGTCGATCAACCTGATCCTCACCGCTCGTGCGCTGGCGTTCGTCCGCGGCCGGGATTACGTGCTGCCCCAGGACGTCTACGACATGGCCCGCGACGTCATCCGCCATCGCCTGGTGCTGTCGTTCGAGGCCCTCTCGGACAACGTCACCAGCGACGACATCCTGACCACCATCCTGGCCCGAGTTCCGGCACCCGTCGTGCCCCTCAGGGAGTCGACCGACGGTCGCGTCAGCGCCTGAGCGCATCCTCCAGCGCCTCGACTGGCAGGTCGTCCGCCGGCTGGACGGCCTGCTCCAGGGCGACTACCGCAGCCTGCTGTACGGCAACGGGGTGGATCTCGCGGACCTGCGCGAGTACCAGCCCGGCGACGACGTCCGGTACATCGACTGGAACGTCACCGCCCGTCTTGACGAGCCGTATGTCCGCGAGTACCTCGAGGACCGCGACCTGACCGCGTGGTTCCTGCTCGACCTCAGCCCGTCGGTGGACTTCGGGACGGTTGACGGCGAGCGTCAGAAGCGCACCGTCCTGATCGACTTCGTGGCCACGCTGGCCCGGCTCTTGACGCGCCGTGGCAATCGCGTGGGCGCGGTCGTGTACGGGAGCCGGGTGGAGCGCACGATCCCGGCCGGCGGTGGCCGGCGGCAGGTGCTGCGCCTGGTCAACGATCTGCTCGCGCAGCCGATGCTGCCGGCCGCCCCGTTCACCGACCTGGCGCCGCTGCTCGATGCCGCCCGGGCGTCGATCCGGCGTCGCTCGCTGGTGTTCGTGATCTCGGACTTCATCAGCGCGCCCGGCTGGGAGCGGCCGCTCAACCTGCTCAACCGGCGCCACGAGGTGGTCGCGGTCCGGCTGCTCGATCCGCGCGAGATGGAGCTGCCAGACGCCGGGCCGCTGATCATGCAGGACGCCGAGACCGGAGAGCAGCTGTACGTCGACACCTCAGACGGCGCATTCCGGCGGCGATTCGCCGCGGCGACCGCGCAGCGCGAGGGGGATGTGCGTCGCGCGTTCGCGCGGTCGGGGGTCGAGGCGCTTGCCCTGTCCACCGACGACGACCTGGTGCGCGCCATCGTGCGGATGGCCGAGCTACGTCGCCGCAGGGCACCCGCGCCGGCGGCGGCGAGGCGGTAGCGATGGCGCTGATCTGGCCCCCGATGCTGCTGCTCCTGCTCGCCATCCCTGCGGGCGCCTGGTTGTATGCGGAGATCGGGCGCCGCCGCCGCGCCCGCGCCGGTGTGCTGGGCGGGCTCGACAGGGACCGGCCGGACGGCCGCCGTCCGGGCCGCCGGACGCTGATCCCGGCCAGCCTGTTCCTGCTGGGGCTGATGGTCCTGGTGATCGCCCTGGCTCGACCCCAGGCGACGCTGGGCCTGCCCGTCCAGCAGGGCACGGTCGTGCTCGCCTTCGACGTGTCCGGAAGCATGGCGGCGACGGACCTCCAGCCCTCGCGGATGGCCGCCGCCAAGGCGGCAGCCACGGACTTCGTCAAGCGCCAGCCGTCGGGCATCGCCATCGGCGTGGTCGCGTTCAGCGACTCGGGCCTCTCGGTCCAGGTCCCGACCACCGACCAGGCCGCCGTGCTGGCCGCGATCGACCGGCTGTCCCCCGAGAAGGGGACGTCGCTCGCCCAGGGCATCACGTCGTCGCTCACCGCGATCCGGGTCGCCGAGTCGGGCGGCAACGTGGACTACTACACGAACCGCTCGCCCGCGCCCGATCCGACTCCCACTCCGGCGCCGGTGCCGCCGGGCAGCCACGGCTCGGCGGTCATCGTGCTCCTGACCGATGGCGAGAACAACGAGAACCCGGACCCGGTCCGGGCCGCCCAGGCGGCCGCCGACGCCGGCATCCGGATCGACACGGTCGGCATCGGCAGCCAGGCTGGCGCAGATCTCGACCTGAACGGGTTCCGGGTGCACACGCAGCTGGATGCTGCCCTGCTCCGGCAGATCGCGGATCTTACCGGCGGCAGCTACTACGCCGCCGACAGCACGGACCAGCTGCATGCGGTGTACGAGAACCTCGACCCGCGGCTGGTGATCCAGCCGCAGCCTGTCGAGCTGACCTCGGTCCTCGCGGGCGCCGGCCTGCTGCTGCTGGTCGTGGGTGCCGGCACCTCGTTCCTGTGGCTGGGACGGCTCCCGTGAGCCGGCCGGGACGGACGACGGAGAACCCGCGATGATCGACATCCTGTGGCCTGCGTTCCTGCTGTTGCTGGTGCTGGTCCCGCTGCTCGTCGCCGGCTACGTGTGGAGTCTGCGGCGCCGCAAGCCCGGCGGCATCCGCTACTCGAGCCTGTCGCTGGTCCGGGCCGCGCGGCCCGGAGGCGCACGGCTCCGGCGTCACATCCCGTTCGCCCTGTTCGCGCTGGCGGTCGCCAGCCTGGTGGTCGGTTTCAGCCGGCCCGTCGTCATTGCCAGCGTGCCCGTCAACCGCACCACGGTGCTGCTCACGATCGACGTGTCGCGCAGCATGTGCTCGACCGACATCCCGCCCAGCCGCCTCCAGGCGGCCGAAGCCGCCGCGGCGTCGTTCATCGAGCACCAGGCGTCCAGCACGCAGATCGGGATCGTCGCCTTCGGCAGCTACGCCGAGCTCGTCCAGGCTCCGACGACGGACGTCAACGTGCTGCTCGACGCGCTTCACAGCCTGGCGACCGGGCGCCGGACAGCCGTCGGCAGCGGCATCCTGGAGTCGCTCGACGCGATCGCCGAGGTGGACAGCTCGGTGGCCCCCAGCCAGCCCGACGGCGGAACCGCGATCACGCCCGTCCCGAGCGGCGCGTATGCGCCCGACATCGTGGTCGTGCTCACCGACGGCGCGAGCAACTCGGGTGTCGATCCGCTGGCGGCCGCGCAGCAGGCCGCCGACCGGGGGGTTCGCGTGTACACGATCGGATTTGGAACCGCCTCCGGTGGCGGCCAGGATCCTGCCTGCGCCCCCCAGTTCGTCGGACGCGAGCCGAATGGCGGGTTCTTCGGCAACGGCGGTGGCGGTGGGGGTGGGACCGGCGGCGGCCTCCCCGGCGGCTTCCGGCGGGGCATCGACGAGGCGACCCTGCGCCAGATCGCGGCCATGACCGGGGGCACCTACTACCCGGCCGAGAGCGCGAGCGACCTCGAGCAGGTGTTCGCGAGCTTGCCCACGTCGCTCATCACCCGGCACGAGGTGGTCGAGGCGAGCGTTGCGTTCGTCGCCCTCGCCTCGCTGCTGCTCGGGGCCTCGCTGCTGCTCGGACGCGCCTGGCGGCCGCTGCCGTAGCGTCTTGGTCCGATCGCATCCGACCGGCCGTGCCGCCGGCTCGTGCGGGGACTCAGCCGCCCGATAATAGCCACCTGGCAACTGTCGACTATCCTAGGTGGCATGAATCCCGGACAACCCCCCGCATTCCATGCTGCCCCGGACGGACGCGACGCTGCCGCCGGTGGTGGATCCGCTCCGGACGGCGACGTCCCCTCGCATCGCGACGCACGGCGAGGCGGTGACCACGCGCTGGACCCTGTCGCCGACCTCGAGCGGATCGTCATCGGCGCCGTCGGTCTCACCTCTCAGGCGCTCGAGCGCGCCGCGCCCGGTGTCGACCTGACGTTCTCCCAATGGCGCGCGCTGCTGATCCTCGGTGAGCCGCCGGACGGCATCAGGGTCGGCGAGGTCGCAGCCAGGGTGGGCGTGACCCTGCCCGCGACGAGCCGGCTCCTCCGCCGGCTCGAGCGCCGCGGACTGGTCACCCTGAGGCCCGACGAGACGGATCGTCGTGCCACCCGGGCTCGCGTCACGGCCCTCGGACGCGACGTGCGCGAGGCGATCCTCGCGTTCCGCCGTACTGCGCTGCACGAGATCGCCGAGCATGCGGGTGCGTCGCGCCCCGGCGCGCCCGGGCGGGCGATCCGTGCCCTGGCCGGATCGTTCGAGCGGTACGCCTGATGGCGGGGTCGCATCCCAGGGTCGACCATGCGCTGATCATCGTCCGGCGCCGTATCCGGTCCGCCAGCTACCTGCGCAAGTGGGTCGTGCTCGGCGCCATCATCGGCGTGATCGGTGGTCTGGGCGCCATCCTGTTCACCACCGCCCTCGATTTCGCCACCCAGGTCTTCCTGGGCGGT
>Ga0307446_1000671_pt1 | contig 11620 bp, 10 predicted proteins | sample SalMarSW160320MG_FD_202141 | JGI IMG/M metagenome (GOLD analysis project Ga0307446, IMG submission 202141) | Salt marsh sediment microbial communities from the Plum Island Ecosystem LTER, Massachusetts, United States - SW1603-20 | ecosystem: Environmental > Aquatic > Marine > Intertidal zone >... | reverse complement strand
AGAGAATGTTGACCGTCACGCTTGCCGATCCGGGTTCGCCCTTTGGATTCGGGGCGACCCGTGATGAGACAGGAACACCGACCACGCCCGACTTTGCTGGCTCGGGTGGAGGGCTTTCCAATCCGGAGTTGATCAAACGCTTGAAGGAAGAGGATCTGAGCACAGAAAGCCCCTTCTCGCCGCGCAGCGCTCTGCGAACCCTGCTTGTGAAACCACCTTTCATCTCCGAGCGAGAAGATGAACTCGTCCAGTCCATGGTCAGCACCCATATCGGTGAGAAAGACGTACCCGGAGATTCAGTACAATCTCCGCATTGGCCGCACATGGCACCGGGAGTGTGGGGAGCGTCCAACGCGACCTCACCGAAGTACCAGATGGATGTCGATGTATTACTCAAATCGACGCCAAAACCACCGATCTTGTGGGTTCGAGGCAGCGATGACCTGGCCGTCTCCGATACGGCCGCCTCAGATCCGGGCTACCTCGGCCGGATGGGCTTGCTGCCGGGATGGCCCGGGGAGGAGGCATACCCTCCACAACCGATGCTCAAGCAAACCCGGTCATTCCTCGAGCGCTACGCAGGATCAGGCGGAAACTACAAGGAAGTCGTGATCGAGAACAGCGGTCACGTGCCGTTCCTGGAAAAACCACAGGAATTCAATCAAGTCTTTCACGCGCATATTTCAGCTGGATGAAGAGAACATAGCGTGAGGAGGAGGTGAAGCTCGCATTCGAGAAGGCGTAAAGTGCGAAACGATGTGAACCACCCAACCAATCCCGATCTTAGGAGGAGGGAATCGATGAAAGCCACGCTCCGAGTAATAACATTCCTGCTAATCGCGACGATGATCCTCAGCGCCTGCGCCCCTGCCGCGACGCCGGAGCCAACCGAGGCGCCGATGGTGGAGCAGCCCACAGAGGCTCCGGTGATGGAAGAACCCATGACTGAAGAGCCGATGGTGGAAGCCCCAATGGCCCTGAGTTGCGATAAGCCGATCAAGGTTGGCCTGATCACCGATGCAACCGGTGCGCTGGCCATCTACGGTGCGCACATCATCCGCAGCTTCATGCTCGGCATGGAATACGCCACGGGCGCACCGGGCAGCGTGGGTGATGTCTTTACCGCCGAGGATGGCAGCAACACGTTCATGCTCGACGGCTGTGAGATCCAGGTTTTGCTTGGTGACGACCAGACCAATCCTGATCTGACATCATCGATCGCACGTGAATTCGTCGAGGTCGATGGCGTTGATGTACTCGTTGGAACCGTGAGCTCCGGGAATACCGCCACGCTGCAGGAAATCGCCGCTGAGAACCAGATCGTTCTGATCGTCGCGCCAGCTGCAGCAAACGATATTACCGGTGTGAACTTCAACGAATACACCTTCCGCACGAGCCGCGAGAACTACCAGGACGCGATGGCCCTGTGCGAATATATCACCCAGGCCTACGACACCTTCGTTCAGATCGCCCCGGACTACAGCTTCGGCTGGGGCGGGGCAGCAGCCTACCGCGATTCGTGCACGGTCAACGGCGGGACGTTCCCGGTGGATGACATCTTTGCCCCCTTCGATACGACCGACTTCACGCCCTACATGGAGCAGGTTCTCGATTCGGGCGCTCAAGCCTGGATCCCGACCTGGGCCGGTGGCGGTTTTATCGCCATCATGCAGGCTGCCGTTGACCTGGGCGTCACCGACCAGATGGACATGGCCTCCTCGTTTGTCGACAACGTCGCACTGCCAGCCTTCTTCGGCAACTCGATCGGTGCGGTCGGTTCGACCCTGTACCATTACACAGCCCCGAACAACCCCATCAACGACTGGCTGATCGCCGAGGATAAAGCCCGCTACGGTGTCTACCCCGATCTCTTCGATGCGGATGGATTCAATGCCGCAGTGCTGTTGGTCGAGGCGATCAAGGCAACCGAAGGGGATACGAGCTCTGCTGCGTTGATCCCGGCCATGGAAGGGATGGAGTTTGAAGGGCCGAAGGGTACGGTGTACATCCGTCCCGAGGATCATGTCGCCATCCAGGATATGTACGTGATGAAGCTCCTCAACGTAGATGATCCGGATGCCAAGTTCTTTGAGTACATCACCACGACCCGCCCCGAACCTCCTTGCTTGCTGCCGGAGGAGATGAAGGCTCGTTGTGGATCCCTCCCCTATGGAAGCCTGACGGGAGAGTAGCTCGAGCGGAACGAAAGGAGATCGAGATCGCAAGATCTCGATCTCCTATATTCAAATACCGAAAAATGATCCTGGTCAAACTCAGGATTGCTGAGTATGCTCTTAAGGCGAGGCCAGGATGCAATCCGCCCGTCGCCAAGTTCTATACAGGCGCTTGCAGGATCGCGAAACCAACGATTATTCGGGCTGGACTTGAGCAAGCGCGCGTGGCAGCGGGCTTTGTTTATTAGGTACCTGCTCGCATCATTACCGGGGACCAGAACGCAGGACAGCAGCATACGAGGTGTGTATGGAGTCAGGATCGTCGGCTGTAGGTGATCAAAACCCGGCAACCGAGTGGGCGATTGAGACGAGTGGACTGCGGAAAGAATTCGGCGGTCTTGTCGCTGTGGCCGATGTGAGCATTCGCGTACGGTCGAACACGATTCACTCCATCATCGGCCCAAATGGTGCTGGCAAAACGACCTTTTTCAACCTGCTCAGCGGCAACCTGGAACCGACCAGCGGGCGGGTTTTTTACTATGGTGGCGACATCACCCATCTGCCGCTGTACCGAAGCGCGCATCTGGGAATGGGACGATCCTTCCAGATCACAAATATCTTCCCCAATTTAACGGTGCTGGAGAACGTGCGCCTGGCATGCCAGGCGATCGGCAGGCATAATTTCCGCTTCCTGAATCACTTTCAGCACTTCCCCGAGGATGAAGGGCGTGCCTGGGAGGTCATCGAGCGGGTCGGACTGCGCCGGGAAGCTACCCTGGCCGCCCGGATGCTTCCTCATGGCGGTCAACGCAAGCTTGAACTGGCCATCATCCTGGCCGCTAACCCCAGGGTCTTGCTGCTTGATGAGCCGACCGCCGGCATGGCAGCCGAGCAAGTGCCAGAGTTAATTGAATTGATCCGCAGCGTGCATCTTGAGGGAGACAAGACCATTTTGCTGGTTGAACACAACATGAATGTCGTGATGAGCATTTCCGACACTATCACCGTGATTCACCAGGGGCAGGTGCTGGCAGAAGGGACCCCCGCGGAAATATCGGAAAACAAGGACGTACAGAATGCTTACCTGGGTGGGCTGTACCGAGAACTACGCGGGCAGGCATAAGTTATCCAGGTGGAACAGTCAGGAAGCCTGGTGCCATCCGGTGGTTGTCAACATCCGTTCTAAAGGGTTGTGATGGATAATCTGCTCGAAGTGCAGGATATTCAAACCTTCATCGGCCAGTTTCACATCCTGCAGGGGGTGTCATTGACCGTACCCGCCGGCGGCCGGGTCGCTCTGCTGGGGCGCAACGGCGCTGGAAAGACGACCACACTCAAATCCATCCTGGGTTTGACACCCCCGCGCCAGGGCGAAGTGGTGTTTGATGGGATGGAAATCCAGGGCAGGCGCAGTTTCGATATCGCCGGACTCGGAATCGGTTATGTTCCCGAGCACCGGGCGATCTTCCGGGATCTGAGCGTCGAAGAGAATCTCATGATCGCCGAACGCACGAAAGGGGATTTGGCCAGGAAGCAGGAGTTCATTTTCCAGTTGTTCCCTGACCTGAAACGCTTCTTACGCCTGCGGGGGACTCAACTTTCGGGTGGACAGCAGCAAATGCTTGCTATTGCGCGCGCGCTTGTTCCCGACAATCGTTTGCTGTTGATTGACGAGCCCACGGAGGGTCTGGCGCCGGTCCTGATCGAGCAATTGATCGACGCCATCATGCAGCTATCTGCACAGACGACGATCTTATTGGTGGAGCAGAACTTCGTCGTCGCATCTCATCTCGCCGAGTGGTATGTCATCATCGAAGAAGGACGTTCGGTGAAGGCAGGCCGGATGGGTGATTTGATGCACGATCAGGAGACCATTCGCCGCTACCTGGAGGCGGCATGAGATATCTGATGCGAATTTGGACGCGAGCTGAGAGCGCGGCCTGGCACCGCATACGGGGGTGGCGATGAGCAGATTACGCCAGCTGTGGGCCCGCAACCGCACGCTCTGGATTACCCTCCTGGTCATGCTGCTGCTGTTTACGGCGGCGATTCGCGGCATGGAGACCAAGGATTGGGTCATCACGCTTCTGCGGGGGCTTTCTGTCGGCGCAATTACGTTCCTCGTCGCGTCAGGATTTTCGCTTATCTTTGGCCTGATGGATGTCCTCAACATGGCCCACGGCACTTTCTTCATGATCGGGGCCTATGTAGGCTGGACCGTCGTGGTGCGACCCGATACGTTCATTGACCTGCTGCCCCCGATCCTGATCGTGGCGGGCGGCATTGCGCTGACGCCAATATGGAAGCAGGTCCTTGCGGGCATCAATCCTGGGCCGGCATCGAAGAGAATTGGACCCTGGCTTGCATTGCTTGCGGGCGCGGCGCTTCTGGTCGTGGGGTTGATGCGGTACCCGATTACGAAGTGGGATCCCGGGGTTTATGCCAACAGCCCGGTAACGAATTCGTTTGAAGCAAGCCAGGGCATCCTTGCCCTTCCTGCTCCGGTCGGGTTCGCGCCAGGTGTATCCCCGTTCCTGGTCATCAGCGCCATCTTGGCCGGTGGATTGTTCTTTGGAGCGGGCATCGCTTTCTTCAGCGCATCCAGGGAGCCTGGATCCGGCGGTGGATCAAAGCCGGAACGGAAGCTTCCGGCCGGTGGACTGGCACTCGCCGTCTTGTTGCTCGCAGCAGGTTTGACTGTTTTTCTCTTTAACGATCCCATCACCGCTTTTGTCTTCGGTCTGAACCGGACCTGGCTGTTCGTCATGGCGGGCTTTGTGACGCTGCTGACCGGGATTCTGCTTGGTTCGATGATGGAAATCACGCTGATCCGTCCGCTCTACGAACGGACAATCTACCAGATCATGCTCACGCTGGGTCTCAGCGCCATCGGGGTCGAACTCGTACGGGCGATCTGGGGATTGCAGGAATTCACGATGCCCCGCCCATCGATCTTCGATGGGACCGGCGAAGGATGTCCAGCCACGAGCCTGGTTGACCTCGTTCGGTTCCAATGCTCAACGGTAAGCGTGCTGGGCGGCAGGGTCCGGACCTACAACGAAATTTTCATCCCCTTGCTTGGGATCGCCGTTCTGATCATCGTTTGGCTCCTTCTGCAGCGGACCAAGCTGGGGATGATCGTTCGTGCCGGAGTGCAGGACAGCGAGATGGTCGAAGCGCTGGGAATTAATGTCCGGCGGGTCTTCACGCTCGTCTTTGCCCTCGGTGTGGGATTGGCATCTCTCGGCGGGCTGATCGGTGCCCCTTCGACCGGCCTGACAACAAACCTCGGCATCAGCTTGCTCTTGAATGTACTGATCGCGCTGGCGATCGGTGGCCTCACCAGCTATCCCGGTGCGGCTCTTGGATCGCTTATTGTCGGACTCCTGCAGCAGTTCATCATCAAGTACGGTCAGTTGGGGATCAAGCTTCCGTTTCTCGCAGAGCCATTCAAACCCACGCCGCCCCTGGTTCCGGCCACGACCGTCCTGCTGATGGTGGTCATCCTGCTGATCATGCCCAACGGGCTCCTCGGAAGGAGGGAGTAGGCTGTGGAAAAAGCTCCCTCAGCGGCCCAATCCCGCTTCCTGCCCAGGGGGTGGTCGATAAACCGGGGTGTGATCATTCTGACCGCATGCCTGGCCGCACTGCCCTTCGCAATGGCATTCCTGACTGGCCAATCGATCCCCAGCCTGCTGGCGAATGAGACCGGCCAGGCGAAGTTTTACCAGGGTGTGGCGATCGAGATTTTCATCCTGGCGGTCTACGCCCTGAGCTACGACCTACTGTTTGGCATCACCGGCCTGCTTTCGTTAGGCCATGCGATGTTCTTTGGCGTGGGAGCCTACCTGACCGGGATTATGATCCGCAGCTTCGATTGGGGATTGTTTCCTACGCTAGGCCTGGTCATAGGGGCAGGGGTCCTTATGGCGTTGCTCTTCAGCATCGTGCTGCCGCGCGTGAAGGGCATGACCTTTGCGCTGGTCACCCTCGGACTGGCCCAGGTCTTCCATATCGTCATCCAATCGCGTGAGCTTGTGGATTACGCTGGCGGGGAAATTGGCCTGCAGGGGTTTACCCCTCCGGCGTGGATCAACCCGATCGAAGAACGCCTGCGCTTCTACTTTATTGCCCTGGCGTTCCTGATCCTGATCTACCTGCTCTACAAGCGCTTTGTCGATTCGCCGACCGGTCATGCCTGCATCGCCATCCGTGAAAACGAGGACCGCGCGACGATGCTTGGATTCAATACCTTCCATTTCAAGCTGGTCGCGATGATCATCTCTGCCGTCACAGCCGCGCTGGCTGGCTCCTTCCATGCCTTATTCACACCGATCATCCGGCCCGGGATCACCGGCTCCGAGTTCACCATCGCCGCGCTCTTGATGGTGCTCATCGGTGGGATCGGGACTTTGAATGGAGCGATCATCGGGGCGGCCGCCTACACCCTGCTCTCGTTCTTCTTTCAGCGATCGTTTGGGGAACTATCTCAGGTCCTGATCGGCGTGATTTACATCCTGATCGTGCTTTTCTTCCCCTATGGGATCGTGGGGACCTGGCGTTTGCGTTCGCTCGACCTCCAGGGAGGATGGAAGCGATTGTTGGAGATCTTCCGCCGGGCACTGGGGCTCGATCATGCCTCTGGTAAGTAATTCCTGTCCACGCCTCATCCATCAAGCACGCGAACAGCACCAGGGTTGAACCAAGCAATTTCCCTGAACACCCTTCAAGCGTAACGAATGCCACCAAGCGCTGGACAGTGCTTTGGTCAGCAAAGCAAAATGGGTTAGCGGAACTCCTCCGCTTCTCTCGCCCGATGACACGCTTCGACGTACGGGAGTTTTTTCTACGGGGTGCCTGTGCTGTATGGCGTCGGTTCGAGAGTCGCCGGGAACACCGTTGCGATAGGTGTGGGATCGGCTTCATCCGCAGCTGTTGGCTTGAGCGGCGTGATCTCCGGCGTACGCGGGAACTCCCAATCGATCGGGGTGGGGATCGGTCCTTCTTCGGGAAGCCCAACGGCCGTAATTCGTGCCTGTTCGAAACTCATGCCTCTGAATTGATCGAAAGGTGTCCTGAGCCGTTCGGCCTGGATATCGCCGCTTAATTCTGGGCTGCCCACGGAAACGAGCAGATCGAGATAGTCTTCCACATCATCGACCATCTTCTCGCTGATGATCACGTCACCGCCCCGGCCCTCAACCAACGCGCGCAGGCCTGGCTCGTATTCCAGAATGATCGTCAGTCCATCGTCCTTGACCTGCGGGTTATTGAGAATCAACGTGCAGAGCTCATAATTGTGCCGCCAGTAGAGGTCGATGTAGTAGCGGCCCATCTCGGTGGGCTGGAGCACATCGTCGTGCACACGCCAATACGTGTTGACGATCCCCATGTAATCCAGTGCACGGCCGACGGTGAAGGCTGTGCCGGCCAGCAGCAGCGTGAGGATCAAACCAATAACAATTGTGCGACGCTTAAAGGGTCGCTTCATGTGTGTAAACCTTGAATATCTCGTAATGACCGCTGCTATCATCCTAACGGCGAATTCACGGATATCAAGCAGTTCTGCAGTACCCGCACCGATCAGCGCAGGTCAAAAAACCTGCGAGAAGTAAGGTAACAACCAGGTCTTGGGCCAATTTCGAAGGAGTCAACGTATAATCTTCACTGCAGTTCAGCCATCGTGACAGTGGAGGTTAAGCATGCGTTATAAGTTCCTGGGCCAGACCGGCGTCAAAGTCTCCGAAATCTGCCTTGGCACGATGACGTTCGGGGGTGATTCGGACGAGAACACCTCGGCCGACGTCTACCGCTGCAGCCGGGAGGCCGGTGTCAACTTCTTCGACTGCGCCGATGTCTATGTCGGCGGGCGCTCGGAGGAGATTCTCGGTGAACTCATACGTGGTCATCGAGATGAAGTCATCCTCGCCACGAAATCGTATTTCTCAACGGGAGAAGATATCAATGCTGGCGGATCGTCCCGCCGGCACCTGATGCAGTCTGTGGAGGGAAGCCTGAAGCGGTTGGGGACGGATCGCATCGATTTGTTCTACCTGCATCGCTTCGATGAGACGACACCGTTGGAACAGTCACTGCGGGCGCTGGACGACATGATCCGGCAGGGCAAGATCCTCTACTTGGGAGTGAGCAACTTCGCCGCCTGGCAGGTAGAGAAGGGACTGGGCATCTCAGCGCTGCACAACTGGACGCGTTTTGAGTGCATTCAGCCGATGTACAACCTGGCGAAACGCCAGGCTGAAGTCGAACTGCTGCCGATGGCTGCCGCTGAAGGTCTAAGCGTCTTCCCATACAGCCCGATCGGCGGCGGCCTGTTTTCTGGAAAGTACGGGGTTAAAAAGCAGCCCGATTCCGGACGCCTGGTCGAGAATGAAATGTACTCCGTACGCTATGGGGACGAATGGATTTACCAGACGGCAAGCGACTTCACGGCCTTGGCCGAACGCTTCGGTTACCATCCTGCCGCCCTGGCCTTGGCCTGGGTAGGAAGCCACCCGGCCGTTACAGCCCCAATCATCGGCGCCCGGACGCTGGAGCAGTTGACGCAGAGCCTGTCGGCAATCGAGATTGAAATGACACCCGAGCTCCGGGCTGAAATCTCGGCGCTGTCCCCCGAGCCACCGCTGGCCACCGACCGCAACGAGGAGCGGACGTCGAAGACCTTCGGCGTGCGGAAGTAGGGAACTGGAGCTCTGGCAGTCGTCGCGTGGAAGCGTGGTTTGATGGGTTGGCTGCCTCGAGGAAAGCATAGGGTTAGCTTTCCGCGCTCGCTTCGCTCGCGATGGCGGTTCGGAATCAGAATGTGCGCGACCACTCCTGCGGCCAGCGCTCCACGACGACCTTGGTCTGGGTGAAAAACTCCACGGCATGGCGGCTCTGGCCGTGCAAGTCACCAAGGAAGCTGTCCTTCCAGCCGCTGAAGGGGAAAAATGCCATCGGCGCGGCAACGCCGATGTTGACGCCGATGTTTCCGGCTTCGACGCCGGTCCGGAACGCACGCGCTGCGGCACCATCGCTGGTGAAAATGCATGCCATGTTGCCGTAAGAGCCCGAGTTGACCAGCGTAATGGCCTCTTCGATGTTAGCGACCGGCATCAGGCCCAGAACTGGTCCAAAGATCTCGGTCTGGAAGACTTCTCCGCCGGGTCGGACATCTCGCAGCACGGTCGGGCGTACGAAACTGCCCTTCTCGTAGCCGGGAATGGATGTGCCCCGACCGTCGACGGCCAGCTCGGCTCCCTCCGCGATCCCCTTTCCGATCAATCCTTCGATGCGGGCTTTGCTCTCCATTGTGATCACCGGGCCCATCTCAACCCCCTCGTCCAACCCGTATCCCACCCGTCGTTCGACGGCTGCACATGCAATCGCCTTGCCGAAAATGGCATCAGCCTCTCCGACAGTGATCGCCAGCGATGCCGCCAGGCAGCGCTGGCCGGCATTCCCGAAGGCGCTATCGGCGGTGATACGCACTGTCATGTCCAGGTCGGCGTCGGGCATGACGACGATCGGGTTCTTGGCACCGGCCTGGCATTGCACGCGCTTGCCATGCGCGGCCGCTGTCGTGTAGATGTGCCGGGCAACATTCGTCGATCCGACAAAACTGACCGTCCGAACGGCCGGGTGTTCGAGTAGCGCATCGACGGCTTTACGGGCGCCGTTTACCATGTTGACCACGCCCGAGGGAAAGCCAACTTGTTCGAGAAGCTCGAAGATCATACGCATCGTGCGCGGCACTTTCTCGGACGGTTTGACGACGGCAGTGTTCCCGCATGCAAGCGCATACGGCAGGAACCAGAAGGGGATCATGCCGGGAAAGTTGAAGGGGCAGATGATGGCGCTCACGCCAACGGGCTGGCGGATCATAAATTCATCGATGCCGCGGGCGATATCTTCCGAGAAGGTGCCCTGCATCAGGATCGGGATGCCGCAGGCAACTTCGACGTTCTCGATCGCCCGCCGCATCTCACCTTTCGATTCGCCGAGCGTCTTGCCGTTCTCGAGCGTGATCGACCGCGCAAGCTCCTCGAAGTTCTCCTCCATCAAGCCTTTTAACTTAAACAGATATTGAATACGGTCGACGGCCGGCGTGCGGCGCCAGCCCTCATAGGCGGCCGCTGCCGCACTCACGGCCCGGTCCACATCGCCGGCCGAGGAGAGCGGTACCTGATCTAGCGTCTCGCCGGTGGCGGGATTTCGCACTGGCAGCGTTTCTGATGCTTCAGCCGCCGTCCATTCACCCGCGATGAAGTTCTTCAAGGCTGGACTGCCCATCCGCTTGCTCCTTGTTTTCTTTGTCCGCTAATTCCAGGGGTACCACCAGGGCTTGATCCCACCTTCAATCTCCCAGTGAACGTGCTTGGTCTCGGTAAAGGCTTCAAACCCTTCCACGCCGAGCTCGCGCCCGAGCCCGGAGCGCTTGAAGCCGCTGAACGGGCCAGCCAGCGCCGGCGCGATCTTCCAGCTGAGCAGCAGCAGCGGGTAGTTCCAGGGGACAATGCAGGCCATGACACCCAGCGATGATTTCAGCACCAGTGAGAGCTGGCTGCTCTCCGGCGAGGGGATGACGCGCCCAATATGATGGCGGCCAATCTCGGCGTAGTAATCGAAGCAATCCGCCGACCACTCCACGTAACCGCGGTTCTTGCGGAGTGTACGACCGGTCTCCAGCGTCAGCTCGGTGGCGACCGATTCGGCAGCGGCGCGCAGCCGGTTGGCGACGCTGTGCAGCAGCGCCGCACGCACCGTGGCAGGCGTATCGCGCCAGCCGCGGAAAGCGGACTTCGCTGCGTCCACGGCGCGATCGACATCGCCGCTGTCGCCCTGGCAGGCCTGGCCGATGATCCCCTTGGTTGCTGGATCGATCACATTTATCGACGCACCGCCCCCGTCAATCCCGACGCCATCCACCCATAGTTGTCGCAATTCAGGCATCCTCCATGCGTGTACTTTCAACCGTTAAAAGGGCCAGCCCTGTCTGGAGCGATGGCTATTCGATGGCTAACTGGTCGGCGACCCATGCCAGATCCAGGGACTCAAGCGTCGCCTGGGTGGGTGTCCCGGTTTGTGGATCCCACCCACAGCATTCGTAATACTCTGTCTTGGCGGCTTCGAGCACGTCCGGATCGAGCGCGACGCCGTCGCTGGCGCCGCCCCGCAGGGCTTGGTACAGCTTCTTCGGCAGCCGGTCTTCGTTTCGGCTAAAGCCCTCCCGGGCGTTGAACGCCCGCTGCAGATTAAGACGGCGCTCGCCGACCCGGAGCACTTCGTCGATATCAACGTCCCAGCCGGTGATCTTCTGGATCGCGTCGACCAGCTGGCCAGCGCTGTAAAGCTGCCAGGCTGGTCCGAAGACGAATTGGCACATGTTGTAGCTGTCGAGTGCCGCATACAGGTGCTCGGTCTTCAGGGCATAGCGCACCTTGGCCAGG
>Ga0307446_1000664_pt1 | contig 11724 bp, 14 predicted proteins | sample SalMarSW160320MG_FD_202141 | JGI IMG/M metagenome (GOLD analysis project Ga0307446, IMG submission 202141) | Salt marsh sediment microbial communities from the Plum Island Ecosystem LTER, Massachusetts, United States - SW1603-20 | ecosystem: Environmental > Aquatic > Marine > Intertidal zone >... | reverse complement strand
CCAGCTCCTGACAGAACGTGGGTGTTCTGTTGGGATATTAGAGCCTCCATTATTCAATAACAATAGTAGATAAATCTTATCACAAAGTGTAAGTGAAAATTCTTAGATTGGTCGGTCCGCTTAGGCCGTGTGACGGTGGCGATCTGGTAATTTTTCATCGGAAGGAGGGTATTTCTATGCCAACTTTTATTAGCTTATATAAATTGACAGATCAGGGGATAAAAAATATCAAGGGAGCGCCCGGTCGTGTCGAAGATGCCATAAAAGGGGCGGAAGCGATGGGAGCCAAGGTGATAGGCTTCTACTCAGTCATGGGGGAATACGACTATGTGGCCATTGGTGAATTCCCCAGTGACGAACACGTAACGACCTTCGCTATGGCGGTAGGCTCAACTGGGAATGTCAGGACTACGACGTTCAGGGCTTTTAGCAAGGAAGAGTTTTCAGAAATGGTTGAGAAGTTGCCCTAGCTACAATTGGAAAGTAAGGTAAGCAGAAAGATATCTCTTCGATAATTTGGACATTGAGATCGAGGTAATTGCAGCAATCTGATGAACTTAAGAAAATGCATCAGGGTCGGTCCTTGACATGGGGCAGTATACGAATATAGCCTAACCCATCAATCCATCCGTGGCGGAAAAGCACGCCGTTGATCTCTGCGTTTATCCAAATCCTTGAAACTGTGCGGCGCCAAAAAGCAAAGCATAGTATTATCAAACCTGTCGTTTCCATTCCCACCTAGAAGTAACAACTACGATACTCGTCTTCATTTCGACATCGATGCGCGTTTTGAAAAATCAGGAAATTCGTAATAACCCTCAACAGGTGGTCGACGTCTTCTTACCAAAAGGCGGTTGCACTCTATAGCCTTCACATGTTACAGAAAACAGAGACACCTTCTTTCATTGTTGCGATATCCGGCAGTTTTTATGGACAACGACAGTCAAACGGATGACTCCCTGAGAGTTCAAACTACGAAAGGAACGATGATATGGACAATTTTAAAGCCTTTAGAGTTCACAACCAGGACGAAAAGATCGTAGCACGTTTCGACGAGATCAATCTGGATCAGATCGGTGTCGGCAACGTAGTCATACGATCGGTCTATTCGACGATCAACTATAAGGATGCGCTTGCGGCCACCGGCGCCGGACGGATCATGAAGCGGTTCCCGCTGGTGGGGGGTATCGATGTGGCCGGTTATGTCCACACGTCCGAAGATTCCCGCTTCAAGGCCGGCGATCCGGTACTGGTTGTCGGCCGCGGCCTTGGAGAGGAGGTTGACGGAGGTTATTCCGAGTATGCCAGAGTGGAAGGTGACTGGATCGTCAAGCTTCCCGAAGGGTTGAGCCTTCGTGAGACCATGGCCATCGGCACAGCAGGCTTTACGGCGGGCATGGCCGTTCAACGCATGGAGGACAACGGTCAGGCACCGGGAAATGGCCCGATCCTGGTCACCGGCGCCACCGGTGGTGTGGGCAGTATGGCAATCTCCATGCTGGCCGGTCTCGGGTATCATGTGACTGCGCTCACCAGATCCGATCAGGAGGCGTATCTCAGATCCATCGGTGCGGCGGAAATCGTGGACGGCACGAAACTGGAGATGGGAGAACGCCCCCTTGAAAAAAGCCTTTGGGCTGGCGCCATCGACGCCGTGGGCGGGAAAGTCCTGGCATGGATCACGCGGACTGTGCAGCCTCTTGGAAACATTGCGTCTATAGGCCTGGCCGGCGGTCATCAACTGGAGACCACGGTCATGCCGTTTATCCTCAGGGGGGTCAACCTCTTGGGTATCAATTCCACGTATTGCCCAGTTCCTCTTAGGGAAAAGGTCTGGCAGCGGCTGGCCGGTGATCTCAAACCCACGGCAATGGACGTCATTGCCAACCGGACGGTGGCATTTGAAGACATCCCCGGTCTTTTTGACGATTATATCAAAGGCAAGGTCACCGGGCGCACCATTGTCAGAATCAGTGACGACTAGCCGGGGTCCCCGGTTTGCGATTACCCCATCATTCGACCCCAGCGGTATGTTAAGCATGGAAAAGCCTGAGACACTCAAGTGAATTGCTAATCGGGTAGCGGGGATTTTAACCCCACAGCCCCCACAACACCGCGCATGCGGGTCAGCATTTTTAGTTGTGAAAACTTGCTCTTAGCCTTACAGACATCCAAGAAATATTCAGACCACTCCTAACGCTTATGCTTTATTCCGGAATGGTTGACATTTGGATGACAAAAGAATTATGCAAATATGGTTGAAAAGGAATATACGGATAATTGGCCTACGTGATAATATTGATTTCGTTCGGGTATCAGGCCAAATTGCAATGTCAATCAGTGGTTGGCGTGAATAAAAATGAATAATACTGACGCCTCACAAAGCCGTAGGCCATGGATCGCTATTATTCCCATGATGATCGGGATATTAATGGCATTAGTGAATTTGGCAGAATGGTTCAGAGTTGGTGTAATCGGAAATATATCTGGTTATCCATTCGGAGGTGAGGGACCTGTTCCTTATTTTTACAAAACACCCCAGCTTTACTCAGCGGTCTGTGTCATTTTCGGAAGCATTTGGTTGTTTCTGAAGAGAAAGAGGCGAATGTGCCTTATTGCCTCGGCACTAATTATGGCACTTGTGCTAATAGAATATGTAAATGGTCAAATTTCACCATAATGGAAACCGCCAACCAGACGCTTGAGTGGACGCGGAGAACTTCGGCGGCCTTACGGGTAAGCTCTTTGGCGCGCCACTCAGCTTAACGTTCCCGGCGGCTGCGCCGCCGGGAATCGCGGTGCCGGTCAGCACCGCGATTATATGGCCGGATGAGATGAAGAGATTTAATACATTTTCAAAGTTCTTTCTTATTTTTTCTTTAATTATCGTAAATGGATGCTCTCTTTGCCCTTTCAAGTGGTGTAGTCCAGGTTATTACATCAGAATTGATATTCATGGATTGCAAGAAAACGATCGAGATGCAATTGAGAAGGTTTTAGAAGAATTACAATATAGCCATATATCGAGAACGAATTCTAATGCTGTTTATAGTTCTCAATATCAAAAAATAGTTGTCGAGGATAAAAGTTTTTACCACCCTGAAGTAGATGTGGCAGTTCAATTTGAACTAGCTAATAATTCAAGCAAAACTACTGTATTAATAGTCAATCGTTTTTCTGGAATGAAGCCAGAAGTAAAATCAGAAATGGATAAACTTGCAGATATCTTATTTAAAAAATTATTGGCTTTTTCTGATAAAGATAAAATTAATGTTTTGCGAAAATCTTATGGCCCAGGGATATAGCCATATAACCAGGTGCTTGTAGTAACAGGGAAAGCTGAGTCGCTTTTTTCTTTTGTGGTTGCTTTTATAAAAAATGCATTTGCCAAGGCCTCAGTTTGCTTTCCCTGTACCACAGCGCCACCGTTAGCTGAAGAGAGAAAATTATAACCTACAGAACCTTCTTCTTAATCTTGGCAATCTCACTTGCGATGTTTTTCGGTCCCGTCGCACAAGCCGCCGACGACTTATCATCAACCTGCATGACAAACGGCGCTTTTGACGAAGACAGGTGTTTCCAACAGGCGCGTTGGGTCGCAGTCGGAACGGCAATGGACGTCCACACACTATCCTATCCGCAAGACAAGCCGATGACAGAATTTACACTCAAGGTAACAAAATGGGAAAAAGGCACAAAGCAGATAAAAAAGAAGCAAGAAATAAAGTACTTAACAGGCTACTTTTCTGGCGTCAGTTCAGGTGATTCAGTAAGGGTCTATGGATACGAAAGGGTAAAGCACTTACCTTACAAGGTATACGGAGCCTTATACGTTGAAAGCATTGTCAAAAAGGAATAACCGGAGGCAGCTAACCCGGCGCGCGCTTCTTGATAATCCGTGCCTCAGCGCCTGTGAGCCGACTCTCTCGCTGGTACCGTTATCAATCCTTGAACCTGAGCTGTGCACGGCAATGTAGTGACTATATTATCCAATCGGTCGATATGGCTTCTGTGAGAGACTATTAATGCCAAAACTATTCGAAACTTGATATCCTTATCCATGAAGTAGGGCCTTATGAAAGAATTCAAAACCGTCAAAGCCCGAAGACATACCCCGACAGGTTGTTTATTGGCACAGCCATCTCTTATCATGAAAAATCAAGGCCATTGAAGTCTTCCGGTGACAAATTTCTCTTGACTTTTCTCTCGCAAGGACACCTAATAATTGTGATTTTTGTTCCTCCATCCAGGGGGTTCGCTATGGATTATCCCCTCAAAATGTGCCCAACCTGCTCCTAGCGGAAAGTAGTCGTTTCGTTAGGAACCTGAAGTCCTCTTTCAACAAAAGCAAACTAACCATAAACGCTCGATAAATCCATATGCGGAGGTGCCAATAATGGGTGTGAATATTCATACGATCCCCCTTGGTTTTGACCATTGCTACGTCATCCAGGATGAGGGAATGATAATGGTCGATGGTGGGTCTCCTAAGAAGGAGAAGGAATTTGGCAAGGCCCTAGAAGAGCTCCAAATAAATCCCCGAGACATCACGCTTATGATTATGACTCATGCGCACTGGGACCATATCGGCTCTGCAAAAGAGATAAAAGAGCTCACAGGCGCTAAAATTGCCCTCCATTTTGAGGAAACGGAATGGCTTGAAAAGTCTCTAAAGCCCATGCCTCCGGGGGTAACACTCTGGGGGCACATATTTGGGGGAATAATTAAGTCATTCTTGCCCTTGGTTCATATCCCGCCCACCGAGGTGGACTTGGTCCTTGAAGATAAAGGAATGTCTTTATCCGAATATGGGATTCACGGCAAAGTTATCCACACGCCAGGGCATTCGCCTGGCTCGGTCAGTATCGTGTTGGAAACAGGTGATGCCTTTGTGGGAGATTTAGCCATGAACAAATTTCCATTGCGGTTAACTCCCGGCCTTCCCATTTTCGCCGAAGACTGGGCGGCACTCAAGAAGAGTTGGCAGCTGCTATTGGAGCAGGGAGCAAAAACGATTTATCCGGCGCACGGGAAGCCATTCCCAGTTGAAATCATTCAAAAGGCTTTATTGTGAGGGAGAACGGACACGAAGCTAGCACATTTTTTTCACCCCCAGGGATAGGCCAGGCGACTGGCACTATAGGTTCCAGCCGTCATTGGAACTTAAAGGTTTTAGAAGCGTGCGGCTGTTAGCAACTGGAGTTTAGCTTTGAAATATCAAGAGGTTGCACGAATCAGGAATAACAGCCAATGGGATTGGGTTGAAATGGTAAACATCCTGTAATCATAGATCTGTTCAGTAGTTTCCTAACCGGGAATTACTGCAACAAAATAAAAGGTGTTATGGCTTCCGGTCAATGGTTTGACAAGCCCACGCTAAAGAGAATGATCATCCCAAAGATACCGGCTTCAATGGCCTTCAACTGTGTGTACGATCAATAGAAGGCCCACCATGCTCACTTCAGACGTTAGTTGGAAAAAGGTGCTGAACCGCTCCCATTGCGCATGGCAGATTTTTCACACGGAATAAAACACCGGCGGTGATGAAGGTGGATCCAAATTCACTTTCTTTCTTGAAGCCGGATGCCGCTCTTTTCAAGGACAATCAACCTTTTCTTATACAGGTTGCCGATGGCCTTCTTGAATGCTTTCTTGCTGACGCCGAAAAGATCGGTGATTACTTTCGGCCTGGATTTATCAGTGACCGCGATAAAACCGCCCCGTCGCTGTAATTCGTCCATAATTCTTCGGGACAGGGTACTGATGGCTTTGTAGCCGGGTTTTTGAAGGCAGAGGTCTATTTTCTTATCGTCGCGGACTTTCTTGATAAACCCTTCAATTTCCTGACCGATTTTCAGCGGCTGGAACACTTCGTTTTTGTACAATATGCCCTTGCGGGTGCCGTTGATGACGGCGATAAATCCCCTCTCGGTTCGCTGGGAGATCAGCAGCACAACTTTCTGGCCCTTTAGAAAGCCGGCCTGTTTCCCTTCGGCCCTTCCTTTCTTGTGTTCAGTTAATACCATTGCATAACTCTGTCAAAGGGCGCTGGTTTAGCGATCCTCCAGAGGAGGTGTCGGGTCTTTTTCAGTTTGATCGGTCTCAACCCCTTTATTTTCCAACTTGCGCCGTCTTTTCTCCTCTTTCTTTTTCTTTTTGGCCAGTTCTTTCTGACGTTTTTTGAACTCATAATTTGGTCTTGCCACGGTGCCTCCTTCCTGGTCGGTTGCGGGTTAGATCGCTGATAGCCGGGAGAAGAATCTCAGCCGGCATAGGACGGTAAGCGATCATTAAAAAAGGCATCCCCCGTTTCACAGGTGATGCCTTTAATTGCCTTAAAAATCAGATTAGGCAACGGTTACATTAGCCGCAGCCGGACCTTTCGGCCCTTGCTCGATGTCAAAGGTCACGCGTTCACCCTCGCTAAGGGACTTGAAACCGGCCGCATTGATTGCGCTATGATGCACAAATACATCCGGTCCGTCTTCCTGTTCGATGAATCCAAAACCTTTGCTGTCATTAAACCACTTAACAGTTCCATTTGTCATAATATCATCCTCCTTTCAAAAAATTTCAACGTCGCAGACTGAAGGATGATAGCGTTCGAAAAACGGTTAATCCCCACAGAAAGAAACTCTCCCGCCAACTTACGGCGGGACTTGATTGATATCCTATGATAATCACTTCTGTACGTAATAGCAAGCCAAATGTCTTTTTTGATACCGACGTGTCAGCGTGAGCACCCGAAAGAATATCATCGAACCAAATTAACATGCTGAAAAGAATTGAAATATCATTAGTGTCCGGTGAGAATGAAAAATATTTTTTTACAACAAAAATATGGCTCTCCCGACAGTCACGAAGAAAAAGGAGCAGAACCTGTTTGGGCTTTTTGGGAATCCTTGATTTTAAAAGTACGCAAGATCCGGATGAACCAAAAATAGTGACGACTTCATGAAAAGTCATCATCGTGTCCTATGTGCACGAGAAATGGCCATGTATTTTGTTCAACACGGTTTGGCAATGGCAAAGGAAGCAGACCCAAAATGCTCATTGTCAGCAGAGGGACGAAAGGAAGTGGAGTGTGTCTCGGCCCATCTGCGTAAAATGGGGCTTACTGTGAGGATAGTCTTTCACAGCGGGAAAGCAAGGGCCAGGGATACTGCCCTAATATTTGCAGGGCAAATCGGCGACGGCAAAATAGAGGAACTTTTCGGGATGGCCCCGGAGGATGATGTTGCGGAATTTGCAGCAGGTCTGAAAGACGATGCAATGCACGTCGGCCATCTGCCGCACATGGAGAAACTCGTTTCGTATCTGGTCACCGGCCGCGAAGATTCAGGTGTGGTCAAATTCGTCAACGGCGGAGTTGTATGCGTTGAGAAAGTCACCACCACTCTATTATTGTGTCAAGCCTGTTGAATGTCTGTCCCTCTCTTTCTTCTATCTGCCTAATCCAATCTCCCAACAGGGATGCATGATGGATGATGAGGGGGATGCTGTGGTCGGGGATGATGTCCAGGGGCAGGGCGTACTCCCTGAAAACCGTCTGGATGTTTTGCCAGGTTTGTGCTGTGTCCCACGGGGTGGGGTGAATAAAGCCGTGAATGGAGCCGTCAGCCCTGGAATAGGTCCAGTGTTCTGGATAGTCATCTTTTAATTGCCGGATCAATTCAATGGCGCGCAGATTTGTATCAAGGGTCACGCCCTTGTGGAGGTTTTTCAATATGGTATTGTCAAAAGACTCGAATCCCATGGATCCCAGGTGAATGTCAGTTTCCAGGGACTTGGCAAGCTCTAATGCCTTTCTCAGCCTGCTTTCACCCTTGATGAACCAGTCGGCCCGTACCGTGAGGCTGATCTGCGAAAGCATGATCCCTCTTTTCCTGCTTTCTGAGAGTATATCGTAGAGTCCGGCACAGCCGTTTTCATTGATAAGCTCAAAGGGAATCTTTCGGTCGTCATCTCCATTGGGAAGACATTGGATCTGGGCCAGAACTGTCTCCATGTCAATGATTCCGCAGAATCCTTTATCCACGGCCACGTCACAAAAAGAGCATCCATTTGAAAAAAGTCTTACTTTGTGGTCATCTCCCTCGGAAAGGGATGCAGGGTAGTCTATTTCTATCCATTTTCCCTGTGTCGCATAGGGACAGCCGATCTGCTGGAGCACTTGACCGGCGTTTATTTTCAGGGGCTTGAGTTCTCCCTGTTCAAGCAGGAATATATTTTCCCATCTGACTTTTTTGAGAAATTGATTGGCCCAGGATTTCTCTGGATTGCGAAGAAGAGTTCCATCATCAGTGTATTTCGAGAGCCCTGGTGTTTGCAGGTACGAAGAGGTGTCGGGGCCTTTCAGAAGAGGGACAATCTGTTCAGCAGGGCCGTGAAGGGCAAAAGAGAATTCTCTTGAAAAGCCCTTGAATCGATGATTGTGGATCTGCCAGTCAACTTCTCCCGCATAATCCACATCAGACTGGGGACCTGCAAGAATAGTAATGGCCCCATCATCTTTCAGTTTTCCGGCAAGCTGGAAGAGATCCTGCCGTCCGCTCAAGGTGGAAAACCCGATTATGGGGCGCCGGGAACCGAAAAAATCGGCCAGTGCCTGTATGATTGATGATGTTTCATCCTCCCTGCTGACCGCAATGACAATGCAGTCATAGGGAGTGTTTTCTTCAATGATGGTTGCGGCCATCTGGGGACCCAGTAGACCATAGGTTTCCCCAGCAAAATAGCTGGCCACAATAGCCATTTTCTTTCTTTCTTTGCCTGACACGAGAAGATGACCTTATTTCCTCAAAGGCTGTAGGGGAAAACTTCACGGGCCGTCTCCGACCCTTTGGGCTTTTATCTTGGCAGAAACGGGCAAAATAGCCATTTGTGGCGGGCACTAACCTAATTCTTCTTGAAAATAAGAGACTTAACGGTAACGGGAAAGACTTGACCGTTCACCAGCGGCTCACCAATATCGATCCAATCTCCTTCTTTCAAAATTAATTCATCCAATGCCAGTAAATTTGTTTTCAATCCGGTTTCCCGGCGGATGATGTTCCCCACACCGCATGCGATATCTTTTTCAAATATCAATATAATCGGTATTCTATTGTCAATCGAATTGGGAAGAGCGGCTTCAATAGATTTCGCAAACAACTCCAGTTCGGGATAATAAGACCTGGCTGGGTTTTTGAAATATAATGCAACAATTTCTTCGCCTTCGTTTGTATCAAATCTTCTAAATGCGACATTTATCTGAGATATGATGTGATCAGGGCTCAATTTCGAATCATCGATATCGACCCTGATTACGGGGATATTTTTTATGGGAAATGAAATTTTATTATCCATGAATCCGGATGAGCCGGAAATGGATAATGAATATGCACCTGCTCCAATGACGGTGGCCCTGATCTTGTTTTCAGGCTCTATAACCGGAGCAGTCAATTTCGGTATCAACGAATTTATTTTATCGGCCAAAATCTTTCCCATATCCTTGTAACTGCCATTACCCCCGTATATCAACTCTGCGACACCCCCTGAAAACATATATTCATCTATTCTGCCTGGAAAATCCGGATCTTCAGTCACCATTAACCGCTTGGCCAAAGGGGAAACGGCAGGTCCGGTAATGACCTCAATCAATATTTCGGCAAACCTTGTTGCTATCCTTCCAATATCCTCTTTCGGGATTTTGTCACCGATTTTGTAATGCAACCCAATCTCTTTCATAACTTCCGTTGCAGGTTCATCGATCTTCCAAATCCTTCCTTCAGAACTTACACCAAGCAATCTGCCCCCTACAGATATGCAGCTTGTTGACAGAACCCGTCCATTCTTTGATATGGCGATGTTCGATGTTCCTCCGCCGATGTCGCAGGATAATATTGTCTTATTGTATTGCTTTGATCTATCTACCGCCCCTGAACCCATTGCGGTTAATAGGCTTTCGAAATTTGCCCCGGCAGTTGCTGCGACAAAATTTCCCGCCCCGTTTGACAATGCCTCAACTATTTGCTTTGCATTGTCTTTTTTGGCCGTTTCTCCAGTTACAATAACCGCGCCACTTTGAATATCTCCGGTGTCAATTCCCGCTCGCCTGTATTCTTCCTCAAAAAAGCCGGAGAGCCTTTCCACATCAATTGTATTCTTGTCCAGCATCGGGGTTTCTACTATTTTTCCCTCATAAATGATGTTTCTTTCCTTGATTAGAAAACGTTTGGAAGGGGATTTCGGATCCCTTTCCAATACCAGGTTTGAAAAAGCCAGGTGGCTTGTGGAGGTTCCCACGTCTACACCAACTGAAAGCAATTCAATTCTATCTGCGTCCACTATTATCTCTCGACCTCTATTCCCAAACAGCTCTATGAAAAGTGCGGCCGGCTGATCCCATGGAAGGGCATTTAAAGCCGGCCGCGAAGGAAGTGTACCTTTGGAAGAATCACCCCCAGGGGTGTGGCATCCCACAAAGATTCTTTCAAAGGGCCAAACTGCTCACCTTATTTTAATAAGGCAAAAGAAAGACCATAAAGAAGCATGGGGTATTGATCATACGGCCACCTGCAAACACATGGTCTCCTTTTGTGCAACAGACAATCTTTTTGCCGCATCTTTTTTCTTAAACATGCTTACCCTGCTGGCGTCAACATAATCAACGGCCTTTTCCTCACAAAACCGCACACACTGAGGATCTCCACCGCAAAGGTCGCACTTGAAGACCTTCTTGTCGATCACGTTATAATTCATAGCACCAAAGGGGCATACCGCCACACAGGAACGGCACCCGATGCACAGGTCGTAATCCACAGTAACAAAGCCAATATCCTCGTCACGCGAGATTGCCTTGACCGGGCATACATTCATGCAGGGGGCATCATCACATTGCTGGCAGGCCATTGGGATATACAACCCCTCCGATTCCCATTTCATCACCTTTATCCGGCTTCTGGAAGGGTTTGAAACCCCGTCATGCATTACAGTACACACGAGCTCACACAAACGGCAGCCGGTGCACTTCTGGTAATTTATCATCAAGATTTTCTCCATTGATTTCCTCCTCTCAAGCAGAGAACCCAGCTCCTGTAGACCTGGCTTCGGTTTAAGCTAAGATGGGCTTCGACGCATTCTTGCAGGTCAAAACAATCTAAAGCAGATGTGAGGGTTCTTTGTCCAAACCAAGTCTCTTTAACGTCTCTGGCGTGGGAACGCCATTCTCATCCCAGCCATGATGCTCATAGAATTCATCGATCATTTTCTTAAACTTCTTTCTGTCTATCTTCAAACCAATCACGTCCCGGGCTCCACGCCTGCACGGCTCGTCAAAATAACGGTGGTTCAGCATGTCGCCTTTCTTGAGATCTTCTCTTGAGAGGCCTTCTCTGAGATTAAAGAGTCTTTCCATGATATTGCATCTCAGAGCGACATCCCAGATTTCTCTTGGGGTCATTTCGATGCCTGTGTTGTAGTAGAGCACCTTGGGCCAGTCCTCGAAATTAGGGAGCGTGGCTCCCAGAAACGTTGTGTGATACTTGCAGATCCCAAGGCAATCTACCGCCATATAACAGTTTTCCTGCCAGAAGACCTGCCATGGCTTTCCCTCGTAGGAAGTGTGTTCAGAACTCAGGGGGCCGTCGTAGGGTACAGGGTTGCTGTAAATCTTCCTGAGCACTTCCTCGGGCAGGTGATAAAGGTCTATGGCGGGCCGGCTCCTCAGATGGTCGGATCCCC
>Ga0307446_1000663_pt1 | contig 11731 bp, 10 predicted proteins | sample SalMarSW160320MG_FD_202141 | JGI IMG/M metagenome (GOLD analysis project Ga0307446, IMG submission 202141) | Salt marsh sediment microbial communities from the Plum Island Ecosystem LTER, Massachusetts, United States - SW1603-20 | ecosystem: Environmental > Aquatic > Marine > Intertidal zone >... | reverse complement strand
AGAACGCCCGATGTCGTGTTCAGTCACGCGTCCGGAAGCATGCCCTGGATCCGGCATTGCTGCAGCGAATCCGGTTATTCGACTGCTTTTTCCGCGCCTGATGCTTTATCTGCCTTAACAGCAACAGAATTCAACGTCCAAGCGATGACTGCTCACGAGCTGTATACCGCGCTATTGCGCACACGTGCCGGCTCGTATGCGGTCACCGAAACGGCCAACACGCTCGCGGCTAGCCAAGCGAGGGGGTAATCATGATCGCAGTACCGGACTTCGCAATGCTGCCACCGGAAGTCAATTCCGGGCGCATGTACGCCGGACCCGGTTCGGGCCCGATGCTGGCCGCCGCGTCGGCCTGGAATGGACTGGCGGCGGAGTTACATTCGGCCGCACTGTCTTACGGATCGGTGATAACGGCGCTAACGAGCGAGGAGTGGCATGGTCCAGCGTCCGTTGCAATGGCGGCGGCGGCGATGCCATACGCGGCTTGGGTGAGCACGACCGCCGTGCAGGCCGAGCAGACCGCAACACAGGCCGAGGCTGCGGTAGCCGCCTATGAGGCGGCGTTCGCCGCCACGGTGCCGCCGCCGGTGATCGCGGCTAACCGGGCGCAACTGGCGGCGCTGATCGCCACCAACGTCTTGGGTCAGAACACTCCGGCTATCGCGGCCACCGAGGCCCAGTACGGCGAAATGTGGGCCCAGGACGCCGCCGCAATGTATGGGTATGCCGGCTCATCGGCGGTCGCCACCAGGCTGGCCCGGTTCACTGAGCCGCAGCAAACCGCCCGGGCCGACGGGGTGGCCGGCCAAGCCGCTGCAGTCAGCCAGGCCACGGGCACCTCGGCCGGGGCCCAGCAATCGACGCTGTCGCAGTTCACCGCCAACGTGCCCACGGCGTTGCAGACGCTCGCCTCGCCGGCGGGCTCGGCATCGACGACGCCATCGACGTCTTCGACGTCGGGCCTATGGTCCGTGCTGGGGCCCAACAGCAACTTCTGGAACACCGTGACGTCAACGGGGGCGATCAACCCGGCTCAAGTCGTGCAGGCCGTGACGAGCTCCACATTCTTCGGAGCCAGTGCCGGTGCCATAAGTGACGTGGCCAGCGAAGCATCGCCGCTGGCGACTGGGGGCCTGGGAGCCGGCGCCCAGGGGCTCTCGGGATTGGCGGGCCTGGGCGGCGCCGGCTCTTCGGTGTCGGCAGGCCTGGGCCGAGCGGGCCTGGTCGGCCCCGTGTCGGTGCCGCCCAGCTGGACTGCACCGGCACCACTGGCCAGCCCGCTGGCCTCGACGCTGGGGGGTACGCCGATGGTGGCTCCGCCCCCGGCGATGGCGGCCGGCGTTCCCGGAATGCCGATCGGCGGCATGGCCGGCCAAGGGTTTGGACGCGCCGTTCCGCAGTATGGGTTCCGACCCAACTTCGTGGCACGCCCGCCCGCGGCCGGTTAGCTTTGCCGCCACCGACGGTTACCCAACCTCGGGAAGGGCTTTGCAGATACGCCCTCGAGGACAAGCCGGTCGTCGACGTCGTAAGCGACCTGATGAGCCGGCGACTGGCGGGAACGACTGCAAATACCGCAGATTGCGCTCACAAGACGTCGGCAGCAGCCAATCAGCTCGACGACGGTCTAATCCGCTCACTCTCGGCTAGGGGACAACGCAATCCGACACCTGTAGTCCAGTCTGACGGCAAACATTTCCCGAAGTGAGAGAAGGTAAGTCATGAAGCTGCCGCTAGCGATATTCGCTGTGTCCGCGATGATCGGGCTCGCCGCGCCGGCAACCGCCGATACTCCTCCGGTGGCAGGTGACGACGCGGCTTCCTCGGCGCCCTACAACAAACCGGTATCAGCTATGCCAGCCCGGATGCGGCCGTCGGCGCCGGCAAAGCGGTGTGCCATTGCCTGAACCACGGCGAGTCGGGCCTGGAGCTAATCCACGACGTGAAGATGCACAATCCCGGATTCGACATGGAGAGCGCGAGCAATTTCGCACTGATCGCGGCGCAGTACTACTGCCCCCATCAACTCTCCAAGGCCTGACGTCAGGACGCCGCGGACGCACCAGCCGGCGGCAACTCGGGGACGGACGGCCGCGAAATGCCATGGTGCTCAACATGGCTGCGGTCAGCTATCCGATGCTGCGAAGACCGCTGTCGCATGGGACAATCACCAGTCATGAGGCTGCTGCTGGCCCTGGTTGGCGTCTCGGCTGTGCTGGGTCTCGCGCCGCCCGCGCACGCCGACCCGGCTATGACCATTCATGACGAGGCCGCCTTCCTTGCTTCGCTGCGGAGTGCGGGTATCACCTACACGACCCCGGAAGCGGCCGTACAGTTTGCCGAAGCGGTGTGCGCGTCGATGGGAAACGGCGAGTGGGGTCCCCAGATGGTTGACGAATTGCAGACCCAGAACCCCGGGCTCACCAGCGACCACGCAAGCTCGTTTCTGGCGATCGCGGCGAAATACTACTGCCCGCAACAACTCAACAAGAGATAAGCGAGCGGGGTTCGCCGCTCTCGTTGTTTGACTCGGGCGCAACCAGTCAACTGGTCAGGTTTCGTGCGCGTGACGGTAAGGTATCGGGTTCGGTTTCGGTCCATCTGCCGTTCATTTAGGCATGGTTGGCTGCGCCCACCAGCCCCCGCCGGGCCGGTATCAACATCGTCCCGGACGGCCGGCGGATACTAGGTCTGGGAACGCGGGGGAAGGAGTGTGCCGTTGGAGACGTTGAGCGTGGTCGACTTCCTGCTCCGGCTTGCGGTCGGGGTGGGTTGTGGTTCCCTCATCGGTCTGGAACGGCAATGGCGGGCGCGCAGGGCCGGCCTGCGCACCAATGCGCTGGTCGCCGGTGGCGCGACATTGTTCGTGTTGTACGCGACCGCAACCATGGACAACAGCCCCACCAGGGTCGCGTCCTATGTCGTGTCCGGTATCGGGTTCCTGGGCGGTGGGGTGATCCTGCGTGAGGGGGTCAACGTCCGGGGCCTCAACACAGCCGCCACCCTGTGGTGCTCCGCGGCGATCGGTGTGCTGGCCGCCTCGGGGCACTTAATGTTCGCGCTGATCGGCACCGGTACAGTCATCGGCATCCATGTGCTGGGGCGCCCGCTCGGCCGGCTGATCGACCGCGACGACATCGGCGAAGAAGACGAGAGCCTGCAGCCGTACCTGGTGCAGGTGATTTGCCGCCCCAAGCACGAGAAGTACGCCCGCGCCCAGGTGATCCAACACGCGAGCAGCAACGACATCACGCTGCGCGGGATTCATACCGGGCACCCCGGCGACGACGAAATCACCTTGACCGCGCACATCCTGATGAACGGCGACGCTCCGGCCCGGCTCGAGCGGCTGGTGGCGGAACTATCCTTACAGCCTGGGGTCCGTGCGGTGCAATGGTATGCCGGCGATCAGGCACAGTCGGACGATCGTGGTTAGGGGCCACCCGCGACCAGCGCGCAATTATCCATGTCATGAGCCCCGATCGGGCAGCATGCCGGACCATTGGATCCCGCTTGTCCCGCCGGTCGTCGTAGTCTTGTGTGTGTGAGTGCCCTGTCAGGTTTGTTGTCTGCGCTGCCCCCGCAAATGCGGGACCCGGTACTGTTCGCCGTTCCATTCTTTTTGTTGCTGTTGACCCTCGAATGGACGGCGGCCCGCAAGCTGGAACGTATCGCGACCGACGCCGCCGAAAACCCACGGCCGGCCTCTGGCGCTCACCTCACCCGCGATTCGGTGGCAAGTATCTCGATGGGACTGGTTTCGGTGGGCACCACCGCCGCCTGGAAGACGCTGGCCCTGCTCGGCTATGCCGCGATTTATGCCTATCTGGCGCCTTGGCATCTGTCCGCAACCCAGTGGTACACCTGGGTCATCGCGATTCTCGGCGTTGACCTGCTGTATTACAACTATCACCGGATCGCGCACCGGGTGCGGTTGATCTGGGCGACGCACCAGGCCCACCACTCCAGCCAGTACTTCAATCTCGCCACCGCGCTGCGCCAGAAGTGGAACAACAGCGGTGAAATCTTGATGTGGCTACCGCTACCGCTGTTGGGGCTTCCTCCGTGGATGGTGTTCTTCAGTTTCTCCGTCAGCTTGATCTACCAGTTCTGGGTCCACACCGAGCGGATCGACAAGCTGCCACGGCCGTTCGAATTCATCTTCAACACGCCGTCGCACCATCGGGTTCACCACGGAATGGACAAGGTGTATCTCGACAAGAACTACGGCGGGATCCTCATCATCTGGGACCGACTTTTCGGTAGCTTCCAGCCAGAGCTGTTCCGGCCGCACTACGGCCTTACGAAGCAGGTCGATACGTTCAACGTCTGGAAGCTGCAGACGCACGAGTACGTCGCAATCGCCCGCGACTGGCGATCGGCGTCCCGGCTGCGCGACCGGCTGGGATATGTCTTCGGTCCGCCCGGCTGGGAGCCGCGCACCGCGGATCGCGCCGAGGCGGCCGTTTCCCTGGCGAGGTAGTAACGCTGGCGCTGGACCGCGCGAAGTCTTCTGCGTAACGGAAAGTAACGCCGTAGTCTCAATTCGGTCGAGATTCGGCCCCGGCGGATCGGAGATATTGGTGCGTCGCCTGGCTCTGCATGCATTCGTCGCGTCCATCACCGTGATAGCGCTCGCGTCCTGGTATGCACCCGGGACGGCCAGAGCGGAACGCCCCTTGGTGTTCCCCGGCATGGAGATCTTGCAAGGCAACCGCTTGTGTACGTTGGCCTACGTTGACCCGGCCCTGAAAATCGCGTTCACCGCGGGGCATTGCCGAGGCGGCGAGGGAGCGGTCACCGACAAGGACCGCAACATCATCGGCCATCTGGCGGCCTTCCGCGACAACACACCCAGCGGCACCACCGTGACGACCGACCAGGTGATCAGCGACTACGAGGCGATCGTGCTGGACAACGACGTGACCTCCAACAACATCCTGCCCGGTGGACGCCAACTCATATCGACCCCGAACCTGACGATTGCGCCGGGACAGCCGGTCTGCCATTTCGGCGTGATCACCGGCGAAACCTGCGGGACGGTCGAAAGCGTCAACAACGGCTGGTTCACCATGTCCCACGGCGTCCAAAGCCGCAACGGCGATTCGGGCGGACCGGTCTACCTGGCCCCGCCGGGCGGGCCCGGACAAATCGTCGGGATCTTCAACAGCATGTGGGGGGACTTGCCGGCGGCGGTGTCCTGGCGGGCCGCATCCCAGCAGCTCCGCGAGGATCTCCCAGTGCCGAACAACCCGCCAGTGGGCCAAGTCAGCCAGCGGCTGCCAGCTTGAACACCGGGATCGTCGCGGCGCCGGCCCGCAGCTGCTCATCGCTGCTGTTCGGCGTCAAACCGCCGACATAGTCTTTGACCTGCCAATGCCACCTCGCCAAGTAGCGCCGTAAAAGCTCGGGTTTGGCCGCAGCGTCCACCTCGCTGACGCGAGCGCGCCGACTGCGCCAACGTGGCCCCACCTCGACGACGCCTGCGGCCCGGACGTTCCGCGCCCACTGGGTGTTGCCGCGCGGCGAGACCAGATAGTCGATGCCGTCGACGGTCAACAGGTTGACCACCACTTTGCGTTGCTTGCCGGTTGTGCGGCCACGGACGCGCAAAGCCCGGGTCCCGGCGATGCTGATCCCCATCTCGGCAAGCCAGCGGATCATCGCATTGGCGGCCCGCGCGGCCCGGCCCGGTTCCTCGTATCGCGTGGGCATCAGGTTGTCCTCTCGACAGATCTGCTGAATGCAGGTTTTGAGAGCAGTGCTCTCGATATTGGTCACGCTGCCATAGTCGGCATCAGAAAGCAAGAGCAGTGATCTCGGTTGTGTCAGACTTACCACGTGGGCAAACGCCAGGAATCCCGCGAGCAGATCGAGGCGCGAATAATCGAACTCGGTCGCCGCCAGCTGGTCGATCGCGGCGCGGCCGGGTTGTCGGTCCGCGCGATAGCCCGCGACCTGGGCATGGTCTCCTCGGCGGTGTACCGGTACGTGTCCAGCCGAGACGAGCTGCTGACGATGTTGCTCGTCGACGCCTATTCCGACCTGGCCGACACCGTGGACCGGGCCCGCCAGAGCGCGGGCGACCTGTGGAGCGACGATGTCATCGCCATCGCGCGGGCGACCCGGCGCTGGGCCGTCGCGCATCCAGCCCGCTGGGCCCTGCTCTACGGCAGTCCGGTGCCGGGGTATCACGCACCCGCGGAGCGCACGGTGGCGGTTGGCACCCGGGTGGTCGCGGCCTTCTTCGACGCGGTGGCCGCCGGCATCGCCACGGGCGACATCAGGCTGACCAACGACCCTGCCCCGCAACCGATGTCGTCGGACTTTGAACGGCTTCGCCGGGAATTCGGCTTTCCCGGCGATGATCTGGTGGTCGCCAAGTGCTTCTTGCTCTGGGCGGGAGTGTTGGGAGCGATCAGCCTCGAGGTGTTCGGGCAATACGGCGCCGACACCCTGACCGACCCGGAGGCGGTATTCGACGCTCAGTTACGGCTGCTGGTGAGCGTGCTGAGCCAGCACTGACCGTCGGCGAACCAGGGCAAGCGGAATTAGAACGTGTTCACTCGACATTTTCGTGGCCGGAACGGCTGATTACGGCAAAGGCTTTGCGGGCCTTTCTGGTGGCCGACCGGCTGGACTATCCTGCGAGACGATGATCCTTCCCGCTCAATCGCCGACGCAGATCGCGTGGGTTACCCACGACCTGGATGCCACCGAAACGGCTCTCACCGGCTTGTTAGGTGTGAAGAAGTGGGTGCGGATACCCGACGTGCATTTTGCTCCAGACACCTGCAGCTACCGCGGCAAGCCCGCCGATTTCGTCGCCAACATCTCACTGAGCTATCTCGGTGACATGCAATTGGAACTGATCGAACCGGTCCGCGGCGAGAACATCTATAGTGACTTTCTGCGGGACAGTGCGCCAGGTTTGCACCACATCTGCATGGAGGCCGAAAGCCCCGAGCAGTTCGAGGCGGCGTTGATCGAGGCCACGGACCGTGGCGCCGCGGTCGTGCAGCAGGGCGTGATGCCCGGCGGCATCCAATTCGCTTATGTGTCGGCGCCGCAGGCGGCGGTGCCGTTCGTGGAGATCGCCTATATCGCGCCCGAGATGAGGGCGTTTTACGACTACATCAAACAGGAGCAGCGGTGAGCACCGAAATACCGGCAACGGTCAGCGCGGACGACGTGGCGTCATGGTCCGATGAGGTCGACGTGCTGGTGATCGGCTTCGGTATCGCCGGCGGCTGCGCGGCGGTCAGTGCGGCCCAGGAATTAGGGGCCGGTGCGCGGGTACTGGTGCTGGAACGTGCCGCCGCGGCGGGCGGCACCACTTCGCTGGCCGGGGGCCACTTCTACCTGGGCGGGGGAACGGCGGTTCAGGAGGCGACCGGTCACCCCGACTCGCCCGAAGAAATGTACAAATACCTGGTCGCCGTCTCGCGACAGCCTGATCACGACAAGATTCGCGCCTATTGCGAAGGCAGCGTCGAACATTTCAACTGGCTGGAAGACCTGGGTTTTCAGTTCGAGCGCAGCTACTTTCCGGGCAAGGCGGTGATCCAGCCCAACACCGAGGGGTTGATGTTCACCGGCAACGAGAAGGTGTGGCCCTTCCTGGAAAAGGCGGTGCCGGCGCCACGCGGCCACAAGGTGCCGGTGCCGGGCGACACCGGTGGTGCCAGCATGGTGATCGACCTCCTGCTCAAGCGCGCCGCGAGCCTGGGTGTGCAGATCCAGTACGAAACGGGTGCCACCGAGCTCATCGTGGACGGCACGGGCCCGGGGGCCGGCGTGACCGGTGTGATGTGGAGGCGGTTCTCCGAAACCGGTGCGATCAAAGCAAAGTCGGTCATCATCGCTGCCGGGGGATTCGTCATGAACCCGGACATGGTTGCCGAGTACACCCCCAAACTGGCTGAAAAGCCATTCGTGCTCGGCAACACCTATGACGACGGCCTGGGCATCCGGATGGGAGTATCGGCCGGCGGCGCAACCCAACACATGGATCAGATCTTCATCACCGCTCCGCCGTACCCGCCGTCGATCCTGCTCACCGGCATCATCGTGAACAAGCTGGGGCAGCGGTTCGTCGCCGAAGACTCGTACCATTCCAGGACTTCGGGGTTCATCATGGAACAGCCGGACAGCGCGGCGTTCCTCATCGTCGACGAGGCGCACTTGGAGCATCCCAAGATGCCGCTGGTGCCGCTGATCGACGGCTGGGAAACCGTCCCCGAAATGGAAGCCGCGCTCGGCATCCCGGAGGGTAACCTGGTGGCGACGCTGGACCGTTACAACAGCTACGCCGCGCGTGGCGAGGACCCCGATTTCCACAAGCAGCCGGAATTCCTTGCGCCGCAAGACAAAGGACCCTGGGGGGCATTCGACATGTCACTGGGCAAGGCGATGTATGCCGGATTCACCATCGGCGGGCTCGCCACGTCCGTGGACGGCCAAGTGCTGCGCGAGGACGGCACCGTGGTGCCCGGCCTGTACGCGGCCGGGGCGTGCGCGTCCAACATCGCCCAGGACGGCAAGGGCTACGCCAGCGGCACACAGCTCGGGGAGGGCTCGTTCTTCGGCCGCCGGGCCGGAAGGCACGCGGCCGCGCAGGCCGGGGGTGCCCAGGCCTAACTGCGGTCCTACTCGTCGCACCCTGCCTCGAATGCTGTGCGCGGCTTTACACCCGCGCGGGCTCGGTTTCCACCGGGCGCAGCCGCCACGGGCCGCCGCCCAGCAATTGCAGCTCGTGTGCGTGATGCTGCTCGACGGCTGGCCGGTGACTGACGCTGACCACGACACAATCCGGCAACTCTGTGCGCAGCAGCTGGTAGAGCGCGAATTCCAGTCCTACGTCCATCGCCGAGGTGGCTTCGTCGAGAAAGACTGCTTGCGGTCTGGTGAGCAGGACGCGTGCGAAGGCGACACGCTGCTGTTCACCGGGGGAGAGCACTTTGGCCCAATCCTGCTCCTCATCGAGCCGGCCGGTCAGCGGCGCCAGCGCCACCTTGGTGAGCACGACCCGAAGTTCATCATCGGAGAAGTCCTCCGGCGAGTTCGGATAACACACCACGGTACGCAGACTGCCCAACGGCACATACGGCAACTGCGACAAGAACATCGTCGCGTTGTTCCCGTCGGGACGGCATAGCGTTCCCGAGGCATAGGGCCACAATTCGGCCAGGCTGCGCAGCAACGTGGTCTTTCCGGCCCCTGAGCGCCCGGTGATCACCAACGTGTCACCCTGGTCCAGCCGCACATCGAGCGGGTCGATCAACCGGTCTCCGGCCGGCGTGCGCACTTCGACATCGCGCAGCTCAACCGTTACCCCCTCGCTCGATTTGACCAAGATGGTGGGCAGCGCGCGGCCCTTTTCGTTGGCGTCAACCAGCCCGTGCAACCGGATGATCGCCGCCCGGAAGGCGGCAAACGCGTCGTAATTGTTGCGGAAGAACGATAGCGAGTCCTGAATATTGCCGAAGGCGGTCGCGCTCTGGCCGACATCACCGAAGTCGATCCGGCCGGCGAACAGTCGTGGCGCCTGGATCACCCACGGCAAGGGAACAATCGCCTGCGACATCGACCAGTTCCATCCGTTGAACACGATGGTGCGCCGAACGAAATTGCGGTAGTTGTCGATGATCGGAGTGAAGCGCCGCCACAGCTGCACCCGCTCGACTCGCTCACCGCGATAGAAGCCCACTGCCTCCGCGGCATCCCGCAGGCGCACCAGGGCATAGCGGAACGCGGCGTTGAGTTTCTCATTGTTGAAGCTGAGCCAAATCAGCGGATGGCCCAGCCAGAACGCGACCGCCGACGCGACCAGCACGTAAACCAGAACGGTCCAGAACATCGCACGCGGGAATTGCACGCCCAAAACATCGAGGTTTCCGGAAAGGTTCCACAGGATCGCGGCGAAGGAGATCACCGAGGCCACCGCGTTGACGGCGCCGAACAGCAGGGTGCTGCCCGTCCCGTTCGACGGGATGTTGGGGGTACCGCCGGCGTTGGCGGTGAAGATGTCGATGTCCTGCTGGATGCGCTGGTCGGGGTTGTCAATGGTGTTGTCGATGAACAGATCCCGGTAGTAGGCCTTGCCGGCAAGCCAGTCATCGGTGAGGTTCGCGGTCAGCCACATGCGCCAGGCGATGATGAACCGCTGCGTAAGATAAATGTCCACCATGAACCGGACGACATACAGTGTCGCCAGCACGCCGAAAGTCGCGAGCGACATCCAAAACCCGTGAATACCAGATTGTTTGACGGTGTCATCGCCGGCGGCCATGCCCTGCACGGCTTTCTGCACCGCCGTGTACAGGTCGTTGCCCTGGTAGCTGAGCAAGACCATGAGACGCACTGACAGCAGCACCGACAGCAGCAGCACGCCGAGCATCAGCCACACACGCACACTGTGCGTCCCGACGAAGTACCCATGGGTGATCCGCCAGAACTGCCGGCCCCACGGTGTGAGATACCGGAATGCGACCAGCGCCACGAAGAGGCAGACCGCGCTGATGACCCAGGCCACGGCGACCCACCGCAGGGAATCCATGGTCGCCGCCGACCAGTCGATCGATGGCTTGAAGGGCTTCGGGCCCATGGTCGGCGTCTCCTTACGGTCGAGGTCTGCGGGCCGGCCCGCAACAGAAATCCTTCGGCGAAGGTACAGGAAGGGTCTGGCTAGGCTGCGGTTATGAGCACCGACGCAGTTTCCACAGAAACATTGCACGCCGGCCGGCTGATTGCGCGGCGGTTGCGGGCCAGCGGTGTGGACACCATGTTCACGCTTTCCGGCGGCCACCTGTTTTCGGTCTACGACGGCTGCCGCGAGGAGGGCATCCGGCTGGTCGACACCCGCCATGAGCAGACCGCGGCCTTCGCCGCCGAAGGCTGGTCGAAAGTGACCCGGGTGCCGGGTGTGGCCGCGCTCACCGCAGGGCCGGGTGTCACCAACGGGATGAGCGCGATGGCAGCGGCGCAGCAGAACCAGTCGCCTCTGGTGGTGCTGGGCGGGCGGGCGCCGGCGGGACGGTGGGGCTTGGGCTCGCTGCAGGAAATCGACCACCTGCCCTTTGTTGCGCCGCTGACCCGGTTCGCCGCCACCGCGCAGACGCCCGACGCCGTCGGCCGGCTCGTCGACGAAGCATTGCGCGCGGCGATCGGCGCGCCGTCTGGTGTCGGCTTCGTCGACTTCCCAATGGACCACGTGTTTTCTGTGTCGGAGGATGACGGGCGTCCCGGGGCTCTCACCAGCCTGCCCCCGGCGCCCACGCCCGACGGCGACGCGGTGGACCGCGCCATCGCCCTACTGTCCACAGCGAAGCGGCCGGTGATCATGGCCGGGACCAACGTCTGGTGGGGACACGGGGAAGCGGCGCTGCTCCGTCTTGCCGAGGAACGCCGCATCCCGGTGCTGATGAACGGGATGGCTCGCGGCGCCGTGCCGGCCGACCACCCGCTGGCGTTTTCGCGGGTGCGCGGAAAAGCATTGGGGGAGGCCGACGTTGCTCTGATCGTCGGCGTGCCCATGGATTTCCGGCTGGGCTTCGGTGCGGTGTTCGGGCCGCAAACACAGCTCGTCGTGGCCGACCGTGCCCGGCCCGAGCGCAAACACCCCCGGCCCGTTGCAACCGAACTCTACGGCGACCTCGCGTCGATGCTCTCGGCGCTTGCCGGCGCCGGCGCGACCGACCACCAAACCTGGATCGATGAGCTGCGGGAGGCC
>Ga0307446_1000659_pt1 | contig 11785 bp, 10 predicted proteins | sample SalMarSW160320MG_FD_202141 | JGI IMG/M metagenome (GOLD analysis project Ga0307446, IMG submission 202141) | Salt marsh sediment microbial communities from the Plum Island Ecosystem LTER, Massachusetts, United States - SW1603-20 | ecosystem: Environmental > Aquatic > Marine > Intertidal zone >... | reverse complement strand
AAGGCACCAGGTACAAGGTGCTCGTCGTCGACGATTCGAAAGGTGTCCGCCAGCTCGTCGCTGCCGTGCTCGGCAGCCAGGGGTACGAGGTCACCGTCGGTCGGAACGCCGAGGAGGGTCTGGAACTACTCGAAGCCGGCAGGTATGACGCTGTCGTCGTTGACTTCGCCATGCCGGGCCCAGATGGTGTCGAGCTGGTCTCAGCGGTCCGGCGTCGTCTTCCCGCGCTCCCCGTCATCATGGTGTCCGCGGTGGCAACTGCCGACGATCAGTCGAGGGCTTGGGCGGCGGGCGTCGACGCCTATCTCGACAAGTCCGATCTCCGCCAGGGGCTGCTCGTTTCGACGATCTCGTCTCTCATCGCGCTGAGGACGGGCACATCGATGGAGGTGGGCGGGTGAAAGTCCTCGTTGCCGACGACAGCCCGGTCATCAGGGCCGCGGTCACGTCGTTGCTGACGGAGGCAGGTTTCGACGTCGTAACCGCCAGCGACGGGTTCGAGGCAATCCAGGTCTTCTACTCCGAGCTGCCCGATCTCGTGCTGCTCGACATTCGGATGCCGAAGATGACGGGGTATGTCGTGTGCCGGCTGATCAAGGAGGACTACACGGTCGCACACATTCCAGTGTTGATCCTGACAGCCCTCGACTCGGCCGAGGACAGGTACTGGGGCGAGAAGTCGGGTGCCGACGGCTACCTGACCAAGGAATCGCTCGGGCAGGATCTCGTCGGTGCGGTCAGGTCGGCGAGAGCAACGCGGGCCCTCTCCGACCTCAACCGAGATCAGGAGCCGAAACAGCTCGATACGATCGATGTGCTCGCCCGGGTGACCGAGCTGCTCGACCGGAAGCTGTTCGATGCGACGATCATCAACGACATCGTCACGATGGCGACCAGACCAGGAGATCTCGCGGGCACTCTCGGTGAACTGCTCCAGATCCTGAGGCGTTTCGTCGGGTACGACGTCGCCGCGATCGCCCTCGCATCCGAGAAGCGGATGGCTGCTCGTCTCGAGGGCGCGGTGTCACGGGAGGAGTTCGAGGCGTTCAAGCGTCTCGTCGCAGGGCATCTCGATCAGCTGTCGCCGGTGAAAGTCGCTGCGGACGAGCTGGGCGTGTGGTTCCTCGAGCCGCCGAGGTTCGGGTGGAACGACACAGGTGAAGGCTGGCCGTCGTTCTTCGCAATGAGTCTCCGTTCCCGCGGTGAGGTGATCGGCATTCTGGCGGTCGCCTCGCACCGATCCGGTCAGTTCACTCCGCAGGTCGCGCGGACGCTCAGGCTCGTGGAGTTCCCGATCGCCGCCGTCGTCGACTCGGCCTCCTACCACCAGAAGCTCCTCGAGCAGGAGGCGCGGCTGAGCTTGTCGTCACTGTACGGCGATCCCCGATAGCCGCCACCCCGAACCTGTCCGTTCGCCTCAACCCAGCGGTGTGTTCTGACGATAGAGCCATCATGAGAAGCGGGAGATGCTGAGCTTCGCGGCCGGTGTCGCCCTTGTTCTAGCCGTCGTCGCGGTGGCATGGGCGCTCCGGTCGAACGCAGCCGCCCGCGCGCGCGAGGCAGCCGCCACTGCTGAGGCCGAGCGGGCCAAGGAGATGAAGAACGAGTTCGTCTCCATGGTCAGTCACGAGCTCCGCACCCCGCTCACGTCGATCGCCGGCTTCGCAGAGGCGCTCAGAGAGTCGTGGCGCACGAGCAGCGAGAGCGAGGTCGACGAGTTCCTCGACATCATCCGTTCGCAGGCCCAGCACCTCCACGAGCTCGTCGAAGACATCCTCGTGCTGCCGCGTCTGCAGGCCGGCAGGCTTCCGTTGAGACCGGAGGAGTTCGAGCTGGCGCCGCTCGCCCATGAAGTCGTCAGTCTCGTGAATCCCCCCGGTGCGAAGCGTGAGGCCGCCGTCGCGATTCCGGGCGGGGTGATGGTGTACGCCGATCGCCGCCGGGTCGTCCAGATCCTTCGGAATCTCTTCGAGAACGCCATGAAGTACGGCGGAGATCAGGTGCTCATCGAGGGGAGTCCGTATGGGCATCGCTACCTCGTGGTCGTGTCCGACAACGGGCCAGGCATTCAGGACGAGGAGGTCGATCGAATGTTCGGCCGATTCGAACAACGGTCGAAGGGTGATGCCCGATCGGATCAAGGGATCGGGCTCGGGCTGCCGATCGCCCTCCAACTCACCCAGGCGATGGGCGGCGACCTGTGGTACGAGCATCGATTCCCGACCGGTTCGCGATTCTGCTTCACGGTGAAGCTCGCTACACCGGCCGGCGAAGAGTCTGAGGAGATCGAGGAGCCGGTCCCGAACACCTGAGCCGGCGAAGCTCACAGCGGACAGCCGACAGTTCACAGCTAACAGCAGGCTAGGCCTCAGTCGCCGCGAGCCGCGTTGCGGTCCTCCTACCGACAACCGAGAACCGACAACCGAGAACCTCCGGGTACCATCTCGGTCATGCGGGATGACATCGGTGTTGCGGGCGCGTCCCTTCTCGATGATCTGAATCCCGCGCAGCGGGAGGCTGTCGCAGCGACCGAAGGCCCCCTACTCGTGGTCGCGGGGGCCGGTTCGGGCAAGACCCGTGTCCTCACCTACCGGATCGCTCATCTGATACACGACCTCGGGGTCCCTCCGCCGTCGATCCTGGCCATCACGTTCACGAACAAGGCTGCAGGGGAGATGCGGGAAAGAGTGGAGGCGCTCGTCGGAGGCAAGGTACGAGCGGTGACGATCTCGACGTTCCACAGTGCATGCGCCAGGATCCTGCGCAGGGAGGCTCCCAGACTGGGGTATCGAGCCGGCTTTTCCATCTACGACGACGCCGACGCGCTCCGACTCGTCACCATGTGCCTGCGCGACCTCGACATGGACTCGAAGCGTTTCCCGCCTCGCAGCATCCGGGCAGCGATCTCCGACGCCAAGAACGAACTGATCGACTTCGAGACATTCAAGGAGCGAGGAGCGGGCTTTTATCACGGTCAGGTGGCCGACATATACCGCCTGTATCAACAGCGACTCCTCGAGGCCTCGGCGATGGACTTCGACGATCTCTTGATGGTCACAGTCGAGCTGTTCGGGGCGTTCCCTGACGTCCTCGAGTACTACCAACGGCGGTGGCAGTACGTCATGGTCGACGAGTACCAGGACACGAACCACGCGCAATACACGCTGGTTCGCCAGCTCGCCGCCGGGCATCGCAACTTGTGCGTTGTGGGGGACAGCGACCAGTCGATCTACGGGTGGCGGGGTGCCGACATCCGCAACATCCTCGAGTTCGAGAAGGACTACCCGGATGCGAAAGTTGTCGTGCTCGACCGCAACTACCGATCGACCGAGGTGATCCTCGAGGCGGCCAACTCGGTGATCTCCAACAACGCAGCACGCAAGGTGAAACACCTGTGGACCGATCGTGGCCGGGGCGAGCTCGTAGCCCGGTACCAGGCACAGGACGAGCACGACGAGGCGGCGTTCGTGGCCGAGCAGGTCGCCGAGCTGGAAGCCGCGGGGTACCGGCCGTCGGACGTCGCCGTCTTCTACCGGACCAATGCCCAGAGCCGAGTGCTGGAAGAGGTGTTTGTTCGGTTCGGGCTGCCGTACCAGGTGGTCGGAGGAGTCAAGTTCTACGAACGCCGCGAAGTCAAGGACGTTCTGGCCTATCTGCGTGTTCTCGTCAACCCGGATGACGAAGTGGCGCTGAAACGCATCATCAACGTCCCGAAACGTGGAATCGGCACCACGACGATCGGGCATGTCGATCGGTTTGCGCAGAGCCACGGAATCAGTTTCCACGACGCCCTCGGCGACGACGTTGTGGGGTTGTCAGGCCGTGCGCACACGCTCATCAAAGAGTTTCTCGCGCTGCTCGAGATGCTGAGGGGACGTGCCGCGGAGGGCCCGAAGGCAGCCCTCGAAGCGGTCATGAACGAGACAGGGTATGTCGCCGAGCTGGAGTCCGAGCGAACCGTCGATGCGCTCGGCCGCGCCGAGAACCTCCGGGAGCTCGTGTCGGTCGCCGAGGAGTACGAGTCTGCCGCTGCGGGCTCACTTGTCGACGGGGAGGAGTGGAGCGAGCTGCCGGGGCTGCGCAAGGTGGAGCTGTTCCTCGAGTCGATCAGCCTCGTCACCGACCTCGACGAGATGGACGACGTGACTGAAGCCGTCACGCTGATGACGTTGCACACGGCAAAGGGTCTCGAGTATCCGGTCATCTTCCTCATCGGCATGGACGACGGCGTCTTCCCGCATATGCGTTCGCTCGGCGACCCCGATCAGCTCGAGGAGGAACGCCGGCTCTGCTACGTGGGGATCACCAGGGCGCAGGATCGGCTGTATGTGACGAACGCCTGGCAGCGCATGCTGTGGGGCGCCGCCAACTTCAACCCGCCGAGCCGGTTCCTTGCCGAGATCCCCGAGTCGTTGACCGATACGATCAAGCGGGAGCGGCGCGTGCCGGAACGGGAGCAAGCCGAACCTCGACACACGCTCGGAGACGTCGAGCTGTCGATCGGCGATCGGGTCCGTCACGACAAGTGGGGGGAGGGCACAGTCGAGCGCATCGTCGGTTCCGGTGATCGGGCCGAGGCGACGGTCCGGTTCGACGGTGCCGGCGAGAAGCGGCTGCTGCTCGCATGGGCGCCTCTGGCGAAGGTGTAGCGCGGTCTCTCTTCTTGCCGTTCTTGTCAATCCTGGCGTCGCTCAGCGGGGTTCAGCTTGACAAGAAGAGAGGGGTCTGGTTCTTGTCAACCTCACCGTCGCTCAGCGGGGCTGATCTTGACAAGAACGAGAAGCGGACTACCCGGCGAGCGCTTCGCGCTTCTTCTCGATCGAGTCGAGCAACCCCTGGTAGGCGACAGCGAACTTCTCGACGCCTTCGTCCTCGAGCGTCTGGACGACATCGTCGTAGTCGACGCCGACCTTGCCGAGGAGCGCCAGCGTGTCGCGTGCGGCATCGATGTCCTCAGCGGTGAACACGGGCGGGTCTTCGGGGCCGTGATCCTGGTACGCCTCGATCGTCTTGATCGGCATTGTGTTGACCGTCTTGCCGATGACGAGATCCTCGACGTAGAGGATGTCGCTGTAGGCGGGATTCTTCGTCGACGTGGACGCCCAGAGCGGCCGCTGGATGCGGGCGCCGAGCTTCTCGAGCCGTTCCCACCGAGGCCCATGGAACGTCTCGAGGAACGCACCGTAGGCGGCCCGCGTGTTTGCCACAGCCGTAGTTCCACGCAAGGCCAGCGCCTCGTCCGTACCGATCGCCTCGAGACGCCTGTCCGCTTCGGTGTCGAACCTGGATACGAAGAACGACGCCACCGAGGCAATCCTGGATACATCTCCGCCCTGCGCTTCCAGCGTCTCCAGGCCACCGAGGTAGGCCCCCATCACGTCCCGATAGCGGTCGAGAGCGAAGATGAGGGTGACGTTGACGGAAATCCCGTCACCGATCAACCACTTGATTGCCGGGATGCCTTCGATGGTCGCGGGCACCTTGATCAGCAGATTCGGACGACGAATTCGCCCCGACCACGCGTGCGCCTCCTTGATCGTCGCCTGCGTGTCGTGTGCGAGCTCGGGGGACACTTCAACCGACACGAATCCATCGAGACCACCCGTGCGGTCGAATACCGGTCGCATCGCATCACACGCCGAGCGAATGTCGTGGGCGACGAGTTCCGTGTAGATGTCGTCGGTCGACGCACCCCGCTTGGTCATCTCGGCGAGCGGCTCGTCGTAGTCGGCCGAGCTGGTGATCGCCTCCTCGAAGATCGAGGGATTGGAGGTGACCCCGGTGATCGCGTCGGCCTGCATCATGCGGGGAAGGCCATCCGGTTCGAGAAGCTTGCGGGAGATCGAATCGAGCCAGATGCTCTGGCCCTTGGCGGCAACACCATCCAAACGTGACATGCGGACTCCTGAAATCGACAGTCCAACGCTAGCCCAGGGGCCCGAGTACCGATCATGCGCCGGAAGTGCCTACCCGATGGCTGGTTCGTGTCTCTCGCCGACCGGCGTACCCTTGGGGTGAAGATGTCGGAAGACCTTGCGGTCGTCACCGGAGCGTCCGGGCACCTGGGAGCCAACCTCGTGCGTGCCCTCCTTGATGGCGGCCGCTCTGTGCGAGTAGTGCAGCTTCCCTACGATCCGACACCGGCTTTGGAGGGCCTTGCCGTAGAACGAGTCACGGGCGATGTGCTCGACGAAAGCTCGCTCAGGCGAGCGTTCCATGGGGCCGGAACCGTGTTCCATCTGGCCGGAATCATCTCCATCGAAGGCGGGCGTCAAGACCGCGTGCTCGCCGTGAACGTGCACGGCGTGCGCAACTCCGCCGAGGCCGCACTCTCAGAGGGAGTGCATCGGTTCGTTCACTGCTCGTCCATCCACGCCTTCGACCCTGTCCCACTACGGCGGGCCGTCGACGAGCACCGCCGTCGGCCCCTCAACGGGGGGAGGGCCGCATACGATCGATCGAAGGCTGGGGGAGAAGCCGAGCTACGCAAGGCGATCGAACGCGGTCTCGACGCCGTGACCGTCAATCCGACCGGGGTCATCGGACCGTACGACTTCCAACCATCGAGGATGGGGCGAGTGTTCCTGATGATGCGGGCCGGGAAGCTCCCGGCGCTTCCGGACGGAGGGTTCAACTGGGTGGATGTTCGCGACGTCGTGGATGCCCTCCTTCTCGCAGAAACGCGTGGGGTCCGAGGGGAGTCGTACATCGCCGCGGGTCACTGGCAGTCGATGCGCGACCTCGCTGAACTCGTGTCCGCGGTCACTGGCAGCCGGGTGCCGCCGGTCGTTCCTATGGGACTTGCCAGACTCGGAATCCCCCTGGTTGGCGTGGTCGACCAGCGGCTCGGCAGGGACCCGTTGTTCACCACGGAGTCGCTCAGGGCACTGCGAACCTATCGTCACATCGACCACGCGAAGGCCACGAGATCACTTGGGTACATGCCCCGGCCGACCAGGGAGACTGTCGAAGGCCTTTTCCTCTGGTTCGCAGAGACTGGCGTGATCGAACGTATCGAGGCGCCAAGGTTCAGGATCCGGGCCTCGCTTCGCGCATGGTGGAGGGGCGTCACCGGCCGAGGCGTCGGAAGGCAGTCAGCCTGACCCGACTCGTGGCCAACGACCCTCCTGCGGTAACCTGCGGGTCGCAATGCCACGCAGGATCCTGATCGCAAAGCCCGGTCTCGACGGGCACGACCGAGGGGCCAAAGTGATCGCCAGGGCACTCCGCGACGCCGGTAACGAGGTGATCTACTCGGGGCTCCACCAAACCCCCGAACAGATCGTTCAGACCGCCATCCAGGAAGACGTCGACGCGATCGGTATGTCGGTGCTCAGCGGCGCCCACATGACCTTGTTCCCACGAGTCGTGCAACTTCTCGCCGAGGAGGGCATCACCGACATCGTCGTGTTCGGAGGTGGCATCATCCCCGACGATGACGTCGCCACGCTGAAGGAGGCCGGTCTCGCCGGCATCTTCACGCCGGGCGCTTCGCTGTCGGAGATCACCGACTGGGTAGCGCAACACGTAGAAGAACACTGACGAGGAGAGATCGTGGACCTTCTGGAATACCAGGGGAAGTCCTTGTTCGCTCGTATCGGCGTACCCGTCCCGGATGGGAAGGTCGCCACCACCCCCGACGAAGCACGTGACGCCGCCCGTGAACTGGGCGGCACCGTTGTCGTCAAGGCGCAAGTGCAGGTGGGTGGACGAGGCAAGGCAGGCGGCATCAAGCTCGCCGAGACCCCAGACGAGGCGTACGAACGGGCCGGGGAGATCCTCGGCATGGACATCAAAGGGCACACCGTCCATCGCGTGTGGATCGAGCGGGCCTCCAAGATCAAGGCCGAGTACTACGCGTCGTTCACACTCGACCGCTCCGCAAAGAAGCACATGGGCATAATCAGCGCCAAGGGCGGCATGGACATCGAGCAGGTTGCTGCAACCGAACCCGAGGCGGTCGTCAAGGTACACATCGACCCTGTGATCGGTCTTCCGAACTGGCTCGCAACCGAGATGGTGTACCGGGCCAAGCTCGACCCGGAGGCGGCCCGGGGGGCGATCGCTCTGCTGAAGAAGCTGTACCAGGCGTTCGTCGAGTTCGACTGTGACCTCGTCGAGGTCAACCCGATGATCCTCACCGAGGACGGGCAGGTGATGGCGCTCGACTCGAAAGTGACGCTCGACGAGAACGGCTTCTTCCGGCACAAGGACTTCCCCGAGTTCGCCAAGGAACACGTCATCCCGCCGGTCGAGCGGATGGCGAAAGAGCGGGGCCTCAACTTCATCAAGCTCGACGGTGATGTAGGCATCATCGGCAACGGAGCCGGTCTCGTCATGTCCACCCTCGATGTCGTCTCCCTGGTGGGCGGGAAGGCGGCCAACTTCCTCGACGTCGGCGGGGGTGCCGGCGCCGACACCATCACCAACGCCCTCGAGGTGCTCATGCAGGACTCGTCGGTCAAGACGGTCCTCATCAACATCTTCGGCGGGATCACCCGCGGCGACCTGGTTGCCCAAGGTGTGCTCGAGGCATTCCAGCGTCTCGACCTGCCGTGGCCGATCGTGGTTCGACTCGACGGCACGAACTCCGTCGAAGGGCGCGGAATCCTCGCGAAGGTCCAATCCGAGAACCTGATTCCCGCCGAGACCATGCGGGAGGCAGCGGAGAAAGCCGTGCAGCTGGCAGGCGGGGAGGTGGTCTGATGGCGATCCTCATCGATGAGAACACCAAGGTCGTCGTACAGGGCCTCACCGGCAAGGAAGGTCAGTTCCACGCGCTCCGCAACCGGGCCTACGGCACGAAAGTCGTTGCCGGAACCCGGCCCGGGAAGGGTGGCGAACAGGTCGAGGGCATCCCGATCTTCGACACCGTCGCCCAAGCCGTCGAGGCGACCGGTGCCAACACGTCGCTGATCTTCGTCCCACCGCCGTTTGCCGCCGACGCAGTGATGGAGGCGGCCGCGGCGGGCGTCGACGTGATCGTCTGCATCACCGAAGGCATCCCCGCCCAGGACGAGGCGAAGGTGTACAACTACCTGAAGGAAACGGCACCCGACACGGTCCTCATTGGACCCAACTGTCCCGGCCTCATCTCACCCGGCAAGTCGAACGTCGGGATCATGCCCGACTCGATCACCGCTCCCGGTCCGATCGGGGTCGTTTCCCGATCCGGCACGCTCACCTACCAGGCGGTGCACGAGCTGACCACGCACGGGCTCGGTCAAACGACCTGCATCGGCATCGGTGGCGACCCGGTCCCGGGGACGTCATTCATCGATGTGCTGGCTCGGTTCCAGAACGATCCTGAGACCAAAGGCATCGTCATGATCGGCGAGATCGGCGGCGACGCCGAGGAGCGTGCAGCCGAGTTCATCAAAAAGCACGTGACCAAACCGGTCGTGTCCTACATCGCAGGAGTGACCGCACCCGCAGGCAAGAAGATGGGCCATGCCGGAGCGATCATCTCCGGCTCCAAAGGCACCGCTGCCGCCAAGATGGAGGCGCTACGCGCCGCCGGGGTGACGGTCCTCGACGACCCGACCGCCATCGGCGAGGCGATGAAGGGGCTTCTGGAAGAGTGATTCCCACTCTCGTCACTGCTGGCAGGAATATGTCCTGCCAGCAGTGACGAGAGCTGGCTAGGTTTGCGCGATGGACATACGTCCGATGCGGGCCGACGATTGGGAGCGAGTAGCCGCAATCTACGCGCAGGGTCTCACGACCGGTCAAGCAACGTTCGAGACCTCGGTCCCTACATACGAGGAGTGGGACGCAACCTATCTCCCGAGTTGCCGGCTGGTCGCCGTCGATGACGAGCGGGTGATCGGGTGGGCGGCCTTGAGCCCCGTGTCGTCACGGGCCGTCTACCGAGGTGTCGCAGAGGCGAGTACCTATGTGGCGGCAGATCATCGCGGGGGAGGCATCGGCGGCCGGCTCGCAGATGCCCTCATCTCCGCCTCGGAGGACGAGGGCATCTGGACGCTTCAGGCCAGTGTGTTCCCAGAGAACGAAATCAGCCTGCTTCTCCTCCAGTCGCGGCGGTTCCGGATCGTCGGCCATCGGATCAGGATCGGTCGTCACGATGGCCAGTGGCGAGACACGGTGTTGCTCGAACGGCGCAGCACCAGGATTGGGGTGTAGAGGCTCGCTCCGCGCGCAGGTTCTCGGTTCTGGGTTCTCGGTAAGAACACCGCCCTACGGCCGAAGGACGCGCAAGGCCGCGTCTTGCTGGTGACTGGTGACTGGAAGCTGTCGGCTTCGCGCGAAGCGAGAATCTTCTACGCGTGGTCGACGTCTGTCTTGCCCGATCGCTCGAGTGGCCGCAGGACGAACCATGTGTAGGCGATACCCATCGTGTACAAGACCAGCATCGCGATGAACAGCACGCCGAACCCGGGACCGAACCCGAGCTTGGTGCGGATCCACCCTGAGATGAACGGTCCGATCGTCCAGCCGGCAGACCACACCATCACCTCTGCGGCAGCGAGTGACGGGCGCCAGGCCTCTTTCACCTGCCCCATCGTGAACTCGGCGTAGATCGGGTTGGCTGCGTTCATGAGCGCCGACCTGACGAACAGGGCCGCGGCGACCAGGGTGAAACTCGGGGAGAACCCGAGCATCGTGATGAACGGCAGTGACAGTCCCTGGACCATGACGATACTCGTCGTTTTGCCGAAACGGTCTGCGATGATCGGCTGCAGCATCACGGCGATCGCCATGCCGAGTTGGGACCATGCGAACACGGCCCCGAGAGCGGAGTAGGAGATGTCGAACTTGCCCTCCACGAAGATATTCAGGAACGGCATGATGAGGCCGGCACCGAAACCGATGAACATGTTCGGCACCAGCAGGACGAGGATGATCTTCCGTGCCGGTCTCGGGATGTGCCAGCCACGTCCTTCAGACGGTTCGGCCGGCCGCACCTCGGTGAGCTTCCACAACGGTATGGCTGTGACGAGGTAGAGAGCCGCGGCAACCATGACCGTCCACTGGATCGCCTGGAGACTCTTGGGGTCGATCGATGCGAGATGACCGAACAGCGATGGAAGCGATCCTCCGACGAGACTGCCGAAGAAACCGGCGACGAGGTTTGCTGCGAACTGCGCCGAGAAGAGGTAGGTACGGTTCACCTGTGGCTCGAGAGCGGTCATGAGGGGGCTCGGAACCACCCAGAACGCCATGCCGCCGAGGCCAATGAGGAACACGGCGATCATCGCTGGAATCAGGCCCTTCGAGAGCGACAGCCCAAGCAGCCCGAGCCCGGCTGCGAGCGCCCCCATCCGCATCATCCGAACGTACCCGATGCGTTCCGAGAGTCTGGCTACGGGGAGGGCGAACAGAAGCGCGATCAGGTTCGGTACCGCGTTGGCAACACCAACGAGTGTCTGGGAGAAGCCGAGCCCCTCGAAGAGGAAGTTCAGCAGGAGCCAGGTGACACTGAACGCGAATCCCCACAGCGACGCCGCAACCAGGAACCACCGCGAGTCGCGAGTGAACGAGCGAAGTCGAGTGAGGGCAGTGAGCACGGCGACATGGTAGGTGTGGGTTTCTCCACTCTCGTCACTGCTGGCAGGACATACTCCTGCCAGCAGTGACGAGAGTTGGGACGGTCGATCCCGTAGACTCGTGACCACGTCACCGAGGGAGGGTCAGACGTGTGGATCTACATCGTCATTGCGGTCATCGTTGTGCTGGGATTCTGGTTCTTCGGCACATACAACGGCCTCGTCAAGCTGCGAAACCGCACCGAGAACGCCTGGGGGCAGATCGAGGTCCAGCTGAG
>Ga0307446_1000655_pt1 | contig 11832 bp, 10 predicted proteins | sample SalMarSW160320MG_FD_202141 | JGI IMG/M metagenome (GOLD analysis project Ga0307446, IMG submission 202141) | Salt marsh sediment microbial communities from the Plum Island Ecosystem LTER, Massachusetts, United States - SW1603-20 | ecosystem: Environmental > Aquatic > Marine > Intertidal zone >... | reverse complement strand
GTCGGGAATAAACCAAACATCGATATCACGGAAGTCTCTTATACTGTGAACGAAGATAAAATAACACTGAGTTTGAAGGTATCGGGTACTATTCAAACATCTGATAAGATTGTTTATTGGGTATATTACAATAGTACTGATACACAATATTGGATTTCATACACGAACGGAACTGGCGGTGGTTTCGGAATGAAAGGTATGAATATTACTTCAGCAGACAATGTCACTATTTCTGGTGATACCCTTAGCGTTGTTCTTGATGTTCTTGGTGATACATCAATGATCGAACTCTGGGGGTATGCTGTTGAATACACTACTACAGCTATGGACCAATATTCTGAATGGTGGGGTGACTGGGCTCCAAATGAAAAATTCACCTATGACACAGGAACCGGCGATTCTGGTAGCACTGGGGACACGAATAGTACCACCCCGAATAATAATGGCTCAGCTCCTAAGTCGAACACACCAGGTTTCGAAATTATTCTACTGACAGCAGCAATCGCAATCACGCTCATACTAATAAGAAAACGCCGATAGACATCCTTATTTCTTTCTTTTTTCCTTTTTTTGATAAAGATTATTTTTTAAACACAAATCATCTTTAGGTTTTGATGGTAGAGTCTATCCCTCATGTTCATGAAATATTCACCCTGTTAAAACACCAGTTTCGATCATCTAAACAACCGGTTGTTTCCCGGAAAAAACCACAAATCCCTGATACCCCTTTTGTTACGCTCATCTCCTGTCTTTTAAGTCTGCGGACCAAAGATGAGGTAACAGAGCAAGCATCACAAAGATTACTCACTAAGTATAATACCCCTGAGAAAATCATACCATTGACCGAGAAACAAATTGAGACGATGATTTACCCAGTCGGGTTCTATAAAACCAAAGCAAAAAGAATCAAGGAAATCTCACAGACACTGCTTGATACATACCAGGGGAACGTACCAGACACGTTTGAAGAATTACTCACTCTGAAAGGAGTGGGCCGGAAAACTGCAAACATCGTCATGGTCTACGGCCATAAAAAACACGGGTACCTGCCAATTGATACTCACTGTCATCGGATCCCCAACAGACTCGGCTGGATAAAAACAAAGACTCCTGAAGAAACCGAGCATGCGTTGAAAAAAATTCTCCCGGCGAAATATTGGGATGATTTCAATGATTTATTTGTCACGTTCGGACAAACCATCTGTGTACCGATCTCACCATTCTGCAGCCGCTGTGCGATTCACCGTTATTGTAAAAAAATTAACGTGAAAAACAGGCGATGATTGGTTAGAATTTCTTTGTTTGAATAAATTTTTCTATTTCCGGTACGGTGATATGCGCGTTCGTTGACATCAGATCAACGAGTTTATCTTTTTCAGCCCAATTCTCATAGTATTTCTTTTGGATATTGTTCAATGTAAAGATAATACCTTTGCTTTCCGCAAGTTCCTTCAGCTGGTTTTCCGTTAGTTCATTTAAGAGTTCTTTTTTAATTGACATGATTATCCCATCGTACCATCTGGTAAACGAAAACAGGCATTTATCTGTTTCGTTTAATGCAGCATCATCCGTCTTTTGAAATTGAACCGATTAGTTTATTAATGGGAAACGCAATTCCATTTCAACTAAGTGGAATGGGATGCTGGATGGAGAGAAAGCAGTTATTTCTCCTGAGATGTTAAAACCTCTTATTATCAGGTCGCTTCGGAGAAGTAGCGTGCGGAAGAAAATCGCAGATTACCTGTTTGAGATAAGCCCAAGTGGCAGTTACACTTCTGAGATTGCGTACAATGTGAAGACCACACCAACGAACGTGATTGGAGCCATCCGTGGTATGAATTCCCGGTACCGTGGTGATGAGTCGTTGATGAGTCTGAATCTTGTTGAGCAGATTGAGGGCGGCAAACATCGGGACATCAAGTTGTACAGGATCACTGATTTTGGCAAAGAAATTGTAGAAGGTCTTCGAGACAACAAGAAGCGGTTCTAACTAAAATTTTTGTATCATCCTATTTTTTTTTTTACAGCGAAACTGATAAAAAAAGGCGCTGCGTTATCCTCGTATTGGGAGTTAGATAATATATGGCTGAAGTCGACCTAAAAGAACTACTTTCTACGTATGATACAAAGAACCTGGCGATTGCGACGGTCTGTTCGCATTCCAGCCTTCAGATTTTTCATGGTGCGAGAAAAGAGGGGTTTAAAACAGTAGGTATCTCCGTTGGTGAGGTAAAGAAATTCTACGATGCGTTTCCCCTCGGTAAACCAGATGAGTTTTTCATTGTTGATAACTACAAGGATATTGCAAAATACGCAGATGAGCTCCGGCAAAAAAATGTTATTGTAATCCCCCATGGTTCATTTGTTGAGTATCTTGGTCCGAAGAATTTTCTGAACCTTCAGGTACCAACGTTTGGAAACCGACATGTGTTGATGTGGGAGTCAGACCGTGAGAAAGAGCGAGTCTGGCTTGAGGGCGCCGGTATTACGATGCCAAAGGAGGTAAAAGATGCGCGAAACATCGAAAAACCAGTCATCGTAAAGTATCATGGTGCGAAAGGTGGGAAAGGATTCTTTATCGCAAAAACATTCGCAGAGTTCTCCAAGCGAGTAAAACATGATAAGCCGTATACGATCCAAGAATTCGTGATGGGCACCAGATATTATCTTCATTATTTCTACTCCCCGATTCAGGATAATGCGTATAAACTGTCGAAAGGTAGTCTTCAGCTGCTTTCCATGGACCGCCGTGATGAAACCACAATTGATGAGGTGCAACGACTTGGTTCTATCGCAGAACTCGAGGAACTTGGGATTCATCCGACATTCGTCGTTACCGGGAACATCCCGATCGTGATGAGGGAATCACTCTTACCTCAAGTCTTTAAAATGGGGGAAGCAGTCGTTGAGAAATCACTAGAGCTTTTCGGTGGTATCATCGGCCCGTTCTGTCTTGAGACCGTGGTGACAGAGGATTTGGAGTTCAAGGTCTTTGAGATCTCCGCTCGCATTGTCGCTGGAACAAATCCCTATGTCTCAGGCTCACCGTATTCTGAGTTGATTGAATCTAACCTATCCACGGGTCGGCGGATCGCCCAAGAGATACGGTATGGGATAAAGCAGAATAAGCTTGAAGAAATCCTCAGTTGAGGCATAGCATGTTGACCTTGGTGTTAGCCGAAGCTGAAGTCGAACTGATGCCAGCTGAGCTTTGTCATCATCCCGCGGTGATTGCGCATGGGAGACAACGGAAAAAACAACCAAGCCAGATTCTATTGGATTCAAACTATGATCATGCGGCGATGGGGCATCTCCCTGAGGGGAGACGACGAGGACGTCCTGATATCGCCCATCTTTTTTTACTGACGGCTCTCGAATCTCTCGTCAATAAACACGGTCAATTAAACCTTCTTATTCATACAAGAAATGACCTGGTTATCCATGTGGATCCAAAGACACGGATTATGAGGAATTATGAACGATTCCTCGGGCTATTAGAGCAGCTCTTTCAGAATCATTTTGTGCCTGATAGCGCACAACCGCTTCTTTCTTTACAAGAAAATCTATCACTTAAACAAATAATAGAACAGCAACAAGCAGACCAGGTCATCGCGCTTTCAAAGGACGGGACATCGGTGATCCTCCCTGAGTATCTCAAAGAACTAAAACGACAGAAAAAAACCCATCTTCTCTGCATCATTGGTGGGTTCCCCTCCGGTCCGTTTCATACGGATATCAAAACAATCACCACGGAGACTATTTCTCTGTACCCAGAGCTGCTTCCCGCCTGGACGGTCGCAAGTGAAATTCTTGTCAATTATGGGAACATATACCGGTAGAGTGTGACCATGATCCCGATCTGGGCCCACATCCTGTTCTCTGCTTCATCAAAAATCACTGACTGTGGTCCATGTGCAACGTCTTTAGTCACCTCATAATCATAATATGCTGGGAGACAGTGAAGGAAGATCGCATCTGGTTTCGCAGCACTCATCAGTGTGGTGTTCACCGTGTATCCTTTGAACTCTTTGATTCGTTTTTCTTTTTCGGTTTCATCACCCATCGATACCCAGGTGTCGGTGGCGATAACATCAGCACCTGCTGTTGCATTCTGTAATTTATCAGTGACTTCTACCGTTACTCCGAGTTTTTTTGCTTCTTCACGGTAGTATTTCTCAGGCCAGTATTGTTTTGGTGCGACGATCCGGATGTTCATCCCCGCTATCCCACAACCAAGTAAATAGGAATGTGCCATGTTGTTGTTCCCATCGCCGAGGTACACAAACTGTAACCCTTTGAGGTTCCCTTTATGTTCTTGAATGGTCATCAGGTCGGTAATCACTTGGCAAGGGTGTTCTTTGTTGTCTAATCCGTTGATGACTGGGACAGTTGCGTGTTTCGCCAGTGCTTTCATTGCTTCATTACTCTTCGCACGATACATGATCATGTCCACATAACGGGAGAGCACCAGGGCGGTATCCTCAATGCTTTCTCCTCTCCCAAGCTGGATATCATTGGTGGAAAGGAAGATTGCGTGACCACCTAGTAAGGTCATTCCTGTCTCAAAAGAAACCCGTGTTCTCGTACTGGGTTTTTCAAATATCATCCCAAGGGTTTTTCTTTTTAAATGTTCGATGCGTTTTCCTTTCTTTGATTGTCGTTTAAGTTTTATACTTAGGTTTATGATGTCATGTAAATCATCTTTTACATCTAACATGGAAATAAGGTCTTGTTTCATCGAACAAGGAAATCGGGTTTCCTTCTTTAAACATATCGGGAGGTGAGAAAGGCATTTATCCCATGAAACGATGTGGATACTACGATGGGTGTTGATCTAGGAGATTTATTTACCAAAGAACCATGTGCGTTTGAGGATTTTCGCGATCGCGTCGTTGCACTTGATGGGTACAACATCCTGCATCAGTTTCTCTCCAGCATCCGGCAGCGTGATGGTACCCCCTTAAAAGATGCGCAAGGGAGGATTACCTCGCATTTATCAGGCTTATTATATCGGTCTGCGAACCTAGTGGCTGCGAAGGTCTGCCCGGTGTATGTGTTTGATGGGGCGCCTCATCTATTAAAAGCACGAACCATTCAACAACGACGGGAACGAAAGGAGCAAGCGGAGCGGGACTGGCAGGAAGCACTAAAAAAAGGTGATCTAGAAAAAGCAAAGTCAAAAGCGCAACAAACCTCTCGGGTGACCAGCGAGATTATCGATCAGAGCAAACAGCTCCTTGAAGCTCTTGGAATCCCCTATATCCAGGCGCCATCTGAAGGGGAAGCGCAAGCTAGCTACATGGTTCAAAAAGGTGATGCCTATGCGGTCGGGTCACAGGATTTCGACTGTCTGCTTTTCGGAGCCCCGATCCTGGTAAGAAACCTAACCTCCTCGGAGAAACGAAAACTCCCAAACAAACAGGCTTATACGGCGGTGCATCCAGAACGCATCCGTCTTGAGCCTGGTCTTCAAAAACTAGGAATCTCACGAGAGCAACTCGTTGATATCGCGATACTCGTCGGTACAGATTTTAACGAAGGAATAAAAGGGTATGGCCCGAAAAAAAGCCTAAAGCTTCTTCAAGAAAAAGGAAATCTTGAGCATGCTTTTGATCTGTTACAGGATTCTGAACCGACACTCTCATCCGATGAAATTGTGGCGGTGCGAAACATATTTCTTGATCCTGCTATCACTGATGATTATGTACTTCAATGGTCAAAACCTGATTCATCTGCGGTGATCCACCTGTTGTGTGACGAGCATCAATTCTCCAGGAGTCGTGTCGAACCTATCCTTGAGAACTTTTCAGCATTAAAGCAACTGACCAAACAAAAAAACCTCTTCGATTTTTAAGAAAGATGCCTAAAATATTAATCACATTGATTTTATTGATAAATTATCTGAATTTAATTTATATACTCATTTAAGGACGTTTTTTTGTTTGTACGTAATAAATTTCGTTATTTATGAAAGTGAATGATAGTCCCCTGTGATTTTTTTGACTATTTCATTGTTCTTTATTATAAAAGAAAAGTATATATAGGGATTAGCTAGTTAAGTACAAATTGAAAATACTTATAATCTATTGATAGAAAATAGGGGAATATTATGAGAGAAAAAACCATGAGAAAGTTAATCATTCTTTTTGTAGGCCTTTTTGTTACAACAGCAAGCGTTCTCCCAAGTATTGGTGCCATGTCACCAGAATTGCAGACCATAACCACAACCAGTTCTGATGATGTAGTTATAACCGTGCAAAATAGCGGGAGTATCACCACACTTCATTATACTTTGGATACGTTTTCTATGACCCCAGTGATGATTAATGATAAACAATACGTAAACATTGCCTTGGGAAAAGAACCTACCAGTCTTATCGCTGGTGCACCTGATCTTCCCTCGATATCTCGAAGCATTATTATCCCAAATGCTGTAAGTATGAACATCCGCGTTGTCGCGTCATCTTTTACGCAGTATGACAACATCTTTGTCGCTCCCTCCAAAGGTAACCTGTTACGAACTGTAAACCCTGCAGATGTGCCATATGAGTTTGGCGATATTTACACTCAGAACACGTGGTATCCGTCATCAATCGCAGAACTCCAAGAGTCGTATTACCTAAGGGATTTTCGTGGTCAAGTCGTCATGATTCATCCCTTCCAGTATAATCCTTCGCAAGCAACACTGCGGTTCTACAACGATATCACCGTTGAAATCTCCCCTGCCCAACAGGCTCCTCTGAGCAGTGTTAACCAATACCCGCTTTCACAGATTGATAACGATTTCCTCTCCGTGTATACGCATCACTTCATTAACTTTAATTCCGCCAAATATGAACCTGTTTCTGAACAGGGCAATATGCTGGTCATTACGTACGATAGTTTCTATACTAGTATGATTCCCTTCGTAGAGTGGAAAAATCTGAAAGGAATTCCTACTGAAATGGTGAATGTTTCGACAATCGGGAATGCTAATGCAATAAAAACGTTCATCACTGACTATTACAACACGAACGGTCTTACTTTTGTCCTGCTGGTTGGTGATATTGCACAGGTGCCCTCTTTAACTATGAGTGGTGGTGCGTCTGATCCTGCGTATTCCTACATTGTCGGGTCTGATCATTATCCTGATCTTTTCGTCGGACGATTCTCCGCAGAAAACATTGACCAGGTCTTAACGCAGGCGAATCGAACGATCGCGTACGAACGTGATCCCCAGATTGGAGCCGAGTGGTATAAGAAAGGAATAGGGATCGGCTCTGAGTACGGTATTGGGGATGACAATGAGTATGACTATGAACATATTCGGAACATCCGTGCGTTACTCCTGAATTTCACCTACACCTATGTCGATGAATTTTACGGGGGCAGTCAGGGTGGTGGAGATGCTCCCGGTGAACCATCAAGCAGCATGATTTCCACGGCACTCAATGAAGGACGCAGTATCATTAACTACTGCGGGCATGGGTCTATGACCTCGTGGGGCACGAGTGGATTTGGCAATTCCAATGTTAATGCATTAACCAACGATAACATGCTTCCTTTCATCGTATCCGTCGCCTGTAATAATGGGGAATTTGACAGTGGCACGTGTTTTGGTGAAGCCTGGTTGCGGGCTACTAATAACGGCCAACCAACCGGGGCGATTGGGGCGTATATGTCCTCCATTAGCCAGAGCTGGGATCCACCCATGGAAGCACAAGATGAGTTCAATAACATTTTAGTCGGATTATATCCTGATAACCAGCGGACGACCTATGGTGCGCTGTGTTACGAAGGTGCGATGTCCATGAACGATGTCTATAATGCAGATGGCTGGGAAATGACTGACACTTGGATTCTCTTTGGTGACCCATCAGTACAGGTTCGTACTGATACCCCCGCTACCATGACGGTCATCCATGACGAATTTATCCCGAATGGTGCTGAGACTTTCGCTGTTGATGTGCCTGGGCTGCCAAATGCTCTTTGTGCGGTCTCCTCTGAAGGGGTGCTGTTAGGAAATGGATATACTGATCAAACTGGTCATGCGATCATTGAGTTCTTCACGCCGATTGGTGTCTCTGGTGAGGTTCAACTTGTCGTTACCGGGTTTAATAAGATACCCTATATGGCAACGCTTGCTGTTGGGGAACCAAACCTGCCTCCGGAGAAACCTGTCACACCAACTGGTAGAGCCACCGGTACACCAGGCCATTCTTACATATATTCCAGTTCTACGACAGACCCGGAAAGCGATGGTCTCTATTACCTATGGGACTGGAGTGACGGTAATTTCAGCGAATGGCTCGGGCCCTATGCATCTGGGAATACCATATCAACCCAGAAATCTTGGTCTGAACAAGGGAATTATTCCATCCGAATCAAGGCAAAAGACTCCCAGGGACATGAGAGCGCATGGTCAGATCCTTTCGTCGTCACAATGCCCTGTAATCTTCCATATATAGCCAAACTACTGGATCTACTTCAAACACTCTTTCCTCATCTCTTCAATTTCTTTGAGAATTTCGTAAGACACTAAAAATAATGCATGCTCTTAACTTCGTTAATGAATTAGCACAGACCGTTCTTTCGGAGTAGGGGTTAAAACTGAAGAGAATAGATCTGCATAGACGAAGAAATTACATGTGAATATACTTATATGATTGTATGAAACATTAGGGGGATTCGAACGATGATGAAAAAGAATCAGGTACTTTGGAGCGTGCTGACGGTCACTCTTCTTCTTTGTGTGACCTGTGTAAGCGCTATATCCTTTGCACAAAACGAAGCTGGTTACACCACTCAGAATTCAATGGTCACCTACTCGGTATTTTCCTCGTCTCGTGCATCGATACGGCAGCCTGCAGAATTCGAACCGATGCAGGGCGCCCTCATCCGTTATCCTTTTGGTATCTCCTATGACGTCATCAAGGAAATGGCTGAAGACGTCAACGTCGTAACTATTGTCGCAAGTGTCTCTGAGGAAAACACGGTTCAATCACAGTATCAAAGCCATGGGGTGGACCTTAGTCATTGTACCTATCTTATCGCACCAAGTGATACGTACTGGACAAGGGACTATGGTCCTTGGTTCATTTTTAATGATGATAATCAGCAGGGTGTCGTTGATTTTACTTATAACAGGCCACGTCCCAATGATGATTTAATCCCTGTTGAATTTGCAACCAACCAAAGCCTACCGCTTTATACTATGCCCCTGGTCACCACCGGTGGTAATTATATGACTGATGGGCAAGGGACCGCCATCTCAACGACCTTAGTATGGGATGAGAACTCAGGGCTTTCTCATGATGAGATAAATCAGAGGGTACATGATTACCTTGGAATCAATACCTATCATGTCGTTCCTGATGTGAACGGTGAATACATTGAGCATATTGATTGTTGGGGGAAGTATCTTTCACCGGATACGATTTTGATCCGTGAAGTGCCTCCTAGCGATTCTCAGTATGATGAAATTGAGGCTGCAGTAGATTATTTTGAGTCACAGATGAGTTATTATGGGACGCCATATCATGTCGTCCGTGTGTATACCCCAAATGATGAACCTTACACCAACTCTCTTATTTTAAACAACAAAGTCTTGGTTCCTATCACGGGAAGTTCATGGGATGATGATGCGATCCTGTCGTATCAACAAGCAATGCCGGGGTATGAGGTTCTCGGGTTTACAGGGTCATGGGCTTCAACGGATGCGCTTCATTGCAGGGTCATGGGGATAACAGACCGGGGCATGCTCTACATCGAACATATCCCGTTAACAGGGATTCAATCAAACCAGAGCGGATATGATATCGAAGTGAAAATCTATCCGTATAGCGGACAAAACCTTATCACAGCATCCACTGGTGTGTATTGGAGGATCAATAATCAGTCTTGGAACTTCATCCAAATGCAATCATTAGGAAATGATTATTATCACGCGGTGATTCCTCCGCAGCAAAATGGCACGATCGTATCGTATTATATTCATGCTGAAGATGCATCAGGACGAGTGGAAAATCATCCGTATGTCGGTGCACCTGATGCGTATTCCTTCATCGCGTATGGGAATCTCCCTCAGAATACTGCTCCCGAACAACCGCAGAGACCCACGGGGCAGGTTTCTGGTAAGATTGAGACGAATTATCTCTATTCCACCCAGACCACTGATGCAGATGATGATCAGGTGTTTTATATGTGGGATTGGGGCGATGGGAATGTCAGTCAATGGCTTGGTCCGTTTGTTTCAGGGGCTACCGCGACTGCTCAGCACTCGTGGACCACTAAAGGCACCTATTCCATATGGGTGAAAGCTAAGGATGTGTTCGGTGATGAGAGCAACTGGTCAGAGCCACTTTCAGTAAACATGCCCTGCAGCCAGGTCAGTAGGATCTTTTTCTTTGAGAAGTTACAGCAATGGTTCCCCCATGTTTTCCTGTTTTTACACGAAATTTTTAATAAGTTCGGCGTTTGAAAAGAACCATCTTTTTCTTATTTTTTTACTACTTTATACTTGTCGATGGGATCGAGCAGCGCAAGTCGTTCACCGTTATCCCATTGAACCCATATCAGGGTTTCATCTGTTTCTTTTTCTATTTTCGTAACGGTGCCTTGATTGCCTGGCTTCAATCGCGTCATCGAGTCATTAATGAAGACAAGCTTGACCCGATCACCGATGCTTACCTTATTTTTCATATAGTATCCCCCGTTTTTTTCGGATGCGGGTAACGGGATTCGAACCCGTGTGACTAGCTTGGGAAGCTAATATCATAACCACTAGATCATACCCGCGTGCCACATGATACTACCAAACCACATGATACTACCATTCAGATATAGGCTTTGTCATCGAACTCCTGGTGCTTTCTGTGGAGCAAATCCAGGCTTCTTTTATAGGTTTCGATGTCTATTTCACCACTCAGGAATCGGTCAAGCATTAATTTGGTTTTCTCCTTGTCACTCAATGCGTTTGTGTCGATTATGAATGCCTGCCTTTTGAAGTGCTCCCTGACCATCTTGTCGTCCGTGTGGTCGTACTGAAGCGTCGTCTCTACGTTCTTGTGCCTGGCCTTCCTCTGGATGATCCTCGGGTTTATCTGCTTGTTGAAGTCGTTGGTTATCGCCGACGGCTTTATGATGTACGGGCTGACGCGTTTCTTAATCCCTGCCTTTGCCGATATGCTCTTTGTTATTTTCGTTATCAGCCGGACCTGCTCGCCTAGCCGCTGCCCCTTGTATCTGCCTTCCGAGACCGTTATGAGGTAGTCCTTGTACTCTTTCGATGGTTTCCTGTATGGCAAGTAGTCTTCAATCGCGTCGGCTAATCTTGGGCTCATGATGATGTAGTTGTTTCCGGTCTTGGTGTCGTCCAGGTAAAGCTTGAGGTCCGTGAAATCGATGTTCTGCAGCTTCAGGTTCCTGAACTCGCCTGGCCGCAGTAACCCGTCTGTCTGCAGGAGCGCGACCATGTGCCAGAGCGGGTCTTCCTCGCTCGCTTTGAGGTAGTCGTCCAGCTCCTTGTCGTTGAGTATAATCTTGTTGCTCATTTCCTGCCTGGGCACCGGGACCTTTAGGTCCTCTCTTCCATACCATTTGAGGAAGTGGTTCATCGACGACACGCGCCTTGCGTTCCCGTTCGGCATGTAGGTGTTTATGAGGTATTCCCTCCATCCGATGAGGTCGCTTTTTCCGATGTCATCGACGGGCTTGCCTATCCATTCAAGGCCCTGCTTGACGTAGAACTGGTAGTTTATTGCAGTCCTTTTCTTGCGATATTTTCCACGGAGATGCTGTTGATATTCTTCCAATATTTCTTCGTTCATCATGCTACCTCCGTGTTCTCTTGCG
>Ga0307446_1000654_pt1 | contig 11837 bp, 8 predicted proteins | sample SalMarSW160320MG_FD_202141 | JGI IMG/M metagenome (GOLD analysis project Ga0307446, IMG submission 202141) | Salt marsh sediment microbial communities from the Plum Island Ecosystem LTER, Massachusetts, United States - SW1603-20 | ecosystem: Environmental > Aquatic > Marine > Intertidal zone >... | reverse complement strand
GGGCGCAGCCAGAATCTCGAGTGTTTTATTGGTAAAGAGTTTGAGGCCCTGGCTGTGGTAGATGAAATCCTTGAAATCGGCTTCGAGGGATCGCAGTTGGGTGGATTCATTGAGCGGTGCATTAAGATCGCCGAAGAGCGCTTCAGCTGCTGGAGCTTGATCGAGCTCATCCACACTGACATTCGGGCAGACCCAGTCCTCCCAGCGTACAACGCCAGCCCGGTCTGCTTCCTCAACCATGGCCGCCGGGTACTCCACTTGGTCGATGCCGGACTTCCGGTCGAGGTAGCGAACGGCGGCCTGCGCGAGCAGGACCGGCCGGTAGAGCGGCCTACCCACCTCCGCATCTTCCACACTGCGATCGGCTGCCTTCAAAGCTTCGGAGGTCGTCAGGTTAGTTGGAAGGAAATATTCCGGGATGCCCTGGGGGACAGATGGGTGCGTGGCGCTGGCCGTCGATTCAGAGCGTGCACGAGCCCCATCCGCTGCCTTAGCCAGTCCTCCGGCCATCGTTCCTGCCCCCACTTCGGCGGATACGAGATCATTCAAAGGCCGGATTTGATCGCGCGTGATCGGTCCTCGCAAATAGGCCATCGCCCAGCGGGTATGAAAGACCAGCGGGGCTTTTTCGTGCACGTTATGCAGCAGGAAAACGCGCTTGTCCAGCGCTGAGATCAAACGATCTATCTCCGCCCGTTTTAACCCGGCGCCACTCTCGGCCGATTCGAGCCCATCCAATAAGCGCGCCTTATCCTGCTCAGTCTGCAGCTTTCCGATGAACCACGTGCCAGCGTTACCCAGGCCTTTGTAGTCGAGGTCGACCGGATTCTGCGTTGTCAGCAGCAATCCGATACCAAAGGCACGCGCCTGCTTCAACAACCGCAGCAGCGGTGGTTTGGACGGCGGGTTGGCGACCGGCGGCAAGTAACCGAGAACCTCATCGATGTAGATCAGCGCCCGCAGTGACGCTGTTCCGGATTGGCCTCGCATCCAGCTTTCAACGGCCGTCATGAGTAGCGTGACGAAGAACATCCGCTCGCTCTCGGGCAGATGAGCAAGATAGAACACGCTGTGGCGTGGCTTGCCATTTTCGGTCCATAGTAAGCGCTCAATATCGAGCGGCACGCCCTCAACCCATGCTTCGAATGTCGGCGAGGCCAGCAAGTTGTTGAGCTGCATGGCCAATTCAAAGCGATCATCCTCGGGGTAGAACTTCTCAAGTTCGAACGCACCCAACCGTTCCATCGGGGGTGATTGGATCTGGCGGATCAGCTCCATCAGCTCCATATCCTGCCCGGCCTTCCAACCGGTCTCGAAAAGGTTAGCCAGCAAGATATGTTCGCGTGAACGCACCGGATCAGCCTCGATACCCACTAATCCGAGCAGCGCCGTCACCGTGCTGGCGATCTTCTCACGCAGCAGCTCGCGATTCTCATCCCACGCGATCCCGGGTGCCTTCAGGGAGGCGAGAATGCTGACGGGAATTCCAGCGTCCGAGCCAGGTGTAAAGACGGCATATTCGACGGCATCACAAACCTGCCTGATTTTTTCGCCGTCGATATTCCAGCGCGCCAGGCCCTCGCGCCAGGTAGCGGCGGTCTTTTCAGCCAGCGTCTCAACGCTGACCTCGGAGCGACGAGCTTCATCCGGATCGACCCAGGGTTGAAAATCAGCCGGCGCCAGGTTTGGAAAATGCAGCAGCAGATTGGCGATATCGCCCTTCGGATCGACGATCAATGCTGGCAATCCCTGCAGCGCCGCTTCTTCGAGAATATCGACGCACAGACCGGTCTTGCCAGAGCCAGTCATCCCAACCACAACCCCATGTGTCGTCAGATCGTTGGGATCATAGGTGACATCGTCCGAGCCCAGCTTCCCCGTCTTGAGATCATAATTGCGGCCGATGAAAAAACGAGATCCATCACTCATACGTGCTTTCCTCCGTGTTCAAACTCAGGGCGCTGCCGCCTCGTACAGCCGGCTGAATTCTATCAAGTATTGCTCGGCAATGTCAGGACTGTAGATCAGGAGCAGATTTTCGTCATTCTCCTCCTGGGCGGCGCGGCTGAAATTGTAGGACCCGGTAATAACCAGCGTTCCGTCAATCACGATCACCTTATGGTGCATGTCATTCGGGTTGCGGTCAAGGCGCATATCCGCACCGGCGGATCGCAGGCGGTCGAACTCCCCACCGCTGTTCGAGGCTTGAGTGCTCTCAAACACGCCGGCGACATGCACGCCAGCCTGCATTCGATCGATCAGCCGCTTGGCCAGCGTATCACTGGTGAAATTGAAGACTAGCAAGTCGATTTCGCTCCGGGCGGATGCAAGCCACGGATCCAGCGCCCGGGCTACGTCGTAATCAGGCGCAAAGTAAACCATCACCCAGCCACCATCCAGATCTATCTCCTGCGGTGCGAGGTCCGGGGCTGAAAGCGCTCCAAACCGCCGTTCGCTGAACATCTCCTCGAATTCACTTACATACGCCGTCGCTAACTGCCTGGATTGGATGCGGATCAGGTTATTGTTGTTTCGATAGGCGCCGTTCAAGGTAAAGTTCATGGACCCGGACCACACCTCATATAGATCGATCACGACGAACTTGTGATGCATCAGTGGTGCACGCTGGTCAGCGACGACTTCAATGCCAGCCTGTCGGATAGATTCCACCTCGGGCTCATGCGCGTTATCGCCCTCCAGGACCAACCGCACACGCACACCTCGCCGGGCGGCATCGATCAAAGCATCACGTATGCTCCACAGATCCAACCGGTACACAGCCATGTCGACCGAATAACGCGCGGCGTCGATTGCATCGGCCAGCGCCGCATCCGGCCCATCGCGCAGTGACCGGGAGGCCGGTGAACCAGGCTCACTGAAATACACGGCCACCGGGATCGCTCCGCCTTCCGGGCTTTCGGTCACCTTGATCGCCGGGCGTGACTGCTGGAGGAAGAAGAGGAATACGGCCGCGATGAAGAGCAGCATGAGAGCCGCGCCCACATGCGTACGGATTGACCTACGCTGATCCGAATTCATCGGGAATCCCCCTTGCTCATAGCGACGCGCAAAATGAAGCCGCTCAAACAGGAAGATACGGCACATGGCCCGGCCAGGCAAATGTCTCCGCCCGGCAGAGAGCGGCCGCCCGGGGTTACTTTCGCAGGAGCTGCTCCAGGATCGATTTCACCAGCCGCGGGCCCTGGTACACAAGACCGGTATACAACTGCACCAGGCTGGCACCGGCATCGAGCTTCTCCTGCACATCGCGCGCTCCGAACACCCCCCCGGTTGCGATAATCGGCAAACTGCCAGATGTCAGGCGTTGAATGTCCCGTATCATTGCCGTAGAGCGTGCCCTTAGCGGAGCTCCGCTCAATCCCCCGCTTTCGACGCGTCGCGGGTCGTGCAAGCCTGCCCGGTCGACCGTGGTATTGGCAGCAATCACCCCATCGAATCCGTTGTCCAGAATCGCCGAGAGCGCATCGGACAATTCCCCCTGTGACAGGTCGGGGGCAAGCTTCACGAGGAGCGGCCTGCGAGGTGCGCCCGCCTGCAACCGTTCCCCTCGGGCACGTTGGAGTTCCGCCAGAAGCACACCCAAAGCCTGCCGCGCCTGCAGCCGGCGCAACCCGAGGGTGTTCGGGGAAGAAACGTTAACCACCAGGTAGTCAGCAATATCGTAGAACGTGTGAAAGAGAGCCAGGTAATCCGAGCCTGCCTGTTCCAGTGGCGTCTCCGCACCCTTCCCAATGTTCACCCCCAGTATGAAGCTGCGATTCGCTGCGCGCGGCAAGCGCTGCAGCAGTGCCTTGGCACCAGAATTCGGAAACCCCATCCGGTTGATCAGGGCTTGATCGCCAGGCAGGCGGAAAACGCGCGGCCGCGGGTTCCCTACCTGGGGTTCGGGCGTGACAGTGCCCAGCTCAAGGTGCCCGAAACCCAGGCACGCCAGGCCATCGATCGCCCGGCCATCCTTGTCATAACCAGCCGCCAGCCCGAGCGGGTTGGCGAATTTCAAGCCGAAAACCTGTACCTCGTTCCCGGGTGGAGCTGCAAAATACCAACGCAGAAGTGCGGGCATCCCGGGCAGCGCGGTCGCCAGCTGTAATGCGTCAAGAGTCAGGCGGTGGGCTCGCTCGGGGTCGAGCCGGAAGAGAAGCGGTCGCAGGATGCGGGTATAGAGAGTCATGGGTCCGGCGGCAGCGAGAGCCCAGAAGGCTCGATCCAGCGCCAGCGCTGCACGAGATAGATGCCAACGACCACCAGCAGCAGGCCAAAGATCTGCACCGGTTGGAGCTGCTCATGTAGGAAGATCACCGCCAGGATCGGAATCTGGATCATCATGCTGCTGTTGATCATGCTCGATTCGAGCGCGCTCAACGTCCGCAGCGTGCGGTTCCAGAGTGTGAAAGCGAAGGCCGTGTTGATCAGCGCCAGCCAGACGATGAAGAGCCAGTTCTTGATGCTCAGCGGCGGCAAGCCTGCCACCGGGAGTGCAACGGCCAGCATGATGACCGCCCCGATACTCATACTGATCGCGGTCACACCTTCGGGATCAAGCGTCCCTTCCCGGTTCACCGACCGGCTGAGCAGGGTCGCTGTCGCGTTGGATATCAGGCCGATGACAGCAGCCATAATCCCCACCCAGCTGCCCGTCACACCCCCGCCTTTCACCGCGAAGAAATAGAGACACGCTCCAGCTAAAGCCAGGCCTACGCCTCCTGCCTGGCCGCGCGTGAAGCGCTCGCCTAATGTCGGCACGGCTGCCAGGCCTACCAGAACAGAGGTGAAACTCAAGATCAGGTTTACGGAGACTGCCGGGAGATAGGCCAGGGCGACAAAGAGCGACCCCTGCGCCATGGCATAGTAGAAGATCCCTAGCAGGACCAGCCGTACACGCATCGACCGGCTTATCGGCACCAGCCGGCCGCGGAACTTGAACACCAGCCAGGCGAGCATGATCAGAGCGGCCAGTGCGTACCGGAGTGCGACGAATGTTAGCGGTGGAATTTCAACCAGGCCCCACTTGATCAGCACCCAGGAACTGGACCAGAGCAGGGTCACGAAACCGGCTTGCAGCACGCTTCGCCGGTGATCACCTTCTGGATCGATCATGTTTCTCGCCAATCGATGCTAGATTTATACAATTCCGGCATCGTTTTCCATGCCAACCCTCACCCGCTGGGTCCCCCTGCCAGGAACTTCCTCACAGCATCTGCGTGCTCAACCGAAACGAGGCCGTCTTGCTCCCAGTGATCAAGCATTTCGCTCAACCTGAATACGGCATGGAAGCGCATCCCTCTCCGTTCCAGATCCTCGCGCGCACCGCTCTCGCGATCGATCAATACTACGACGTCCTCTACCCGCAGCCCAACCCGCTCCAGCTGCTCAATCGCTTCAATCTTGCTGGCCCCGGTCGTCGCCAGGTCATCGATCAAGGCGACCCGCTCGCCGGGTTGGAATTCGCCCTCAACCGGTGCGCGTGTGCCGTAATCCTTGATCTCCTTGCGCGGGTAAATCATCGGCCAATCGCTGGCGAGAGCGATGGCGGTAACAATTGGCAGCGCGGCATAGGGTAGCCCAGCCAGTCGATCGAAGGCCAGGCTTTCGAGAATCGGAAGGTAAGCCCGGGCGACCAGCCTCAGCAAGCGGGGATGTGATACCAGCCGGCGTAAATCGAAGTAGATTGGGGACTGCAAGCCAGACTTCAAGGTGAAGCTCCCGAATTGAACGCAGCCGGCCGCCAGCAGGGTATCCGCTAGTTGCAGGCGCGCATCACTTACCTTGAAGGGTGGACCACCCTCTCGTCGGCGGCAGGCGTTAATCTTCTCCCGCGTCTCACTCGCAGCTGCACATGGATTTGCGGCGCCGGCGATTGCTCGCGAGACCGGGATGATTATCCCGCTCCCATCCGCACGTAAACCGGCCATAAGCGCTCGCTCGAGATCCCCACCCTGCGCGCCAACGCCGGGTGCGAGAAGCCACATCTCGGGTACATCCAACCGCACCTGAGTTAGAGCTGATGTATCGGTCGCGCCGACGACCAGGCCGATGTTGTCACGGACATTCCAGGTTTGGGCCAGTTGGCTGACGGTCCGATAAAGCGGTCCCGACCCGGCGGTGGGCAGTGACTGCAGGTCATCTGCCCCCGGGTTGGAGGTCTTGCAAAGCAGGAAGACACCTTTTTCCGGATCTTCAAGGAAAGGCTGGATCGAATCACCCCCCAGGTAGGGGCTGAGCGTGATTGCATCGGCTCCGAGTCTTGTAAAGGCCGACTGCGCATAGGCTTTGGCAGTGGAGGCAATATCGCCGCGCTTGGCATCGAGAATAACCGGTATGCCTCCCGGAACAGCCCGAATAACCTGTTCAAGCGCATCCCATCCCGCTCCACCGTAGGCTTCGAAGAAGGCAGCATTCGGCTTGAATGCACAGACATGATCGGCGGTCGCTTCAATCAAGCGCAAACAGAACTCGGCCGCCGCGCTTGCGCTGGCTTCCGGCAGCAGCTCGGGATGCGGATCTAGCCCGACGCAGAGCAGTGAATCAACCTGGTCGACCCGGGCCTGCAGGCGCTGGAAGAAGCTCATGCCTTCCCCAGCACCATCGCCAGCAGTGCCATGCGCAGGTACAGGCCGTATTCCATCTGGCGAAAATACGCGGCGCGCGGGTCTGAGTCGAGCTCCATGCTGATCTCCCCCACCCGCGGCAGCGGGTGCATCACGATCATCTCGTCTTTAGCCTTCTTCATCGTTGACGGCCCGATGACATAGGAGCCTTTCACATTTTCATACTGCTCCATGTCCTCAAAGCGTTCCTTCTGAACCCGCGTGACATAGAGCACATCTGTTTCGGCCAGCACAGGCTCGAGAGTCGTGAACGAAGCCTGGGAGATGTTCTTTCCTTCCAGCTCCTCAACCAGCTCAGCCGGCATGGCCAGGATATCAGGTGCGACGTAGCGCAACTGCACGTCGTAGAGCGAGAGCAGCCGGGCAAGCGAATGCACAGTGCGGCCGTATTTCAAGTCTCCCAGCATCGTGACGGTCAGCCCGTCCGCATGGCCCAACTCTTCCGTGATGGTGAACAGGTCGAGCAGCGCCTGAGTTGGATGCTCACCGGTACCGTCACCACCGTTGATGATCGGCTTGCGCGCGTACTGGGCAGCAAGTTTGGCCGAGCCGACCTCGGGATGCCGCAATACGATCACATCGGCATAGCACTCCAGCGTCCGGATGGTATCCGGAAGCGACTCCCCTTTTGCCACCGATGAGTAGTGCACCTCGTTGATCGGGATTACGCTCCCGCCCAGGCGTTCCATGGCAGCTGTAAATGATGACGAGGTGCGGGTGGAAGGCTCGTAAAAAAGGTTGGCCAGGATTTTCCCCTTCAGCAGATCGAAGGTGCCGATGCGTTCGACCATCGCCCGCATCTCTCTCGCCACGCCGAAGATGTACTCGAGGTCCTCCCGGCCAAATTGGGAAACCGAGAGGATGTCGTGACCGTAGAAAGGCGCCGTGCGGTGATCTCCGAGCGGAAGATGAGGGCTCGGTGTGCTGCGTTCTGTCGGTGGAACAAAGGTAGCCATTTATCTCTCCTTGGGCGTATCCTTGGGCGTATCCTACGCCCGCAATACTTTAAAGAGGTTCCTGCCGCTCCCTGGTTCGGCCAGGACCTCGCCTTCACGATAGACAGTGCTTGCGCGTAATCGAACTTCACGTACCCGCCCGTACAGCTGCATTCCCTCAAACGGCGTCCAGCCGCAGCGGCTGAAAAATCGTTTTCCGTCCACCGTCCAGCGCGCTTCGGGATCGATCAGAATTTCTGTTTCCGGTTGTGAAGGAACACCGAAGATGCGCGCTGGTCGAGTGTGCATGCGCTCGATGACGTCCTCCATGGTCAGCCGTCCTTCTCGGACTGCGGTGAGCATAATCGCCAGTGAAGTCTCCAACCCTGGAAACCCGGGCGGCGGCTGCGCGCCGTCTTTTTCAGCCAGGGTATGGGGGGCATGATCGGTGGCGATGACATCGATCGCGTCCAGGTTGTCCCATAGCGCCTGGCGATCGCGGCGGGTTGCCAGGCGTGGGCGCACCTCGCCACGACCAGCGCCCAGGCGGGGCAAATCATCCTCGGTCAAGGTCAGGTGGTGCGGGGTGACCTCGCAGGTCACACGCTGGCCTTTCTCCTTCGCCCGTCGAATGAGCAGAATTTCATCCCGGCGGCTTACGTGGCAGATATGGACGGAACGTTCGTACAATCCGGTCAGGAACAGCAGCGCCGCCAGGCTACGCCCTTCTGCATGGGCCGCAATCATCTTCGACCGCGGCCAGGCTGCCACATGCGCTTCAAGCTGCTCAAGCGATTCGATTTTCAACGGTCCGTAGGTCTGATCCAGGTAGAGTTTTAAACCGCAGGTCCGGTCCGCAAGTTCGAACGCGTGCCCTGCGTTCTCAGCTCCGGCCCCGAGGAAGATGCCGTAATCACAGCGTGCTTTAAGCGCTGCGGCCCGCTCGGCTTGCTCCAGGGAGGCCGAGTCGACGATCGGTGGGGATGTGTTGGGCATCGCAAGAACAACGGTGAAACCGCCGGCCAGAGCGGCCTGTGTCCCACTGTCGAAGTCTTCCTTGTGAGTCGCACCCGGATCGCGCAGATGTACATGCGGGTCGATCAACCCTGGCAATTGGATCATCCGCACCTCCGTGAGCTGGCAAAAAAAGAGAGCCTTTCGGCTCTTGATCTTGAAAAAAGGGATGCCCGTCGAGAGGCACTTGCCTCAGGAGGGGCAGCTGGACGAGACAATGGATGATTGAAATCCGGCATATCGTATTCTTGGACATTTTAGGCCAAAGATCGAGACTGTCAAGTGGCGCTTCACTTAAAGTGTTCCCTGTTCACTCCCCAGCCGTCAGCCGGAGAAACGGTGACATGAACGCAGGTGATCATCGACGATTCCAACCGCCTGCATGAATGCATAGCAGATTGTTGTGCCGACAAATTTGAAGCCGCGCTCTTTTAAAGCCGCCGACATGGCATCAGACTCGGGCGTCGAGCTCGGGACATCTGTCCAGCTACGTGGGGCTGACTTCAACGTACGGCCGCCGGTGAAGGACCACAGGAAATCGGAGAAAGAACCCTCCTCCTTGAGCAGGTCAAGATAAGCCCTGGCGTTGGTAATCGCCGCCTCAATTTTCAAGCGATTGCGGATGATGCCTGCATCGTTGAGCAAACGCCCCCGTTCAAAGTCACCGTACCGCGCCATTTGCTGCGGATCGAAGCGGTCGAAGGCCTGGCGGAAGTTTTCCCGTTTGTGCAGCACGGTGCGCCAGGACAAGCCGGCCTGGAAACCATCGAGCACCAGCTTCTCGAACAGCATCCGGTCGTCGTGAACCGGCACACCCCACTCCGCATCATGGTACTGCTCCATCAGCGGGTCACCGCTGCCAAAGCAACGAACGATGCTCCCCATCAAGCCAGGCCTCCGGAAGCCAACTCAGTGCTCTTGCATCTGCGCCTGGTGTGCGGCGCGTGCCTGCAGTTCCTGCTTCTTGTAACTGATGATCTTCAACAGGTCGTTCAGCCATTTCGTGCCGCTCGAGATGAGCAGCGCTGTCAGGATTGCATCCAGCCAGGCAGCTCTTATCAACCCAAACGGGCGCAGCACCCGCAGGCCGAGAACGAGCGTGATCCCAAGGCCCAGCAGGAGTGCCAATGCACTTAAAAGCCATGCTTTCTGCGGCTTTAGTACTCGTTCGAGGACTGGATCCAGCAGTTCGAGCAGCTGCTGGAGGGCAAATCCGGCGATAAAAACCGGGCCGAGCGATTCAACCCATGGATTCATGGACAGCTCCCCTGAGAATTCTTAGGTAAACTTTGCATTTGTGGTGATCATACTTTAGGAGCGCTGGTCGGCAAAGCCCCCCGGGGTTCAGAGTGATCGATGCGCAGGCGAATCAAATCGGCTGACTAACTGGGGGTTTCGAGTTGCGGGGTCGTAGACTGTCCCCCCCGGGATTGGAGATATCGCTGTGAGGTTGGATTAACGAGCGACTGCCATCAGCCGGTTTTGACCCGGACGACGGTGACTCCATCGCCTCCTTCAGCCGGCGTACCCGCTTCGAATGCTTCAACATAGCGGTTCGAACGCAGCCATTCGCGAATCACCTGCCTCAGCTTGCCCGTACCTTTACCGTGTATGACTCTCACGTAGGGCATACCCGCCAGGTAGGCAGCATCAAGCCGGCGCTCGAGTTCCTCCAGGGCACCTTCGGTTGTTCGGCCGCGCAGGTCGAGTTCAAGGGGTGGAGCCCCACCGGGCATCGGGGAACCCCGCGTTGGCTCAGGTTCCGCGGCCTCGGGTTGCGCATCCCCTCGCAGCCTGAGTTCATCCAGCCGGGCGCGCACGCGCAAGCGACCGACCTGCACCTCAGCTTGATCCTCACTTAAGCCGGTGATCACCCCCTCGGTGTTGATCGATATTAATTGGACGCGGTCACCGAGGCGCAGCGGGCGGCGGTTGATTTCACGCTCCGGTGCTGCGCGCACGAGCGGCTCATTCGCACCTTCCGCTAGCGCCTGCGCTTCTTCCTCCAACGGTTCGAGCACGGTCAGCGGCTGGCCGGCGATCGCCAGCTTACGCCGCAGCTGGGCAATCTCCTCCTGCAGCGATTCCAATTCGGCCTGAGCCTCGCGGCGGGCTTCACCAATCACGTGCAGCCGTTCATCCTCAATTTTCTCCAGGCGCTGATCGAGTTCGAGATCCTTGGCATGAGCTCGTTTGCGCGCTTCCTCAGCCTGGGTGCGATCCTGGCGCGCAAGATCTCGTTGAGCGTAGATTTCATTCAACAGGGTGTCTGCCTGTAGTTCCTCTGGTGCTACCATTGCTCGAGCGCGGGCGATGATCCCATCCTCCAGGCCGAGCCGGCCGGCGATCGCCAGCGCATTCGATCTGCCCGGCAGGCCAATCGCAAGATGATAGGTCGGGCGCAGGCTCTCAAGGTCAAATTCCACGCTGGCGTTGCTCACCCCTGGCCGGTTGTGAGCGAAGATCTTCAAGCCTGAATAATGGGTTGCCACGAGTGTCGTCGCCCCTCGCTCGAGAAATGCCTCCAGCAACGCCTGGGCCAGCGCAGCTCCCTCCTGCGGGTCGGTGCCGGCTCCGAGTTCGTCCAGCAGCACAAGTGAACGAGGGCCGGCTTGCTCCAGGATGTGGATGATGTTCGATATATGGGACGAGAAGGTCGAGAGAGACTGTTCGATGGATTGCTCATCGCCAATGTCAGCAAAGACATCCCGGAAGGGCGAGAAGCTCGAACCTGATTCGACCGGTATATGCAGGCCACATTCAGCCATCAGGACCAGCAAGCCTGCCGTTTTTAGGGCAACCGTCTTGCCGCCGGTGTTGGGACCGGTGATCACCAACGCGTAGATATCACCTTCAAGTACCAGATCAACCGGGACAACATGCTCCGGGTCGAGCAGCGGGTGGCGGGCCTGGATGAAGCGCAGCGTGGATCCGGGATGCGAATCGCTTCGCTCCCGGAATGGGCTCAGCTGCGGTTCCTGGGCATCCAGCTGATCGGCGTAACGGGCTTTGGCAATCGCCAGGTCCAACTGCGCCAGGGCGGTGACCGTGGCTCGAATCGACTCAGCCTGCTGGGCGACCTGGCCGGAGATTTCTACCAGCAGGCGGCGAATTTCATCCCGCTCTGCCAGCTCCAGTTCGCGTACCCGGTTGTTGAGCTCGACCACCTGCAGAGGCTCAACAAAGAGCGTCGCGCCGGAGGACGATTGATCATGGACAACCGCTTTGATCCGCCCTTTGTATTCCGCCCGCAGCGGCA
>Ga0307446_1000651_pt1 | contig 11889 bp, 12 predicted proteins | sample SalMarSW160320MG_FD_202141 | JGI IMG/M metagenome (GOLD analysis project Ga0307446, IMG submission 202141) | Salt marsh sediment microbial communities from the Plum Island Ecosystem LTER, Massachusetts, United States - SW1603-20 | ecosystem: Environmental > Aquatic > Marine > Intertidal zone >... | reverse complement strand
CGGCGGCCAATGCAAGATGGGGCGTTGTGGTCTCGGCGCGCAGCCGATCACGCTGCCGGCTCGGTGGGATGCGAAACAGCCTCCGCCCGTCAGTATTCCGGCCACCCCGGGTAGGGCGGCGGCGTTCCGCCGAATAGCGGGCAGTGCTGCTGGTGCGGGCACCAGTCACATAGCCGCGACTGGCTGGGGCGGAAATCGCCTGTCCGGCCGGCGGACTGGATGGCGCGCCAGATCGCCATCAGGGTCTTTTCGAAGCGCAGCAGCTCGTCCTGGTCCGGCGAGTAGTCCAACACCTGGCCGTCGGCCAGGTAGATGAGTCGCAGCCGGGTGGGCGGCACGCCACGCGAACGCAGCAGCGCCACCGCGTAGAACTTCATCTGGAACATCGCCTTGAACTCGGCCAGGGCTCGCGTGGCCGGCGGCGCCTTGCCGGTTTTGTAGTCCACCACCCGAATTTCACCGGTGGCCGCGACGTCGATCCGGTCGATGAATCCCCGCAGCAGCGTGCCATCGGCGAGTTCCACCTCCACCCGCTCTTCGCAGCATTGCGGGTCGAAGCGGGTCGGGTCTTCGAGTCGGTAATAGCCGGAGAGCAGCGCCCGGGCCTCGGCCAGCAGCTGGGCTTGCTGCGCGGCATCGAATTCGCCGGCCAACTCCGGCGCTGCGGCGATCACCTGGTCCCACGCGGACCCCAGCAGTGACATCGCGGCGTCGGGCCGACGCAGTTCGGCGGGTAGGCCGTAGAGCTGCTGCAGGGCGGCATGCACCACCGACCCACGCAGCTGTGCCGCCGACGGCGCCTCGGGCAACCGATCAATCGCCCGGAACCGGTAGAGCAGCGGGCACTGTTTGAAGTCCGCCGCCCGCGACGGTGATAGCGCAGGGCGTGCCGCGCGCGCCTCCGGACGGGACACCTGCGGCTGGACGGTCATGCCCGCAGCCTAAGACGGGGCACCGACAACCCCGAGCACCGGCTGCGGCGAGTCGGCTGGCACGCTGGACCGCGTGTCCGCAACCGGCCCGTTCACCGTTGGGGAACGTGTCCAGCTCACCGACGCCAAGGGCCGGCACTACACGATGTGCCTCGCTCCCGGCGCCGAATTCCACACCCATCGTGGGGCCATCGCACACGATGCGGTGATCGGGCTGGACCAGGGCAGCGTCGTCAAATCCAGCAACGGCACGCCGTTCTTGGTGCTGCGCCCACTGCTGGTCGACTACGTGATGTCGATGCCGCGTGGGCCGCAGGTGATCTATCCCAAAGACGCCGCGCAGATCGTGCACGAGGGTGACATCTTCCCGGGTGCCCGGGTGCTGGAGGCCGGGGCCGGATCGGGCGCGCTGACCTGCTCGCTGCTGCGCGCGGTCGGGCCCGACGGGCGGGTGGTCTCCTACGAACAGCGCGCCGATCATGCCGAACACGCCCGCCGCAACGTCTCGGTGTTTTTCGGCCAAGCGCCCGAGAACTGGCAGCTGATCGTCGGCGATGTCGCGGACTCCGAGCTCCCCGATGGCTCCTTCGACCGGGCCGTGTTGGACATGCTGGCGCCATGGGAGGTGCTGGACGCGGTCGCGCGGCTGGTGGTCGCCGGCGGTGTGCTGATGGTGTACGTGGCCACCGTCACCCAGCTGTCGCGGGCGGTGGAGGCGTTGCGGGCTCAGCAGTGCTGGACCGAACCCCGGGCGTGGGAGACGCTGCAGCGGGGCTGGAACGTCGTCGGCCTGGCCGTTCGGCCGCAGCACTCGATGCGCGGGCACACCGCCTTCTTGATCGCCACCCGGCGGCTCGCCCCGGGCGTCGTCGCCCCGGCGCCCTTGGGCCGCAAACGTGAGGGCCGCGACGGCTAGCGGCGATCGCAAGCGCGGCGTAGCCGGGCGCTGGGGGTACCCCCGCGGAGCTGGGGGACGGGTCGCCACCGTCGGGCCAGCCGGACATCACAACTAGTCGTCGCTGCGGTGCAGGCCCCGCCGTACCGACAGCAGCTCCAATTCGGGATGCGCAGCAACCAGACGTTCGGCCGCGTCCAGTACGTCGACGGCATGGCTACGGGCGCCGGACACCATGGCCACCCCGATACCCGCGCGTCGATACAGCTCGTGCGAACCGGTCTCGGCGGCCGACACGCTGAACTTGCGCTGCAGCTCAGCTACCACGGGACGAACAACCGAGCGTTTCTGTTTGAGTGAACGGACGTCGCCCAGCAACACGTCGAACTCGAGCCAGCCGATCCACATCCCGCGGGTCAACGGGGCGGGTCTTGGGTAGGGGATGGCGCCGGCTCGGGGGCGGGCTCGGGTGGCGGTGGCAGAGGCGGGCTGGATGTAGGGGTCGTCGCCGTCGGCGACGTGCCCAGAGCCAACAACATCTCGGCCGTCCGCCGGGACAACTGCCAACCCCCTTCGAAGGGCGTGAACTCCATCGGGAAGGTGAAGTTGCGGTTGTTCTCCTGAGCGGTGTCGACGCTGATGGTGGCCATCACATTGGACGGGTTCTTGTCCGACCACGCGAGGTCCTTCGCGGCGAAGGTCATCGGCAGATAGCCGTTATCCCGCAATGCGTTGATGAACTTGTCGAAAGTGGCTGCGCTGTCGGGAGTGGCGCCCTCGACGAGGTTCACCTTGTCGGGGGCGGGAACGTTCGGGTCGGCGAGCCGGCTCAGTACGTCGGTGAGGGCTTGGGGCGGGGGCAGCGGAGTGGTCGGAGGGGGTGCGACGACCGGAGGAGACGTGACGGGCACCGCCGACGACGTGGTCGAGGACGCGATCTTGGGCTGATGAGACGAACATCCGGTGAGCCCGACCGCCGCCAGGGTGGTGGCGGCGATCAATGTTACGAACAGGTTTCGGTGCATCCGGTCGGGTCCGGCACGCTACGCGGCTGGACGTGCTCCCGCGCCCGCGTGCTGCGGCGGGGCCGTCTTCCCGGCCGGACCAACGGGTGCAACTGAAGCCACATCGGCAACGGCCGCGCCGACGATGGCAACGCCGGCTAGGCCTGTGGCGAGGCATTTTGCGGTCACGGTAGCCCTTTCGATCAGCCCGATTGGTGGCCGAATTTACCAGCGGGACGAAAGTCTTAACTTTTCGTGGGTATTTGACTCCGCACATCTATCGGCAATCGCCGGTAGCGTTGAAGTATCCACCGCGCCAATTTGGGGTGTGGGAAAGGAGCGCAACATGGGTGACTCAGAGCGTTCTGAAGCATTCGGTACCCCTCGCGAATCAAGTGTGTCCAGCGACGATGCTGCCGAATTAGAACAGTTACGCCGTGAGGCAGCGCTGCTACGCGAGCAACTCGAGCATGCCGCCGGGTCGCACGGCAGCACCCGCTCCGCTCGCGATGTGCATCAACTCGAAGCCCGCATCGACTCGCTCGCGGCGCGCAACTCGAAGTTGATGGAGACGCTCAAAGAGGCCCGCCAGCAATTGCTGGCGCTGCGTGAGGAAGTCGACCGCCTCGGACAGCCGCCCAGTGGCTACGGCGTTCTGTTGGCCGCGCATGACGACGATACGGTCGACGTGTTCACTTCGGGTCGCAAGATGCGCCTGACGTGCTCGCCCAACATCGATGTCCCGTCGCTGCGGAAGGGGCAGACGGTCCGCCTCAACGAGGCTCTGACCGTCGTCGAGGCCGGCACGTTCGAATCGGTCGGCGAGATATCCACGTTGCGCGAACTCTTGTCCGATGGGCACCGGGCACTTGTTGTGGGCCACGCGGACGAGGAACGCATTGTCTGGCTGGCCGAGCCGCTGGTGGCCGAGGACCTGCCGGATGGCGAGCCCGAGGCCCTCAACGACGACACCAGGCCCCGCAAGCTGCGGCCCGGCGATTCCCTGCTCGTCGACACCAAGGCCGGGTACGCGTTCGAACGCATCCCCAAGGCCGAGGTCGAAGACCTGGTCCTGGAGGAAGTTCCGGACGTCAGCTACCAGGACATCGGTGGGCTGACTCGCCAGATCGAGCAGATCCGCGACGCGGTGGAACTGCCGTTCCTGCACAAGGAGCTGTACCGGGAGTACGCGCTGCGCCCGCCCAAGGGCGTGTTGCTCTACGGGCCGCCCGGTTGCGGTAAGACGCTGATCGCCAAGGCGGTGGCCAACTCGTTGGCCAAGAAGATGGCCGAGGTGCGCGGCGACGACGCCCGCGAAGCCAAGTCGTACTTCTTGAACATCAAGGGTCCCGAGCTGCTCAACAAGTTCGTCGGCGAGACCGAGCGGCACATCCGGCTCATCTTCCAGCGCGCCCGCGAGAAGGCGTCGGAGGGAACGCCGGTGATCGTGTTCTTCGACGAGATGGACTCGATCTTCCGCACCCGCGGCACCGGGGTTTCCTCGGACGTGGAGACAACCGTGGTCCCGCAGCTGCTCAGCGAGATCGACGGGGTGGAGGGCCTGGAAAACGTCATCGTGATCGGCGCCTCCAACCGCGAAGACATGATCGACCCCGCGATCCTGCGGCCCGGCCGCCTCGACGTGAAGATCAAGATCGAGCGGCCCGACGCCGAAGCGGCACAAGACATCTTCTCGAAGTACCTGACCGAGGCCCTGCCGGTGCACGCTGACGACCTCGCCGAGTTCGACAGCGACCGGTCGGCGTGCATCAAGGCGATGATCGAAAAGGTTGTCGACCGGATGTACGCCGAGATCGACGACAACCGGTTCCTGGAGGTCACCTACGCCAACGGTGACAAGGAAGTCATGTACTTCAAGGACTTCAACTCGGGGGCGATGATCCAGAACGTCGTAGACCGGGCGAAGAAGAACGCCATCAAGTCAGTGCTGGAGACCGGTCAGCCGGGCTTGCGTATCCAGCATCTGCTCGACTCGATCGTCGACGAATTCGCCGAGAACGAGGACCTGCCGAACACCACCAACCCCGATGACTGGGCGCGGATCTCGGGCAAGAAGGGTGAGCGGATCGTCTACATCCGCACCCTGGTCACCGGTAAGTCGTCGAGCGCGTCGCGGGCCATCGACACCGAATCCAACCTGGGCCAGTACCTGTAAGGCCCGGCGTTAGTCGGTCACCAGCGAATAGCTGTTGGCCAGGTTGTCTTGCAACACCTGGGCGGCCCGGGCTCTGGTGTCCACCCGCAACTCACTGGTGAGCACGCGCGGTTGGTAGGTCCACCCCGCCGGCAGGTCGAGCCGGCTGGCCAGCCCCGGCAGTTCGGCTCGCGACAGGTTGGGGTCGCTGACTTGGCTCCAGGTCTGCATTACCCAGCGTTGCCGCTGGAGGTCGATGAGTTCGTAGATCTCTTCGCCGGCGTTGAACACGAAGACCGTGTGACGAGTGACCCTGTTGGCCAGGTAGGGCGCGGGGCTCATCGAGGAGAGCAGAACGGTCGCCTGCTGAATCATTTCAATACCCCCGAAGGTCTTTGTCACCCGCGGGCCCTGGGGTTCCTTTTCGATGGCGTTCATCAGCCAGTAGCGCGGACCATTGAGCAGGGCCGTGGCTGCGCCGTGTTCGGCGGCGATGGCTTGGGCGTCGAGCGCGGACCATAATTCGGCGGGGCAGTCGTTGAGCGGGAAGCTGTTGTAGACGGTGGCCTGCGGGCCTGCCTCGCCGGGGGTCACGAGAAGCACTTCCCCGTAACGTTTCCCGGACAGGTCGGTCGGTCGTTGACGCACTGCATCGGAATCGGGTGCGGCCACGGGGTGAAATTAGTCACTCACGTCGGCGGCGTCAACAGCACGGGGTGTGCAGATCGTCGATCAACGGGTCGAGGAATATCGCGCGGTGCTCAGCGTCGTCGATCACGCGGGCGCTGATGTACATGAATGTCAACGCGCCGAGAAAAAGACACATGTGGACCAGGGAATCCGGCACCGGAAACGTCATGCCAAGCACGGTCGTGATGCCGAAGTCCCACGGTCTGTTGGATACGACGAATGCCCCCGCGATGGGGAGCAGCAAAGCCATTGCCAGCGCCAGCCTTTCCCCGTTGATGTTCGCGAGGTCCTCGCACGTCATGCGCGTCGCCCGGGCGAGCACCGACCCGACACCGCTGCCGGTCAGCACGCCCCGCTTGACGAGCCACATCGTCGGCGGGCCTAGGCTTGACGGCATGCAGCGGATCATCGGGACGGAGGTCGAGTACGGCATTTCATCACCGTCGGACCCCACCGCCAACCCGATACTCACCTCGACACAGGCGGTGCTGGCCTATGCGGCCGCCGCCGGCATTCAGCGCGCCAAACGCACCCGCTGGGACTACGAGGTGGAATCGCCGCTGCGGGATGCCCGCGGCTTTGACCTGAGTCGTTCGGCCGGCCCGCCGCCGGTGGTCGACGCCGACGAGGTCGGCGCGGCCAACATGATCCTGACCAATGGGGCGCGGCTCTACGTGGACCACGCGCACCCCGAGTATTCCGCGCCCGAGTGCACCGACCCGCTGGACGCGGTGATCTGGGACAAGGCCGGCGAGCGGGTGATGGAGGCCGCCGCCAGGCACGTCGCCAGTGTTCCCGGGGCCGCGAAGCTGCAGCTGTACAAGAACAACGTCGACGGCAAGGGCGCCTCGTACGGGGCGCACGAAAACTACCTGATGTCTCGGCAAACACCCTTTTCGGCGATCATCGCCGGGCTGACCCCGTTTCTGGTGTCCCGGCAAGTGGTCACCGGCTCCGGCCGGGTCGGTATCGGGCCCTCCGGTGACGAGCCCGGCTTCCAGCTGTCCCAGCGCTCCGATTACATCGAGGTCGAGGTCGGCCTGGAGACCACGCTCAAGCGCGGCATCATCAATACGCGTGACGAACCGCATGCCGACGCCGACCGCTATCGCCGGCTGCACGTCATCATCGGCGATGCCAATCTCGCCGAGACGTCGACGTATCTGAAGCTGGGCACGACCGCGCTGGTGCTGGACTTGATCGAAGAGGGTCCGGCGCACGGGATAGACCTGAGTGACCTGGCGCTGGCCCGGCCGGTGCATGCGGTCCACACGATCAGCCGCGACCCGTCGCTGCGGGCCGCGGTGGCGCTGGTCGACGGTCGTGAGATGACCGGCCTTGCGTTACAACGGGTTTACCTCGATCGGGTCGCCAAGCTGGTCGATGGCCGCGACCCCGACCGGCGCGCGGCCGACATCGTCGAGACCTGGGCGCATGTGCTCGACCAGCTCGAGCGTGACCCGATGGAATGCGCTGAACTGCTGGACTGGCCCGCCAAGCTGCGTCTGCTCGAAGGGTTCCGGCAGCGGGAAAACCTGGGCTGGTCGGCGCCGCGGCTGCACCTCGTCGACCTGCAATATTCCGATGTCCGGCTGGACAAGGGCCTCTACAACCGGCTGGTCGCACGCGGTTCGATGAAGCGCCTGGTGACCGAACACCAGATTCTGGATGCCGTCGACAACCCGCCGACGGACACTCGTGCCTACTTCCGCGGTGAATGCCTGCGCAGGTTCGGGGCGGACATCGCCGCGGCCAGCTGGGACTCGGTGATTTTCGACTTGGGCGGCGATTCACTGGTCCGCATTCCCACCTTGGAGCCGCTGCGGGGCAGCAAGGCGCACGTAGGAGCGCTGCTGGACTCGGTGGACAGCGCCGCCGAACTGGTGCAGCAACTCACAAGCTAGGGCCGGGTAGACCAGGGAACGACGGGGTTGACCGGTAGGGTAGAGGACCAACGGGCAATGTGGCTTAACTACCAAGCAAGCCGTTGAACAACTTCAGACAAAGCAGGAGGCGGCGATGGCTCAGGAGCAGACCAAGCGTGGCGGGGGTGGTGGCGATGAGGATGACTTCGCCGGCAGCACGGCCGCGGGCCAAGAGCGCCGGGAAAAGCTGGCCGAGGAGACCGACGATCTGCTCGACGAGATCGATGACGTTCTCGAGGAGAACGCCGAGGACTTCGTCCGGGCATACGTCCAAAAGGGCGGACAGTGACCTGGTCGTTCTCTGATCGTCTGTCCACCAACTCCACACACTCGGGAACCCCCGCCGTAGACTTGTCGTCGTTCGCCGACTTCCTGCGCCGCCAGGCGCCGGAGTTGCTGCCGGGACGCCTCGGCGGCGGTGCACAGCCCGCGCAATCCATCGAGGCCGCGGGACACCTGCCGCACGGCACCACCATCGTCGCGCTGAAATATCCGGGCGGCGTCGTCATCGCCGGCGACCGGCGCTCCACGCAGGGCAACATGATCGCAGGCCGCGACGTCAACAAGGTGTACATCACCGACGACTACACCGCGACCGGCATCGCCGGCACCGCTGCGATCGCCGTCGAGTTCGCCCGGCTATACGCGGTCGAGCTCGAGCACTACGAGAAACTCGAGGGCGTGCCGCTGACGTTCCCCGGCAAGGTCAACCGGCTGGCGACCATGGTCCGGGGCAACCTGGGCGCCGCTCTGCAGGGCCTGGTGGCACTGCCACTGCTGGCGGGCTATGACATCAACGCCGCGGATCCGCAGAAAGCGGGTCGGATCGTGTCCTTCGACGCCGCCGGCGGCTGGAACATGGAGGAAGAGGGCTACCAGTCGGTGGGGTCGGGGTCGGTCTTCGCCAAGTCGTCGATGAAGAAGTTGTACTCGCAGGTCACCGATGCCGATTCCGCCCTGCAGGTGACCATCGAGGCGCTCTACGATGCCGCCGACGATGACTCCGCCACCGGCGGCCCGGATCTGGTCCGGGGCATCTATCCGACAGCGGCCATCATCGATGCCGACGGCGCGGTCGAGGTGCCTGAAGAGCGCATCGCCGAGCTCGCCCGCGCGGTCATCGACAGCCGTTCACGCGCCGACACCTTCGGCCCGGAGCCAGACCTCTGGGGCGAGTCATGAGCTTCCCGTATTTCATTTCACCCGAGCAAGCAATGCGCGAGCGCAGCGAGCTCGCGCGCAAGGGCATCGCGCGCGGTCGCAGCGTAGTGGCGCTGACCTACGCCGACGGCGTGCTTTTCGTCGCCGACAATCCGTCGCGGTTGCTGCAGAAGATCAGCGAGCTCTATGACCGGGTCGGTTTCGCGGCGGCGGGCAAGTTCAACGAATTCGACAACCTGCGCCGCGGCGGTATCCAGTTCGCCGACACCCGCGGCTACGCCTATGCTCGCCGGGACGTTACCGGTCGCCAGTTGGCCAACGTCTACGCGCAGACGCTGGGCACCATCTTCAACGAGCAGGCCAAACCGTACGAGGTTGAGTTGTGTGTCGCCGAGGTCGCGCACCCCGGCGAGACAAAACCGCCTGAGTTGTACCGGATCACGTACGACGGGTCGATCGCCGACGAGCCGTATTTCGTCGTGATGGGCGGCACCACCGAACCGGTCACCATCGCGCTCAAGGAGTCCTACGCCGAGAACGCCGATCTTCCGGGCGCTCTGCGGATTGCCGTAAACGCTCTACGGGCGGGCAGTGCCGACGGCTCCGGCAGCGACCAGCCCACGCTTGGGGTATCCAATTTGGAGGTCGCCATCCTCGACGCCACCCGGCCACGGCGGGCGTTTCGGCGTATCACCGGCTCCAGCCTGGAAGCGCTCCTACCGAAACAGCAAGAGCCGGATTCTGATTGACAGCATGCTGTCGATATGCCGTCACTGCCATGCGAAACTTTCCACCCCCGTGTCGACCTGTTTGGGAGCCCGGTTTTTCACGTCGGTGACTATCAGGGGACTCCCGGGAGAGTCCTGGACGTAGGCGACCGCGTCGTCCGCCCCCCACGCCGGTCCCTGGCCGTCCCCAGCGACGTTGGCGATGATCGTGCGTGGCACAGACGACTGTGCGTCGAGCACCAGGATGCTCTTCGACAGATGGCCCGCGACGTGGTGCGTCTCCGTGAAGGCGACGGCACCGGAGCCGAGCGCCGCGACGTCTCCGTAGTAGGAGCCCTGCCTGGCGAGGAGCGAAGTCGGGTGGGCCGGCGGATTCGCAGGGGCTCCACCGACGGTGGCGGCAGCGTAAATGCCGCCATCGCGGAGCGCAAACGGGATTCCGGTGAAGTCCGGACCAGATGCATCACCATTGGTGAAGAGGATCGCCTGACCGTCTTTGCGGTACGTCACCGAGAAGGCGTTCGTGTCCTTCGCCACCGGGGTCGAGGCGCCGCCAACCTCTAGGGCGCTGACGTCGACGGGGGACACGTCGCTGCGTGCATTCGTCCACGCCACGTACTTGCCGTCGGGCGCCCATGCGTATTGGTCGTTGGCGAACAGCGGTTGCCGGGGCGCCACGATCGTGCCGGTGTCGGCGGCCGCGACGAGAAGGAGGCCGCCGACCGTTTGCCCGCTGCCGTCGTTGTGGAGGAAGGCGATCTGCTTCCCGGTTGGCGACCAGCGCGGGCTCACGATGTGCCCGGGTGTTTTCCAGGGCGCCTCGGGAAGGGCGGCAGGATCGACGAAGCGCCGCGGCGCGCCCACCGGGGTACGCTGCGGCGAGAGATCGAGCACCCACAGCTCACCGCCATAGTCGGAGGCGTTCGCCTTGTGGACGTAGGCCACGTGCATGCCGTCGGGGGATGGCGCCGGTTGGGTGTCCGCCGGTCCGTCGGTGAGCTTACGGGCCGGGGTGTCGCCGCCGGGATCGCTCACATACAGCGAACCGGCCTTCGCGTAGAAGAGCGACGCCTGCGGGCCTTGTGGGGCGAACGTCGTGGGGTTGGTCGTCGGCGCGGCCGGATTCGTCTTGTTCGTAGGACTACAGGCGACCAGGACCACCACCACGAGCTGTCCGACGACCCTGGCGATTGAGCGGCGCCGCACCATGATCGCCATCCTTGCACCTAACTGCTGGAGCTGACGCATTCGGTAAACGGAGTCGCAGCGCAACCCGATCACGGGGCCGAGGTAAACCCCCGGGACTCTCGCTGGCGCGGCTTCCGTGCCGTCGCTGTCGGACAACCAGTACCCTCAATTACGTGCAGCGGCGAATCATGGGCATCGAGACCGAGTTCGGTGTCACCTGCACCTTTCACGGACACCGCCGCCTGTCCCCGGACGAGGTGGCCCGCTACCTGTTCCGGCGGGTGGTGTCCTGGGGTCGCAGCTCCAACGTTTTCTTGCGCAACGGCGCCCGTCTTTACCTTGACGTGGGCAGCCACCCCGAGTACGCCACCGCCGAGTGCGACAGTCTGGTGCAACTGGTCACTCACGACCGGGCCGGCGAATGGGTGCTGGAAGATTTGCTGGTCGACGCCGAGCAGCGGCTCGCCGATGAGGGCATCGGCGGCGACATCTACTTGTTCAAGAACAACACCGATTCGGCGGGCAACTCCTACGGCTGCCACGAGAACTACCTGATCGTGCGGGCCGGCGAGTTCTCCCGAATCTCCGACGTGCTGCTGCCGTTCCTGGTCACCCGCCAGCTGATCTGCGGGGCCGGCAAGGTGCTGCAGACACCCAAGGCCGCGACGTTCTGCCTTTCCCAACGTGCCGAGCACATCTGGGAGGGTGTCTCCTCGGCCACCACCCGCAGCCGGCCGATCATCAACACCCGTGACGAACCGCACGCCGACGCCGAGAAGTACCGGCGGTTGCACGTGATCGTCGGCGACTCCAACATGTGCGAAACCACCACCATGCTCAAGGTGGGCACCGCGGCGCTGGTGCTCGAAATGATCGAAGCCGGTGTTCCCTTCCGGGACTTTTCGTTGGACAACCCGATCCGGGCGATCCGCGAGGTCAGTCATGACACCACCGGCCGCCGGCCGGTGCGGCTGGCCGGCGGGCGCCAGGCCAGCGCGCTGGACATCCAGCGCGAGTACTACAGCCGCGCCGTCGAGCATCTGCAGACCCGGGAGCCCAACGCCCAGATCGAACAGATCGTCGACCTGTGGGGCCGTCAGCTCGATGCTGTCGAAAGCCAGGATTTCGCCAAGGTGGACACCGAGATCGACTGGGTGATCAAGCGCAAGCTGTTCCAGCGCTACCAGGAGCGCTACAGCATGGAGCTGTCC
>Ga0307446_1000650_pt1 | contig 11889 bp, 8 predicted proteins | sample SalMarSW160320MG_FD_202141 | JGI IMG/M metagenome (GOLD analysis project Ga0307446, IMG submission 202141) | Salt marsh sediment microbial communities from the Plum Island Ecosystem LTER, Massachusetts, United States - SW1603-20 | ecosystem: Environmental > Aquatic > Marine > Intertidal zone >... | reverse complement strand
TCCGAGTGAGACAACCTCATCCGGGCCGCAGTTCATTCGTATCACGGCCGGGCCAGGTGTGTTAGGATCGAGCTGGTTCGTCTTGGGGGCAGCCATGAAGAGACACAATTTCATCGTTTTCGTCGCAGCGCTGTGTGCGGCTTTGGGAGCCTCGATCGCCGTCGCCTCGCGCCCGCCGGGGACCTCCCCAGTTCGGGCAGGAGTGCCGGCTTCGGCGCGCACCGAGGTGAGCCGCGTGATCGCGCCGCAGACCACCGGCGGGCCGGATCAGTTCGGCTACACCTGGGACGACGGCGTGCCGTTCGCCTGGATCGATGCCACGGACGGGACCCAGCTGAGCCTCACGAGCTGTCCCTACAGCAGTGACGAGCAGGTCTCGATGCCGTTCCCTTTCCGCTACTACGGTGTGGCCATTGCCGACTTCGCTGTGAACTACGACGGCTACGTGCTGATGCGGACCACCGGCAACGGACCGGGCTGCTTCCCCTTCCGCATCCCGCGAATCGGAAGCAGAAGCAGCATCGTGGCCCCCTACTTCGGTGACTTCGCAAACGCCAGCGGCGCGGTCTACAGCAAGACCGGGGGCATAGCGCCCGACCGCTGGATGGTCATCGAGTGGACGGGGATGCACACCGACGGCGACCCGACCGACTCGTTCACCTTCGAGGTGGTCCTCCACGAGGGAGGCGACATCACCTTTCAGTACCAGAACATGAGCTACGGCGCAGCGACGCACTCATCGGTGACCGGGATCGAGGACTCCACCGGCTACCGTGGGTTGTGCTACCAGGACGGCACGCAGATCCCGAGCGGTACGGCGGTCCGGTTTACCCACCCGCCTGCGGCGGCACACACCTTCTTCTACCCGCCGGTCTCCGGGTACCTTTTTCCGGCGGGCTGGTCGGCCGATCCTTACTCCGGACCTGAGATCCTCAACGATGGCGAGCTCGGCGATGACACCTTCGACCTCACGGTGAGCTCGGGGTGGGAGGTTCCAATCTACGGGAGCGACACTAACGGCAACGGGACCGTCGACACCGGGCCGCTGTCCCAAGGTCAAACAACCCATGTTTCCTTTGGGCTCGATGTGCCACTGACGCCGGGCGCTTCGAACACGGCGGTCTTCACGGCGACCTCGAGTGTGGACCCGACCGTCTCGGCGAGCGCCAAGGTTCAGACCGCGGTTCCGGCCCGTTTTGCGCAGACCTACATGACGTACGGTGACGGCCGTACCCACTACCTGTTCTACGGCCCCTGGGAGGCTCACGGTTTCGCGCTGCAAAACGCCCTGCGGGCGACCCCTGCCCTGGTCGAGACGAGGAGCGGGAAGTTCCTCCATGTCCGGGATGGGATGGACACCAGCTTTGGCTACGTCCAGGTTGTCGGGAGGATGTGGAGCCGCAGCGGGTCCATACTCACGGATGACTTCGTGATCGACGACGGCACGGAGGGCGGCGGAGCCAACTCTGTCTGGGATATCAGCGTGGCGAGCGCGGCGGATGGACGGATTGGGGTGGTGTGGATCGAGGAACTGGATGGCCCCGAAGGCAGCTACAACTTGAACGTGTACTTTGCGGTTGTCGATGAGGCAGGCGACGTCCTCGTGCCCTCCATCAACGTCACCAACAACGCCGCGTTCGGCAAACCCGGAGACCTCGACGTACCGTTCATCTGGGACAGCCACATCGCAGCAACCGCGAACAACCGATTCGTGGCCGCCTGGCAGGAGCAATCACAGCAGGCCGGAGGCGCCGAGCAGAACATCTACACCGCGATCTACGACAGCGCCGGCTCTCAGGTCCAGGGCATCGTCAACAGGAGTGGCGTGGCTCCCGGTGCCGGAACCGCCGGCTGTCCAGGGATCGGTGAGATGTCCGACGGGCGTGTGGCGCTCGCCTACTCGACCACGGTATCGGGACAGATCGAAGTCCATGCGCTGGACAGCGACGGCAACGACACCGCCTCGACTGCGCTCGGCATCGACGGCTGCTATCTCGATCTGGTGGATCTTGCGGAGCAGAGGCTTCTTGTCGGTTACATCGACTCGGGGGTCACCGGGTTTGCCGTGCTCGGCCCTGATCTGTCGGTGGTGGCGCCGCCTACGCCGGTGCCGAACGCCAGCGGCGGCAGCGGCTCGGTGGAGCTGTCCGTGACGAGGGATGCCCGCGCCAACGGCATCCTGGCGTGGGAGGAGCTGCAGGCGTACGATGTCTTGAACTACGCCTACGTGAGCTCGGCAGGGAGCATCCTGACTCCCGCCAGCGTCTCCTACACGGAGAGCGTCATCTTCCTCCCCTTCTCCCCCCCGACCGCTCCAACCTTCAGCGAGAGTGGCTCCGGCATCACCACCTACCGGCCGTTCGCAGACGTGCCGGTGCGGTCATTCGCCGCGGGTTTCATCGAGCGGCTCTTCGACGACGGCATCACGGCCGGTTGCGGCGACGACGTCTTCTGTCCCGCCGAGCCGGCGACGCGCGCCCAGATGGCGGTGTTCCTGCTCAAGGCGAAACACGGGCGGGACTACCAGCCGCCGGCGTGCAGCGGCATCTTCGGTGATGTCGCGTGCCCGGGCGACTTCGCGGTCGACTGGATCGAGGAGCTGTACAACGAGGGGATCACAGCCGGCTGCGGGGGCGGGAACTACTGTCCCAACAGCGCCGTCAGGCGGGACCAGATGGCGGTCTTTCTGCTCAAGGGTGAGCACGGCCGGGACTACCAGCCGCCGGCGTGCAGCGGCATTTTCGACGACGTGGTGTGCCCGGGTGGCTTTGCGGTCGACTGGGTGGAGCAGCTCGCCAACGAGGGGATCACGGCCGGCTGCAGTGCCACCGGCTACTGCCCCGCCGCCCCGGTGCAGAGAAACCAGATGGCGGTGTTCCTGGTACGGGCGTTCGGGCTGCCGTAGGCGCGCGCTATCCAGCCAGGCTCTCGGCGACGGCGTTCATCAGCTCGAGCGCGCCGTCGTTGGCGGCCAGCAGGTCGTCGAAACGGGTCGCGGCCCGGTGGGCCTGGATCTCCTCGTCGGAGTAGAGGCCGCTGGCCCGCAGCAGCCGCTCGCCGGTCGTGGCGACGTCGTGGGCGGCGGTCCCCGCGTGCAGCCGGGCGCAGGCAGCCAGCAGGGTGGCGTCGCCGCCGTCGGAGCGTGCCGCCTTGCGGGCCAGCGCGGCGGCGGTCTCGACCTCTGTGGCGAGCCGGGCGAGCTCGAACATTGCCCACTGCTCGCGCGGCAGCTTCTTGGAGTGGGCGGTCAGGATCGTCTCGGCGAGGGCGTCCGCGGCGAGGGCGGCGGCCTCGTCGCCACCGCCGGCACGGACCTCTGCCGCCATCTCGCGGTAGAAGGCACCCTTGGTGCGCACCGTCTGCCGCCAGCGGTGGGTGCCGATGATGCTCTGCTGGATCTCCGAGGTTCCCTCGTAGATGGTGGTGATGCGGACGTCGCGACGGATCTTCTCGACCTCGTACTCGTGGGTGTAGCCGTAGCCGCCGTGGGCCTGGATGGCGGCGTCGGCGGCGGCGTTGCCGGCCTCGGTCGCGAAGTACTTGGCGATCGACCCCTCGACCTGGAGGCCCGGCTCGCCGCCGTCGAGGCGCGCCGCGACCAGCTCGCAATAGGCGCGCGCCGCCTCCAGACGTACGGCATGGGGAACGATGAGCTTGTGGGTGAAGCCCTGCTTGCGGTACAGCGGCTCGCCGAACTGCTTGCGCTCGAGGCCGTATCGGATCGCTCGCGCGAGCGCCTCCTCGCCGGCGCCGAGCCCGAACGCCGCGACCATCAGCCGCGTGAAGCCGAACACCCGGTTGGCCTGCTCGAGGCCCTGCCCCTCGACCTCGCCGAGCAGCTGGTCGGCCGGCACCTCGACTCCGTCCAGGATCACCTGGGTCGTGTTGGAAGCGCGAATGCCGTGCTTACGCTCCGGGGCGCCCACGGTGAGGCCCGGCGCGTCGCGTTCGATGACGAAGAACGACGGCCCGCCCGGAGCGCGTGCGAGAATCGTGTAAAGCCGAGCGACGCCGCCGTTGGTGATGAACTGCTTGGTGCCGGAGATCCGGTAGGCCCGAATGCTGCCGTCCTCGCCCGGCAGGGGTTCGGCGATCGTGAGCAGGGCGGCAACGTTGCTGCCGGCCGCCGCCTCGGTGACGCCGTAGGCGACGATGAGGCCCTCGTCGGCGATGCGGCCAAGCCAACGGGTACGCTGCTCGTCGGTGCCGCCGACGATGATCGGGTCGACGCCGAGGGCGATGGCGAGAAAGGCGGTGGCGACGCCGAGATCGACCCGCGCCATCTCCTCCGAGACCCGCAGCAGATCATACGCACCGCCGCCGAGCCCGCCGACCTCTTCCGGCAGGAACAGCAGGTGGAGTCCGAGCTCGGGCCCCAGCAGCTCGTCGACGAGGTCGACCGGAAACTCATCGGCCTCGTCGAGATGCAGCCTGGTGGCCTTGCCGAGCCGGCGCTCGGTGACCGTCTTCAGGGTGTCGAGAACGAACCCGAGGGTCTCCTCGTCGATCCCTCCTCCTCTGGTGCTCATGGCCTCTCCCTTGATGCCGGTGACGGCGGTGCCGCCCCCCTCCCGGCTGCCGACACACTACCACCGACGACTACGGGCGACCAACCCGCGCCTTTCGCCATCTTCCCCGATAGGCTGAGACAGAGATCAAGGCGAGCCCGCGACCTTCCCCTCGACCCGGCATCGTGCGAAACTCTGCCCATGGCGGAGCTGCGGGTCAGGGTGCCGGCCAAGATCAACCTCCACCTCGAGGTGCTGGGCCGGCGTGCGGACGGCTTCCACGAGCTCAGGACGTTGCTGCAGAGCGTTGATCTCTTTGATGAGATTGCGGCGGAGGCGGCGCCCGACGGCATCCTCGAGCTCGAGGTCGAGCCCTCGGGGGCAGTCGGCGCCGACGACGACAACCTGGTCCTGAAGGCGGCGCGGAGCCTGTGGGAGGCAACCGGTGTCCGGCCCGGGGCGCATCTGCGGCTTCGCAAGGGTATTCCGGTCGGCGGCGGGCTGGGCGGTGGCTCGGCGGATGCCGCCGCGGTGCTGGTGCTGCTCGACCGTCTGTGGGGGCTGGGCCTGGACAAGGGGCGCCTTGGGGAGGTCGCGGCCGCGCTCGGCAGCGACGTCCCGTTCTTTCTCCACGGCGGGCTGGCGCTCGGGACAGGTCGAGGCGAGGAGGTGTACGAGCTTCCGGATCTCGGCGAGCTCGGGCTGCTGCTGGCGCTGCCCCGAGTGGCTGTCTCGACGGCCGAGGTCTATCGCGGCCTCGATGCACGGTTGACCTGGAAGACCTTCGACAGTAGTGTATACGCCTTCACGGCAGGCCGGACGGAGAGCCTGCCGTGGCGGGAGCTGCACAACGATCTGCAGCCGGTGGTGGTCGCCGGCTGGCGGGAGGTGGCAGAGGCGCTGGCCGGCTTGAGCCGGTGCGGCGGCCTGCATGCGGCGGTGACCGGCTCCGGGTCCGCTGTGTTCGCACTCTTTGCCGACTCGGGCACGGCGCAGAAAGCGGCCGCCGCCGCAGCCGGCCCCTGGCAGCTTCACGTGGGACGTACGCTGAGGCGCCGCGAGGCCCGCCTCGAGGTTAGGGAAGCGTAGAAGACAGGACTTACGGCGTCCGCAGCTCGGACGCCTGACGCAACGGAGGAACAGTATGGAGATCACCGAGGTGCGTATCAGCCCGAGCAAGGGGGGCAAGGTCCGCGCCTTTGCCAGCATCGTGATCGACGACTGCTTCATCGTCAATGATTTGCGCGTGCTGGAGGGACGCGAAGGACAGGTGTACGTGGCCATGCCGACGCGCAAGAGCCGGAACGGCCAGCTGCGAGACATCGCTCACCCGCTCAACAGCGAGACGCGCGAGCGGATCGAAACGCGGGTGCTGGAGGAGTACCAGGCATCGGTGGAGAACCTCGTGGTCGCGGAGCCGCAGGAGAACGATGGCAACGATGCCCGTCGGGAGGGACGAGGCTCTTCCCTGAGTCGCCTCACGTCGAAGCTGTTCTCGGAGGACTTCTGGACCTCCGGCGGTTCCAAGGCGGAGGATGATAACAGCTAGCAGACAGTGGCTTTACGACCGGAGGGCGGTATCGGCTCCACGACTTCTCACGTGCCGGATTTCATGTATACTCTGCGGCGCTTGGGGCGTCGGCAAGCGGTAAGCCACCGGTCTTTGGAACCGGCATTCGCAGGTTCGAATCCTGCCGCCCCAGCCAGCGCGAAGAGCTCATGATGAATCGACTGCGTTCCCGAATCCATCAGCCGCCGCGGCACGTCGCGCGGGCAGCGAATCGGCGGAACCGCAGGGCCTCCGGCTGGGAGCCCGTAGGGACCGGAGGCCGGTGTGCCGTGCTGCGGCACCGGCTGCCGCGCAGCACGGCGGCTTCAGGAGATTGCGCGGGCGTGGGGCGAGCCATCATGGAACGGGCCGAGTAGGGGAGGCGGACGCTCATGCTCAAGGAACATCCGCTCGTCGTGTTCTCGGGTCGCAGCAACCCGGCGTTGAGCAGCGCCATCTGCGAGTACCTCCAGATCGAGCCCGGCCGGATTCGGCTCGAGGACTTTTCTGACGGCGAGATCTACTGCCAGATCGAGGAGAACGTCCGCGGTACCGATGTGTTCATCGTCCAGTCCACGGGGTGGCCGCCCAACCGGTCGTTGATGGAGCTGCTCATCATGCTCGACGCGTTCCGGCGTTCGTCGCCGACGCGGGTCACAGCGGTCATCCCCTACTACGGCTACGCACGCCAGGACCGCAAGGACAAGCCGAGGGTGCCGATCACGGCCAAGCTGACGGCCAACCTGATCACGATAGCCGGCGCCAGCCGGCTACTGACCATGGACCTGCACGCGTCCCAGATTCAGGGCTTCTTCGACATTCCGGTGGACCACCTCTATGCGGCGCCGGTTCTGATCGAGGCGATCCGACGGCAGGGCTTCGAGCGGCCGACAGTGGTCTCCCCCGATGCCGGCGGCGTTGAGCGTGCGCGAGCGTTCGCGAAGCGGCTGAAGGCCGACCTCGCGATCATGGATAAGCGGCGACCGGAGGCCAACCGGGCAGAGATCATGAATGTCATCGGTGATGTCAAGGGCCGCGACTGTGTGATCGTCGACGACATCATCGACACGGCGGGCACGTTGGTGAAAACGGCCGAGGCCCTGAGCGATCGTGGCGCGCGCACCGTGTGTGCCGCGGGCGTGCATCCTGTGCTGTCGGGCCCGGCGATAGAACGAATCGACAACTGCGGTCTGCAACAGGTGATGGTGACCGACACGTTGGCCTTGAGCGATGCCGCTGCGGCGTGCTCGAAGATCGAGCAGCTCTCGGTAGCGGTGCTGCTCGGCGAGGCGATCCGAAGGATCCATGACGGCGCGTCGGTGTCGAGCCTGTTCGTGTAGCCGGTGAAAGGGAGAGGAAGATGACAACGAGTGTGACAGAAGAGCTGGTGATTACCGTCGAACGCCGCGAGGACGTCGGCAAGGGGGCGGCGCGCAAGCTCCGCCAGCAGGGGCAGGTGCCGGGCGTCGTGTACGGCGGCGGCAAGGAACCCTTCTCGATCAGCGTCGACCGCAAGGCGGTGGAGGATCTCTTGAAGCAGGAGGGCGGCGAGAATACGATCTTCCTGCTCAAGCTGAAGGGCGCCAAGCAGGAGCGCCGGGCGATGATCAAGGAGATCCAGATCGACCCGATCTCGCGCCGCTTCATCCACATCGACTTCATTCGGGTGACCCGCGGCCAGAAGCTCACCGTGTCGGTGCCGATCGAGCTTACGGGAGACTGCGTCGGCGTGCGTCACGGCGGCCTGCTGGAGTTCGTGACCCGCGAGATCGAGATGGAGGTACTGCCTCGTGAGATTCCCGAGAAGCTCGAGCTTGACGTGAGCGAGCTCGAGGTCGATGAGCACATTACGATTGAGGAGCTCATGTCGATGCTACCCGAGAGCGCGCGTGTCCTCGACGACCCGGGCCGCGTGGTCGTGACGATCGGCATGCCTCGAATCTCGAAGGTCGCCGGCGAGGAGGAAGAGGGGGAGGTTGAGCCGGAGCTGGTGATCACCGAGCAGGCGGAGCCCGAGGTGATCCACGGCAGGGGCAAGGAAGGCGAGGAGGACACCGACTGAACCCATGGCCATCGAGCTTGTGGTGGGTCTCGGTAACCCCGGTGATGCCTACGCGGCCACTCGTCACAACGTCGGTTTTCGGGTTGTGGACAGAGTGGCGCGCCTGCTGCGAGCCGGGGAGTGGCGACGCGAGCTCCGAAGCGAGCTCACCGCCACCGGGCGCGGCCGTCGGGTGTGGCTGGCCAAGCCCCGGACCTTCATGAACCTCTCGGGGAATGCCGTCTCGGAGCTGTTGGCCGGGTTGCAGCTGGGCCCCGGTCAGTGTCTGATCGTGGTGGATGACGTCGATCTGCCGCTCGGCCGCATGCGTCTGCGCCGGTCGGGCGGAGCGGGGACCCACAACGGTCTGCGGGACGTCGTCGCCCAGGTGGGCACAGACTTTCCCAGGTTGCGTCTCGGCGTGCGGGGCGACACTCTGTGGGAGGACCTCGCAGAGTACGTGCTGGCACCGTTCGATACCGAGGAGCTTCCGGCGGCCGAGGAGATGATCAAGCTGGCGGCGGATGCCGTGTCTGTCAGCGTTTTCGAGGGGCTGCAGCAGGCCATGAACCGCTTCAACCAAGCCCCCATTACAGGCGAAACGTTGGAATAAGGAGGAGGCCCGTGGAGATCACTCAACTGCTATATCTGTTCCCCGTGGCAGGCGTACTCGCACTGCTGTACGCCTGGTTCCGCACTGCGTGGGTCAACCGGCAGGATGCCGGGACCGACCGCATGCAGGAGATTGGTGCCCATATCCGGGAGGGCGCGATGGCGTTCCTCGCCCGCGAGTATCGGGTGCTCGCCATCTTCGTTGTCTGTGTTGCGGCTCTGCTGCTTCTCGTCAACAAGGGGAACAACCGTCTGGTTGCGGTATCGTTCGTGGTCGGCGCCTGCTGCTCGGCCCTCGCTGGCTTCATCGGCATGCGGGTTGCCACGGCAGCGAACTACAGGACCACGCAGGCGTGCAGAACCTCCCTCGTGGGCGGCCTCAGGGTGGCCTTCGGGGGTGGCTCAGTCATGGGGATGTCCGTGGTAGGCCTCGGCGTGCTCGGTCTGAGCATCCTCTTCATCATCTACACCAAGACTTTTGGCATGACGATTCCGGACCTCAACGACGTAATTCTGCCGGTGATCTCGGGATTCTCGCTCGGTGCCTCGTCGATCGCGTTGTTCGCTCGCGTCGGCGGCGGGATCTATACCAAGGCGGCCGACGTCGGCGCCGACTTGGTTGGCAAGGTCGAGGCCGGCATCCCCGAGGACGATCCCCGCAACCCGGCGACCATCGCGGACAACGTTGGAGACAACGTCGGCGATGTCGCTGGCATGGGCGCCGACCTCTTCGAGTCGTACGTCGGTGCAATCGTCGGCTCGATGGTGATCGGCGGCGCGATGGGCTCTCTCAGCTTGGTCGTGCTGCCCCTGCTGGTAGCTGCGGTCGGCATCCTCGTCTCCATCCTCGGCACCTTCTTCGTCAGGACCTCCGAGGGCGGCAACCCCCAGGCCGCCTTGAACCGGGGGACCTTCGGCGCCGGCATCCTGATGACGATCCTGACCTGGTTCATCCTGAAGTGGATGGTGCCGGAGCCGGTGGTGCACGCAGGGAGGACGATCACCAGCACCGGCATCTTCATCGCCACCATCGTCGGTCTCGCCGCGGGCATCGCGATCGGCCTCATCACCGAGTACTACACCTCGGAGTCCAAGGGACCGGCGCGCGGCATCGCCAAGGACTCGACGACCGGACCGGCGACCAACATCATTGCCGGCCTCGCCGTTGGCATGCGCTCTACCGCGCTGCCGCTGATCTGCATCGCCCTGGCGATCGTGCTCTCGGCCCATTTCTCGGGGCTGTACGGTATCGCGATCGCAGCCCTGGGGATGCTGTCGACGACCGGGATCCAGCTTGCGGTCGACGCCTACGGCCCGATCGCCGACAACGCCGGCGGCATCGCCGAGATGAGCGAGCTGCCCAAAGAGGTGCGCGGACGCACCGACAAGCTTGACGCCGTCGGCAACACCACCGCGGCCATCGGCAAGGGCTTCGCGATCGGCTCGGCGGCACTGACCGCTTTGGCACTGTTCTCGGCGTTCTCCGCTACCGCCAAGGTCGGCGTCCTCGACGTCTCCAGCCCCAAGGTCATGGCGGGCCTGTTCATCGGCGGGATGCTGCCGTTCCTGTTCTCCTCCATGGCCATGAAGGCGGTCGGTGAGGCCGCCTTCGAGATGATCGAGGAGGTGCGGCGGCAGTTCAAGGAGATTCCCGGCCTCATGGAGGGCAAGGCGAAGGCCGACTACGCGCGGTGCGTGGACATCTCGGCGGCGGCGGCCATCAAGCGCATGATCGCTCCGGGCCTGATGGCGGTCGCGACCCCTGTCGCTTTCGGCTTCTACGACAAGTACATGCTCGGTGGGCTGCTGGTCGGCGTCACGGTGTCGGGCGTTCTGATGGCGATCTTCATGGCCAACGCCGGCGGCGCCTGGGACAATGCCAAGAAGTACATCGAGTCGGGCGCCTTCGGCGGCAAGGGCTCCGAGACCCACAAGGCCGCCGTCGTCGGCGACACGGTGGGCGATCCGTTCAAGGATACGGCGGGCCCGTCGCTGAACATCCTGATCAAGCTGATGTCGGTCGTCGCTCTCGTGATTGCACCCCTGGTTGTCTGACTCAACTGCGATAGATGTTCCTCACGGCCGGCCCGAGGGCCGGCCGTCGTCTTGCCCGGATCCTGCCTGTCTCCTTCGTTCAGGTTCGTTCCCATAGGCACCGTTTCGAGTGTCGATGAGGCTTGATTGTGAACCGCCACGCCGCCAAGTACGCCAAGCTCGCTAAGCAGATATTCCCTTTCTTATCTTTGCGTTCTTCGCGCCTTGGCGGTTCAATTGTTGCCCCACCGGGATCATGCGTGCGCGGAGACAACCTGACTCAAGGGCATACGCAGGGCCCGAATTATTCACTCGCAATCTACTGCAACCGGCGGTACGCCAGCCGGGGCGCCGGCATTCTCCGAGTGGGTGGGGGATGATTCTCCGGGGCTCCGGCACCCGGACGTCTGCTACGCAGACGCCCGTCGTCACCTGCCCGGAGCGGGCGAAGATCTCCACCGGTTCATGGCCCTCATGGCCCGCTCCGGGAAGGCAACGACGTGCCTCCATCGACGCTGAGGCCACACGGCCGATCGCTGTTCCCGTGGGTTGCCAAGCTCGAGGTTTTCCCCCAACGGGTGGACCACGTGAGCGAGCTCCAGGAAAACCATCGAAGCATGGCACGCCCCGTCGAACGCCACTTACTCTGGAGTGCGCAGCGGTGGCGTTCTCCGGGCGGGTAGGGGGGTCGTCTCCCGTCTTCCGTTTCCCGGGCGGGTGGGTGGGGGATGTCTCGCTTCTTGCGTCTTCCTCCCCCGGGTGGGTGGGAGGGACGTCCTCACCCTCTCACTTCCTCACCTGCTCACCTTCTGGGCGGGCGGGGCGCAGGCGTCGCACCACCCTGCGTGGGATGCCGCCTGTCATTCGGTTGAGTCGCCGCCAGGCGCGGTAGACGGCACGCTTGGTCGTCTGCAGAACGGAAAGCTCGGAGGCGCCTTCACTCTTGCGGACGATCGGGCAAGAGGGTGTCCGGAGGCAGTAGGCGTGGAACCGCCCGTGTGCGAGCTCGGTGCGGATTGCCTGCAGCGTGGCGCCGTTCCACGCTTCACGGTAGCCGTCCATTCCGGCCAGGGGCTGGCCGCCGTAACAGCACGGCATGACCCCGCGCCGGAGGATGTACAGGTTGCGCCAGGGCTCGGTACAGA
>Ga0307446_1000649_pt1 | contig 11897 bp, 12 predicted proteins | sample SalMarSW160320MG_FD_202141 | JGI IMG/M metagenome (GOLD analysis project Ga0307446, IMG submission 202141) | Salt marsh sediment microbial communities from the Plum Island Ecosystem LTER, Massachusetts, United States - SW1603-20 | ecosystem: Environmental > Aquatic > Marine > Intertidal zone >... | reverse complement strand
TCCATGTCGAATCATGATAAAGTCTATCAGAATGTGATTGATGTGCTCATCCACGGGGGAAGTATTGCGACAGATCTGTTAGACGGGTTAAAGACCGTGCAGATTATTGAAAGAATCTATAAGGCTGCTTCAAAGGGAAACAGGCGTTGAAGGAGGATTTATGAGCAATAAACCGACGATTAAGAAGGCGCAGATAAAGGATGTGACGTTCGGGGAGAATGTTACGGTTGTTGAACCGGTGAACCTCTATGAATGTGAAATCGGGGATGATTGTTTCATTGGCCCGTTTGTGGAGATCCAGCGGAATGTGAAGATTGGTAAGAATTGTCGTATTCAGTCTCATGCGTTTATCTGTGAGCTTGTTTCGATTGGTGATTCCTGTTTCATCTCGCATGGGGTGAAGTTTGTCAATGATTTGTTTTCCTTAGGTAAGCCAGCAGGTGGGAATCGATCGTTGTGGAGATCGACGAGGATTGGTAGTTACGTCTCTATTGGGACGAATGCGACGATCCTACCCGTGACAATACCTGATAATGTGGTGATTGGTGCTGGGTCTGTGGTGACTAAGGACATCAAGGAGTCTGGGGTATACGCTGGAAACCCTGCTCGAAAACTTCGGTCACTGTAGGAGTGGTATGTAATGAATATTCCACTGGTGGATTTGAAGGCGAATTATCGTTCTATAAAAAAAGAGATTGATACTGCTATCCAGGATGTGTTGGACAATAGCTCGTTCATCATGGGTCCTTATGTGAAAAAATTTGAGGAGAATTTCGCCCGGTTCTGCCAAGTGAAGCATGGTATCGGGTGCGCGAATGGCACTGCGGCACTCCATCTTGCGTTACTGGCCGCTGGAGTAAAAGAAGGTGATGAGGTCCTCACTGTCCCGAACACGTTTATTGCGACGACGGAGTGTATCTCCTATGTTGGTGGGGTAATCAAGTTTGTTGATGTTTCCCCACAGACTGCTCTTATTGATATTGATGCGGTAGAGAAAGCCATTACGCAGAAGACAAAGGCACTTATTATCGTGGATTTGTATGGGCAGATGCCTGATATGCAGCGGATCCGGGAGATCGCGGTGAAACACGATTTGTTCGTCATTGAGGATGCAGCGCAAGCACATGCTGCAGAGTGGAATGGTCATCAACCAGGGTATTATGGTGATGTCGCGTGTTTTAGTTTCTTCCCTGCGAAGAACCTTGGGTGTTATGGTGATGGTGGCGCCGTGGTTACAAATTTTGATGAACTTGCAGAGAAACTACGACTTCTTGTTAACCATGGGCGGACGACAAAGTATGAACATCTGATTGAAGGGTATAACTATCGGCTTGATGCGTTACAGGCAGCAATATTAGATGTGAAGCTGACTCATTTATCGCAATGGACTGATTTACGCAGGGGCCATGCACATTTTTACGATAAGAACCTGCCTTCAGATGTCGGAAGAATAACAGAAGCAAAGGGAGCAAAGCATGTCTATTACATGTATGAGATACGCGTACCTCACCGTGATTCGTTGATGGGGTATCTGAAACAGCAGGGGATCGAATGTGGGATTCATTATCCGATCCCGTTGCATCTACAGCCGGCGTATGCTTCGTTGGGTTTTAAAAAAGGTCAGTTCCCTGTTTCCGAGCAGCTTGCATCAGAGATCATTTCCATTCCCATCTACCCAGAGTTAACAACTGAGCAGCGTCAGTCCGTCGTTGATCATGTTAAAAAATTCGTGCATCAGTAACAGGATTGTCGTCACCGGGTTCTTATTTGTTCAGACTTTGTATATACGCTGAAACTCCGTCTTTTAGTTCATCGTTTTTCAGCGCGAAATCGATAATTGCCTGGATATAGCCGAGTTTGTCACCGATGTCATAGCGTTTTCCTTCGAATGCACAGGCGTACACCTTTTGAGTTTCACAGAGGAGATTAATGGAGTCTGCAATTTGCAGTTCATTATTTACCCCAGGTTTGGTGTGTTTCATCGCGTCAAAGATCTCAGGGGTGAACACGTATCGTCCGATTGCGGCCAGTGTTGAAGGCGCGTCTTCGATTTTGGGTTTTTCTACGATGTGTTCAACCTGATAGAGTTCTGTGTCAGCAGGGGTTATTTTGGTTGCTTTCACCGCTCCGTATCTGTTGATTTTTTCTCGTGGGACGTCTTGGACTGCGATGATAGAAGAGTGGTGCGTGGCATAGACATCGATGAGTTGTTTGGTGCAGGGTGTATCAGAAATGATAATATCATCACCTAAAAGGACGGCAAAGGGTTCGTCACCGATGTGTTTTTCTGCGGCAAGGATAGCATCGGGTAATCCTTTCGGTTCTTTCTGTCTGATGTAATGGACGTTGACCATGGAAGAGATTTCTCGGATTGTTCTTAAGAGATCGTCTTTTTTGTGTTTTACTAGGTGCATTTCCATTTCCGGTGATTCATCAAAATAATCCTCGACCGCTCGTTTTCCTCGTCCGGTGATGATAATGATGTCGTCTAAGCCTGCTTCAACTGCTTCTTTGACGACATAGTGAATCGCGGGGGTGTCGATGATGGGGAGCATTTCCTTTGGCATGGATTTTGTGACCGGGAGAAACCTGGTCCCAAGGCCTGCTGCGGGGATTACTGCTTTATTTATGTGCATGTTACCAACATACTCCTTCGTAGATCTTTGCGTTTTTTGCTTGTTCTATTCTTCTTCCATCGATGATGATTTTCCCTTGGTATGGTAAGGTGGTGAATTCCTTCCATTTTGTGGTGATGAGAATAGCATCAGCGGAAAGAACATCTGAAGCTGAGGGAGCGTATTCGATGGTTGGGTAGATTTTCTTGAAATTTTCCATTGCCTGGGGGTCATATGCTTTGATATGTGCTCCTTCGCGGAGTAGTTCTTCGACGATGGGTATTGCCCTGCTGTCTCTGATATCATCCGTGTTTGGTTTAAAGGCTAATCCAAGAATACCAATGGTTGTTCCTTTTAACTTCGGGATGTGTTTCCTAAGGATTTTTACGAGTCGGAGTGGTTGGTCTGTGTTGACTGCTTTGGTGCTTTCAATGATCCTGGTTGGTTCTTTGATGTCTTTTGCCCAGGCGATGAGTGCGTTAACGTCTTTAGGAAAACAGGAGCCGCCCCAGCCGATGCCTGAGTCAAGGAACGGTCTGCCGATTCTGGTATCTAGTCCCATGCCTGTGGCGACCTCATAGGTGTCTATCCTGAGTTTTTTACAGAGGTTTCCGATTTCATTAATGAAAGATATTTTTGTCGCAAGGAACGTGTTGCTTGCGTATTTGATCATCTCTGCTGCGGATAATGATGTTTCAACAAGGGGGCAGGAGAAGCCCTTATAGAGTTCTCGGAGGGTGTTTCTGCTTCGGTCGTCGTAAAATCCGATGACGATACGGTCCGGTTGAAGAAAATCTTGGATTGCGACTCCTTCCTTGAGGAATTCAGGGTTCATCGTAAGTCCGATGTCTTGGCCAACTTTTTTTCCGGAGTATTGTTCGAGAAGAGGTAAGATGACGTTTTGTGTGGTTCCTGGAAGCACGGTGCTTTTCACAACGATGAGATGCCAGGTTTTTTTGTTCTTCAGGGCTATTGCTATCTGTTTTGTTGCTTCTTTGAGATATGATAAATCGATAGAGCCGTCTTTCAAGGATGGTGTACCGACGCAGAGAAACGTCACATCGGTGTGAAGGAGGACGCTTGTGTAGTCGGTCGTTGCCGAGATTTTTTCTTTATTCTCAGAGAGAAGACAATCTAACCCTTCTTCGTAAATCGGTGGGATGCTGTTGTTTATCTTTTTTATTTTCTCAGGGTCGATATCAACGCAGGTGATTGTGTGCCCTAGTTTTGCAAAACAAGCACCAGTGACCAGTCCTACGTATCCAGTTCCAATGATGGAGAGCTTCATAGTTGAGAATAGAAAACTTTCTGGTTCTTTTAAAGGTTGGTGTGAAGTACGTCTCTGATCGCTTTTCGAACTGCTTCATCTGAGGTGAGAGTCGCGTTCCAACCAAGTGTATTTATTTTTCCTGCATCAAGTTGGAACCGGGGGACGTCTCCTTTCCAACCACGTATTCCTCCTGTGTATTTGAACGATACGTTTTTGAGCCCCATTTCCTCAGTCACCATTTCTGCGATGCGTGTCACGGTGGTGGTGGTATCGCAGCTGAGGTTGAAAAGATTCATTTTTTCATCAGCATGCATAAACCCGAAGAGGATTCCGTCAACGCAGTCGCTGACGTAGAGATAGGGTTTGCATTGTTTCCCGTCGCCGAGGATTTCAAGTTCATAGGGGTTTTTCCTGAGTTTTTCGATGAAATCAACGATGACGCCATGGGTGCCTCGTGCACCGACGATGTTGGCAAATCGATACATCCATGTTTGGAAATCGAAGGTGCCGCAGAATGCACTTATTAGTCCTTCTGCCCCAAGTTTTCCCGCTCCATAAAGTGAGATGGGGAGTGTTGGTCCATATGTTTCAGGAAGGGATGGTTCATCTGTTTCTCCGTAGACTACGGAACTTGAGGAGAATACGATTTTTTTAATGTTGTTTTGTCGCATTGCTTCAAGGATATTGTAGGTTGCTACGATACCTTGGTTGAGATCAAGGTCTGTTTGTTTTTCTCCGAGTCTTACGTGCGGGTTTGCAGCAAGGTGAAAGACGACATCATGGTCATGTATTTCTTTTGTTACTCGTTTGGGATCAAGTAAATCAGCTTGAGCAAAGGTGAAATTCTCTTGATTCAGATGGTGTTGTATAAATTTTTTATCTCCTGAGCTGAGGTTATCGTAGACGGTAACTGAATGACCGTTTTTGAGAAGTGAGTCGACAAGATGACTTCCGATGAACCCAGCACCGCCGGTTATAAATGCTTTCATGAGGGGGGAATCTTGTATGTTGTTTATTTTTCCTTCGATTGTAGGTGGGTTTGGAGAAGCGAAACATTTTATAAGGAATAAGAACTTTCTTTGTTATAGGCAGGAATGGATAAATGAAACATCGGATTCATCGAGATAAACTCATGTTCCATTGGATTACACAGCATCATGAGATTGTGGTGGGGTTTAGACATGTACGATATGGAACCTGTCGTCTGTGCGGAAAGAACATCCCTGCAGGGGATTCTCTCTGTGATGTGTGTTTTGCTAAAGGGAAAGAGGTCAGCAAGAAATAAAATAAAAAAAAAAATTAAGATTGACTTTCCCGAAGTAATCCTCGTTGGTCTTTTTCAAATAATATCGTTCTGTCTTTGTCCTTTGATGAATCCTAACAGTGACATCGTTCATTATATGATTACAAGGATTAAGGGGCATCGTCGTCCATTATTGATGATTTTCCCATAAAGTAGTCAAAGTGAGGTTTTTGGTTAATCCTGTTTTTTAGTGAAAAGTCTTTGATTAGCAAGAGAAACAGAATTGGGAAAAAATTTGTAAACGGGGGAATATACTATCTTTAGCCTTTTTTTATGTTGACTGCTTTTGGTCCTCTGTCGCTGTCTTCAACTTCATACTCGACTTTATCGCCTTCGTTGAGACGCATATCATCTGGTACTGATGATCGATGAAGAAATATATCTTTTCCATCTTCGCCAAGGATAAATCCATAGCCCTTACGCACATTATACCATTTTATTGTTCCTTTCATGAGAGTTTCCTCCTTACGTATTCCGGAGTTTTTTACAAAAGAGGTAAAACAAAATGTCACAAAGATTGAACTTTGAAACCTTCGTTCCTCGTCTTTTGTGCGTCTTGAAATTCTTTTATTATTTTATATAGATTTCTGTTGAAAAAAATTGAATGGTTATGAGAGGAATGATTCAATTGATTTTTTTTATGTTGATTTTCTGCCTTATTTTATTTGGTGAAAAGAAATAAATACAATATATCTATTCTCTTTATTGGAGGAAAAGGTTGAGCGGTAATCATCTCTTGGAGAAAAGTAGCGCTATTGTAGCGATTCTGTTATTTATTGGAATCGCTATCATGCCATATATTTCGAGTAGCGTTGTGAAAGCATCAACTAAGGATGCTTCTGTTGAGGTGACCGTTCATGTCTGTGGTATCAACGGTTTTGGAAACACAACCGTAAAGCTTCCTAGGCAACAATATCAGAACCTGGAACAGTATCTAGTTGATTTCGAAGACCGATTAAACCAAACAACAACCAGGGAAGAAGCTGTGTTACTTTTTAAGGAAGCGGTAGGGAAGTTGAATATCTATGGGGTGTTTCCAAAGGGGATGACGGTTGGTCAAGCTGAACGGTTGGTGAGCGGATATTACCAAAATTCTAAGATGTTCTCCAAGTTTGAAAATGATTTTCAGAGTCTATGGAACAAAAAACTGAATAAAAATGTAAATCTGGATTTGATGAATGTGTTTTGTTTATTGTTTGCTGCTGCTACGAAAATCCCTGAGTATTACCCAAATCCGTTTATCATTCCTTTTGGTATCTTACTTGTGTTCGGTTTAATTCCAGCCATCCTCGTATCATTCATTGGTTCACAGGAGTTAGCAAATAACTTAGCGGAGCTGGGGCTTTTTCTTTGGATGCTAAATCCGTTTCGCGCCTTCAACTTCGTGGTGTGTATGGGATATGAGATACAGCTTCGTTCTGTTGGTCTGAAGGGCTTGGTTCATCAGACGCTTAATACGGGAGGTGTGTTCATGGGATTTTCCGGTTTAATGTTGTCCCCATTCAACGACAAAACATATTTTTTAGGGGGTGCTTTCGCCGTGGATGGTCTAAATTAGTGTCCTTTTTACCTTGGTTTTGCATAAAATATTAATATATGATATGCATTAGCATTGCATAAGGAAGAATAAATGATGAACAAGGGAGGATTTTGTTTCCTTGTTTGTATGCTGATGATATCAAGCGTCTTTATGCCTGTATCTGCAACAGCTCTATCAGAAAAGACATCCCATCTTCTCACAAAGGGCAACACCTTGTATGTCGGTGGTTCAGGTCCGAATAATTATACAAAGATTCAGGATGCGATTGATAATGCAAATGAGGGGGATACGATTTTTGTTTATCATAGGACGTATTATGAACATACCATTACTATTTCTAAAAAATTAAATCTAATTGGAGAAGACAGGAACACGACGATAATAGATGGACAAGGACTTTTTTCAGCGGGAATTCATATAGAAGACGGAGCAACTATCCATGGATTTACCATACAAAGATTTACAATATATGATGTAACAACGGGTCCTGGCACAGGTATCTTTATTGATGGAAATAATATCACCATCTCAGACAACATTATCACGATGTGTAATCAGGGGATTTTTTTTAAGGAAAATTGCTATCAAATTGAGATATGTAATAATGTTTTTTTCCAGAACACATATTATAGTATTTACCTGCAAAGTAGAGCATGCTCTATCCATGATAATTATTTCGTATCTAATCAAAATTTTGCAATAGATGTAATGATGGGCACCAGATTAGTTTCTATCGACCAAAATCAATTCGAAGATAACGATGTAGGAATCTGGGCTAGAAGCACTCGTGCGACAATAAGTCGTAATAACTTTATCAACAACGCAAAGCATATTGATTTACGATGGGATGTGAGATTCCTTACTCTTCCATTCGTGTTCTTTCGGACACCATCTTTTAGTGAAAATTATTGGGATGATTGGAATGGAGCAAGACCACAAATTATACATGGATATTTTGTATACTGGATTATTCTCCCGCCTTGGGACCCTTCCGTAGAGATATTAGTTTTTTCGTCACCCATTGTTCAATTTGACTGGCATCCTGCACAAGAGCCTTATGATATTTCTTTAGAGATGTGAGAGAAAATGAAAATAGGATATAGTATGGTTGGATTGACTGCTGCGATCTTCTGTCTGTTACTGCTGAATTCCCTGCCTGTTGTACACGCAGAGACTGATCATTTCACCAATAGTATGGTACTCATTATAGGGAGGTCCAATTCGGTTTCTTCTCCTGCGTTGTGGTTATTTGGATTTAAGTTTATCTATAACAAGCAAGTGATTTTCCAAGCTACCGGTGAGCCTGGTGAGAAGATCAGTGTACTTATCCTTCCATCTAAAATCGGATTCTATTTCGGCCATGAAAATATTTATATCCAGATGGAAAAAGCGAAAGGACTCCTTTTTTGGGGGGAGAAATCCTTGTTCTTTCAAAATGACCCGCCACGGATATTTGCATTTTGTACGGCAGCAGATATTTTGGTGAGTTATTAGAGAAAACCCATGTCTTGGCCTCTGCTGCTGATGTGTCTGCTACAAAAGAAAGGATTCAATTCTTGATTTTCACAAGCGTAAAATAAAATTGAACCGCCCGTATCCCTTCTTTTTCTTTCTTTTTTTTATTATTGATCTTCAAATCAGGTTTTTTTCTAAGTACCAGTCAAGAGTTTTCTTCATTCCCTCTCTATAGGAATATCGAGGGGAAAAGCCAAGTATCTTCTTTGCCTTTGCGTTGCTATATGCTCGATTCGTTTTCATGGTATCGATAAGTGAGGTATGCATCACAAAGTCATCGATTCCTTTCCGTTTATTGTTCCATTGAACAAAGGAAAGATATGTTTTTGCAAGGGTCATGGGGATAGATCGGGACGGAGCGGGTACATCTAATAGATTTGCGATGATCGTGAACATTTCTTTATAGGTGGTATATTCATCGCTTGCTAGCAGAAAGGTCTCAGAAAGGGATTGTTTTTGTTTCTGGATTGTTCTTTGAAATCCCTGGATGATATCGTCAACATAGGTGAAGTGAATGTAGGTCTCTCCGTTTCCGGGTAGGAATCGTAATTTTCCATGTGCGACCGCTCGAACGGTAGACAAGGTGACATAGAAGTCCCCTGGCCCGTACACCCCTGTTGGCCTCAGGATGGTCAGTGGAAGACCGTCGGTTCGTTGTTTTTCTGTTAGCCAGAGTTCTGCGAGTTGTTTTGTCTTTCCATATGCATAGGTAGGGTGAAACGGACTTGTTTCATTTCCGGGTATGGTTGTCACTGGACCGATTGCCTCTGCTGAACTACTATAGATGAAATGTTGTACTCTGTGTTGAAGGGCGTCTTCTGCAATTCTCTGTGTTGCCGTAACATTATAGTTAAATAATTTTTCCCATGGATCATGAAATCGCATTAACCCTGCGAGATGAACAACCACATCAACATCCTTGGTAATATCTTTGAGAGACTCTGGTTTGAGTAGGTCTATCTTTCTCATTTCGATCCCTTGTTTTTCAAACAATAATGCTTTTTCTGCATCTCGAAAAGTACCTACAAGTTCATAGCTGTTTTTTTTCAGTAGTTCCCTGGCAAGATGGGTACCGATAAAACCTGTTACTCCAGTGATTAACACTCTCATGCTAGTCTCCTGTTCTTGCTTTATTTAGTAATATATTATTTGATATCTGTTAATCGGTTTTTTATTGTTTTTGGATTGAGAGTAGCGTAGATACATTGAAATGTCTATGGTAGAAAGAGGATATAGGTATCGATACAAACAAATTATTAACAATCGTTAAGATTATATAGGGGGTCGATGGTTATTTTTATTAGAAATTTTAAGATTGTAGCAAGGGACCCTCGATGAACGATATATCTTGTTGGAAAAAAAATGGATCATTACTTTTTATCGGACTTCTTATATGTGTATCGGTCATCCCATCCATGGCAGATGTTGCAGACTCGTCTAATATGGTTCAGTCTCCAATCCAGTATGTGAATGATCCAAAAGGGAATGATTGGTGGTCGATGTTTCACCATGATGCAGCCCATAGTGGTGTGTCAACTACCACCGCGCCCGATGATAATTCAATACTGTGGTCATATCAGACGAATTATCTTATCTCATCATCACCGGCAGTGTCTCATGGGCGAATCTATATTGGTTCATGGGATTGGAACGTCTACTGTTTTGAGATGGATAGTGGCAGTCTCCTCTGGAATTATTCAACCAACGGGGAGATTACCTCGTCTCCCGCGGTTGCAAATCAGAAAGTCTATGTTGGTTCTCAGGATTCTAAGTTATATTGTCTGAATGCGATTGACGGAACATTCCTGTGGAGTTATAAAACAAATTTCATCGTTGATACTTCACCTACTGTTGTAGACGGGTCGGTATTTTTTGGTTCAAGTGATGGTACGCTATACTGTTTAGACTCAGAAGAAGGAACGCTTCTATGGGAGTATCAAACAGGTAGCGTCATCGTGTCATCTCCGGCAGTGACCGAGGGAAACGTCTATTTTGGTGCTACGAATGGTTATTTCTTTTGTCTTGACCGTAATGATGGAGCGCTCATCTGGGTAGATACGATGGCGGAGGGAACGTATTCTTCGCCGACCGTGCTTGATGGGAAGATATACTTTGGGTCAAACGATAATCATCTGTATTGTCTCGATGCAGATACAGGGAGTATACTCTGGAGTTACAACGCACTCAGCGAGGTACATACCTCACCTACGATCGCATACGGGTATCTCTACATCGGCACGAGTGATGGGAGATTGCTTTGTCTAAACCGGGACACTGGCGGGTTAGAGTGGAGCTATCAAATTAGCGGTAGCGTCGAATCATCACCCGCAGTCGCTGATGGTAAGGTCTATTTTGCCACGGACCCTTGTTGTGGGTTCACCAGCTATTTCGTTTGTCTGAATGCGTATACGGGAAGCTTGACATGGGATTATAATTTCAATACTCAGCTGCATACCAAATCTTCTCCTGCTCTTGCTGCAAGTAAGGTCTTTGTCGGTTCGGGTGATGGAAAAGTGTATTCCTTCGGTGATATTGAATTCCTTGCTGATGCAAATGGTCCTTACCTTGGCAGTATCAACTCTTCGGTTGATTTTACAGGTTCGGTGTATGGTGGACAACCAGGTTTTTCATGGTATTGGGATTTCGGTGATGGCGCAACCTCCACTGAGCAGAATCCAACTCATATCTATACCTCCCTTGGAGCGTATGCAGTCACGCTCACGGTTAATGATAATCTCGGTCAAATTGCTACCGATGACACGGAGGTACTTGTTGAGGTACCGAACATAACACCTGAGATACCGACCCTAGAAGGTCCGATAACAGGGAAACCAGGGGCATCCTATGAGTATACCTTCGCTTCATCAGATGCTAATGGCGATGCTCTCTTTTATAATATTGATTGGGGTGACGATACCACGAGTGGGTGGATAGGACCATTCCCCTCTGGAGTTACACAGAAACAAGAGCACATTTGGATGAACAAAGGTTCCTTTGCGCTCAAAGTAAAGGCAAAAGACCGGCATGGCGCTGAGAGCAACTGGTCAGATCCCCTTTATATGGCGATCACTGCACCAGATCTTATCATTGAAATAAATGGAGGAGTCGGTGTTCAACTAACAATTATGAACACCGGTGACGCTGCTGCGACGAATGTCTCGTGGAACATTACGTTCCATAATGGGTTTGTCATTCCTGCGATAAAAGATGGTATGATTCCTGAGATTGCTGCAAGTGGAAAAGTGCTGGTAAAAATGCTCGTGTTCGGTTTTGGTAAGAAATTCATTTCTGTTTCAGTGATTTATGACGATGGGATGTCTGTTAACAAAACTGTTTCCGCTACGCTTTTGTTGTTTTTTGTTGTCGGGGTAAAATAGACCCTTTTTTCCTTTTTTTTATATGGGATATATCAGGAATTGATTTTCCGATTCGTAGTGCATCCTGGAGTAGTCACAACACTGCGGGCATCTGCAGGATGTCCCAGGGATACATATCTAGGGTCTGGTCATTATTTGAAGGAAGTGATAGAGTAATATGAAAAAGTATATATGAGTGATTAAGACCGGTAGATTTACATTTTTTATTTTTATCTGCTAAGCATTTTTATTAACCACAAAATTTAAATGCGAGGAGCACAATTCTTGATGTAGGGGA
>Ga0307446_1000647_pt1 | contig 11913 bp, 10 predicted proteins | sample SalMarSW160320MG_FD_202141 | JGI IMG/M metagenome (GOLD analysis project Ga0307446, IMG submission 202141) | Salt marsh sediment microbial communities from the Plum Island Ecosystem LTER, Massachusetts, United States - SW1603-20 | ecosystem: Environmental > Aquatic > Marine > Intertidal zone >... | reverse complement strand
CAAGGACGACACGATCATCGTCGATGGCGGCGGTTCGAAGGACGCGGTCGCCGACCGCATCAAGCAGCTGCGTGCCGAGATCGACAACAGCGACTCGGACTGGGACCGCGAGAAGCTGCAGGAGCGGCTGGCCAAGCTGGCCGGCGGGGTGGCCGTCATCCAGGTCGGTGCCGCCACCGAGACCGCGCTCAAGGAACGCAAGGAAAGCGTCGAGGATGCCGTCTCGGCCGCCAAGGCCGCCGTCGAAGAGGGCATCGTCGCCGGCGGCGGGTCGGCACTCATCGGAGCCCGCGCGGCTCTGGCCGAACTGCGTAAGTCGTTGACCGGTGATCAGGCAATGGGTGTCGACGTGTTCTCCGAGGCATTGGGGGCGCCGCTGTACTGGATCGCCACCAACGCCGGACTGGATGGCTCGGTCGCGGTCAACAAGGTGAGCGAGCTGCCCGCCGGGCACGGACTCAACGCGGAGAAGCTCAGCTACGGCGACTTGGTTGCCGAGGGCGTCATCGACCCGGTCAAGGTGACCCGGTCCGCGGTGCTCAACGCGGCATCGGTCGCCCGGATGGTGCTCACCACCGAGACGGCGGTGGTCGAGAAGCCCGCCGAGGAAGAAGAACACGGGCACGGCCATCATCACGGGCACGCGCACTAAGTGACAGAGACGAAGCACCCCCGGTTCTGGTGGCCGGGGGTGTTTCGATTTGCCGAGGGAGCGGGCGCGCTCATCCGGACTGAAGCCATTGCGGCCGTTTTCGGCGTGTCGTCGAATGGTTTATGTGTCGCGGTGGGGCGAACCTGTCGGGAACCGGTTAAGCCGAGCGGCGGATGCCGCGGGCGCGGCCGATGTCGCCCTTCAGCAGCAGGTCGCGCTCGGATTCGGACAGTCCGCCCCAAACCCCGTAGGGCTCAGCGACTTCGAGCGCATGAGAACGGCACTCCTGAATCACCGGGCACTGCCGGCACATCTCCTTGGCGCGTTGCTCGCGTTGCATGCGGGCGCGGCCGCGTTCGCCGTCGGGATGGAAGAACATCGACGAGTCAACCCCGCGGCACAAGCCCTGAAGTTGCCAGTTCCAGATGTCGGCGTTGGGGCCAGGTAGCTGCTCCGGCTGTGGCATTGGTTTGTTTCCCTCTCTGCATGGCACGCCCAGAAGTTCAGGTTCGCGAAGCGTCCGAGAAGCGATTGTGCAACTGAATTGGAGTGGCGTCACCGATGACTACCTGTCATCTGTAGACGGTAGGGAGAGGGTGAATTTCCGTCAATAGCCACTTAGCCCGGCAAAGTATGTGGGCGTTGGAGGAGAATTAACTCCGCGTTCATCTGCGAAGCATTTGCGGAACGGGCAGGGCGCTACCAGGCACGTGGCCAAATTGAGATTTCCCAGCTCAGCATGGGCGGTCGAGACGGGGAAAAAGAGTACCTAGGCTATGGTGATTAACATTTCGGTAACAAGAAGACTACAAGCTGTTTACTGCTATCGCCGTGATTGAAACTCGTCACACTTTCGTGATTGAGCGGAAGTTGGCCGACGCTGGATTCGGAAACCAGCCGGGCAGCTGGCCGCTGCCTACGGCGACGACAGCAAACGAATTGTGGCTGCGAGCAGTCGCGGCCGGCGGGCAGGGTCGTTACGGCAGCGCTTACCGCGACCTGGCTGCGCTGCGTCGTGACGCGGCGGCCGGGCCGTTGCTCTCGTTGGCCCACAGCACCCAGGGGTCGTTCCTGCGCCAGCTCGGTTGGCACGCCGTGGCGCGGGGCTGGGACGGGCGTGCGCTCGCGCTGGCCGGCACCGACCCCGAGGCACGTGCCGATGCCCTGATCGGACTGGCCGCCGACGCGCTGGGCGTTGGCCGCTTCGCCGTGGCGGCGACGCTGTTGGCGCGCCTGGACGAGGTACTGGTGCCCGGCCTGGCGGTGCCCGACCGGCTGCCGGTGCGCCGCCGGTGGGTGGCCGCGGAGTTGGCGATGGCCCGCGGCGACGCCGAGATCGCCGTCGGCCACGCCGCCGAGGCGGTCGAGCTGGTCCTGGACATGGCCGTCCCGTCGGCGCGACACCAGGTCAAAAGCGATGTGGTGCTGGCTGCCGCCCTGTGCAGTGCGGGCAACACCGAGCGCGCTCGTGCGATTGCGGAGGTGGCGCTTGACACCACCGGCCGATTGCAACTGGTACCACTGCGATGGGCGTTGGCGTGCTTGCTCGTTGATATCGGAAGCGTGACGTTTTCGACACGACAACTGCACGCAATTCGGGATGTCTGCGCAGGCCAGGTGCGGCGCGCCGGTGGGACGTGGTGTTCCGCTGGAAACGACCTTCCGCCCGTTATTGTCAGAGCGTCAGTTAGCCCGTGATGTGTCCGGCTCGTAACGTTGGAGATACCGCCGTCGATGACAATTCCAGGAGAACGTCTCGACGCTGTGGTTGCCCAGGCCGTAGCCGGAGACCGCAATGCACTGCGGGAGGTGCTGGAGACCATCCGTCCGATTGTCGTGCGATATTGCCGCGCGCGAGTCGGCACAGCCGAGCGAGGTGGCTTGTCGGCGGATGACGTTGCACAGGAGGTGTGCTTGGCAACCATTACGGCGCTGCCGCGCTACCGGGATCGAGGGCGCCCGTTTCTGGCCTTCCTGTACGGCATCGCGGCCCACAAGGTAGCGGATGCCCACCGGGCCGCCGGCCGTGACCTCGCCTACCCCGCCGAATCGATTCCAGATCGCCGGTCGTACGACGCGAGCCCGGAGCAGCTGGCCATCGAAGCCGATTCGGTCGGCCGGATGAGCGAACTGCTGGAGATCTTGCCCGCCAAGCAGCGCGAGATCCTGATCCTGCGCGTGGTCGTCGGCCTGTCCGCCGAGGAGACCGCCGCCGCCGTCGGCAGTACCACGGGGGCGGTCCGAGTGGCCCAGCACCGGGCTTTGTCGCGGCTCAAGTCCGAGATTGTGGCGGCAGGTGACTATGCCTGATTTTGGTTATGCACGCGGCGGCGAGCCGGTGTTGGACGAGTTCGCCCGCACCGATCTGCTCCTCGACGCGCTCGCCGACCGCCGACCGGTGGGCATCGACGACCCCGATGTCGACGCGCTGGCCACCCTGCTGGAGGACTGGCGTGACAACCTGCGGTGGCCGCCGGCCAGCGCACTGGTGTCCCCGGAAGAGGCCGTGGAAGCGCTGCGCACCGGGATAGCTGACCGCCGCCGCGGTCGTCGTGGCCTGGCGACGATCGTTTCGATTGCCGCGACGCTGTTGGTGCTGAGCGGCTTCGGCGCCATGGTGGTCGAGGCCCGGCCCGGAGATGCACTGTACGGGCTGCACGCGATGTTCTTCGAGCAGAAGCGGGTTAATGAGAAACAGGTCATGTTGTCCGCCAAAGCCGATCTGGCGAAAGTGCAGGAATTGATCGACCAAGGCCAATGGGTCCAGGCCCAGAACCAGCTGACGGAGGTCAGCAGCATGGTGCAGTCGATCAACGACGAGGTCAGCAAACATGACCTGATGAACCAGGTGAATCTGCTGAAAACCAGAATCGCGTTACGCAACCCGAACGCGACGTTGCCGGCTTCGGCCGCCTCCGTCGCACCGCCGGTGTCGGTCAGTGCGCCGTCCCCGTGGTCGAGCCGTTCGCCTGGTCGGTCGTGGAGTCGGCACCGGCATCATGGTCAGGTGTTGGAGCCCTCGCCGGGGCCGGAGGCTCCCTGACAGTGACTCAGTGGCGCCGGTGATATCCGTCGGCGTCTGATGTCGCCTCGTTGAGTGAGGCGTCGGCGTATCCCCGGCAGTAATCCCACGTGACGTAGGCATCCGGTTCCGGGTCATAGGCGGGCTCATGCGGGCGCACGGTGCCGTCGATCAGCAACTGCAGCAGGTTGGCGCGCAACATGTCCCAGTCGTGATAGTGGTCTTGCTGACACTCGTCGCAGCACACCACCAGTCCGCGAATGCCCTTGTGCGCCAACAGGGCCTCATAGACGGCCAGATCGGCAAGGTCGGCCTCGACCGCCATTCGCTCCTGCGGATCCAGGGGCTGCCCCGGTTCGACGGCTTCGAGTGCCGCCGACGGATCGCAGGGGTCGTCGGCAAACGGGTCGGGCGGCAAACCCGGTGGGAGGTGGTCGCGCACGCCACTAGCCTACGCAGCCGGGCACGGATAACGCCAGCAGGCGGCTTCTCGCCGTTTGGCACCCGCGGCACGCCCACGCAAGGGGGTCCCCGGGACGAGGGAGCCGATAGGATGGAATTCTGACTCCGCATCGTATGGAGGGCCCCACCGATGACACGTGGCATGTCCAATCTCGAAGACAGCTCCGACCTCGTCGTCAGCCCCTACATGCACGTTGCCGGGCTGGTCGACGATCCGGTGCCGACCGGGGGCGACGACCCGAGCAAGATAGCGATGCTGGGACTCACTTTCGACGACGTACTGTTGCTGCCCGCGGCTTCCGATGTGGTGCCCGCCACCGCGGACACCTCCAGCCAGCTCACCAAGAAGATCAGGCTCAAAGTGCCGCTGGTCAGCTCGGCGATGGACACCGTCACGGAGTCGCGAATGGCCATCGCGATGGCCCGGGCCGGCGGCATGGGGGTGCTGCACCGCAACCTGCCCGTGGCCGAACAAGCCGGCCAGGTCGAGATGGTGAAGCGCTCCGAAGCCGGCATGGTCACCGATCCGGTCACCTGCCGGCCGGACAACACCTTGGCCCAGGTCGACGCGCTGTGCGCGCGGTTCCGGATCTCCGGGCTGCCGGTGGTCGACGACTCGGGCGCGTTGGTCGGCATCATCACCAACCGCGATATGCGCTTCGAGGTCGACCAGTCCAAGCAGGTCGCCGAGGTGATGAGCAAAGCCCCGCTGATCACCGCCCAGGAGGGTGTCAGCGCCGACGCGGCGCTGGGGCTGTTGCGCCGCCACAAGATCGAGAAGCTGCCCGTCGTCGACGGTCACGGCCGGCTCACCGGCCTTATCACCGTCAAGGACTTCGTCAAGACCGAACAACACCCGCTGGCCACCAAGGACAGTGACGGCCGGCTGCTGGTGGGCGCGGCCGTCGGCGTCGGGGGTGACGCCTGGGTGCGCGCGATGATGCTGGCCGACGCCGGGGTGGACGTGCTGGTGGTCGACACCGCGCACGCACACAACCGGCTGGTGCTCGACATGGTGGGCAAGCTCAAGGCCGAAGTCGGCGAACGGGTCGAGGTGATCGGCGGCAATGTCGCCACCAGGGCCGCGGCCACGGCCCTGGTGGACGCCGGCGCCGACGCGGTGAAGGTCGGTGTGGGACCGGGATCGATCTGCACCACCCGGGTGGTGGCGGGCGTAGGGGCGCCGCAGATCACCGCGATCCTGGAGGCCGTCGCGGTGTGCGGACCGGCGGGCGTGCCGGTCATCGCCGACGGGGGACTGCAGTACTCCGGCGATATCGCCAAGGCGCTGGCGGCCGGCGCATCGACCGCCATGCTGGGCTCGTTGCTGGCCGGCACCGCGGAGGCGCCCGGCGAGCTGATCTTCGTCAACGGCAAGCAGTTCAAGAGCTACCGGGGCATGGGCTCGCTGGGCGCCATGGCGGGCAGGGGCTCTGGAGGGGCGGGCAAGTCGTACTCCAAAGACCGCTACTTCGCCGACGACGCGCTCTCCGAGGACAAGTTGGTGCCCGAGGGCATCGAGGGCAGGGTGCCGTTCCGCGGTCCGCTGTCCTCGGTGATCCACCAGCTCACCGGCGGTCTGCGGGCGGCGATGGGGTACACCGGCGCGCCCACCATCGAGGTGCTGCAACAGGCGCAGTTCGTCCGGATCACGGCCGCCGGGCTCAAAGAGAGCCACCCGCACGACGTCGCCATGACCATCGAAGCGCCCAACTACTACTCCCGTTGAGAGCACGCTGAGTCTGCCATGGTCGAGATCGGGATGGGCCGCATTGCCCGTCGCACTTACGAACTCAGCGAAGTCAGCATCGTTCCGTCGCGCCGCACCCGCTCGTCGAAGGATGTCTCGACCGCCTGGCAGCTCGACGCCTACCGGTTCGAGATCCCGGTGCTCGCCCATCCGACCGACGCCCTGGTGTCGCCCGAGTTCGCCATCGAACTCGGCCGGCTCGGTGGGCTGGGCGTGCTCAACGGCGAGGGGCTGATCGGCCGGCACGCCGACGTCGAGGCCAAGATCGCGCAGCTTGTCGAGGCCGCCAGCAAGGAACCCGAACCATCGGCGGCGATCCGGCTGCTCCAGGAGCTGCACGCGGCGCCGCTGAACCCGGACCTGCTGGCCGCCGCCGTCGCACGCATCCGGGAGGCCGGGGTGACCACCGCGGTGCGGGTCAGCCCGCAAAACGCCCAGTGGCTGACACCGGTGCTGGTCGCGGCCGGGATCGACCTGCTCGTCATCCAGGGCACCATCGTGTCCGCCGAACGGGTGGCCAGCGATGGGGAGCCGCTGAACCTGAAGACCTTCATCTCCGAGCTGGACGTGCCGGTGGTGGCCGGCGGCGTGCAGGACCACCGCACCGCATTGCATCTGATGCGCACTGGCGCCGCCGGCGTCATCGTGGGCTACGGCTCCACCCAGGGTGTCACCACCACCGACGAGGTGCTGGGCATGAGCGTGCCGATGGCCACCGCGATCGCCGACGCCGCCGCTGCGCGCCGCGAATACCTGGACGAGACCGGCGGCCGCTATGTGCATGTGTTGGCCGACGGAGATATCCACACCTCGGGCGAGTTGGCCAAGGCGATCGCCTGCGGTGCCGACGCGGTGGTGCTCGGCACTCCGCTGGCCGAATGCGCCGAGGCGCTCGGCGACGGATGGTTCTGGCCGGCCGCCGCCGCGCACCCGTCGTTGCCACGCGGGGCGCTGCTGCAGATCGCGGTCGGTGAGCGCCCGCCGCTTCAGCGGGTGCTGGGCGGGCCGTCCGACGATCCGTTCGGCAGCCTCAACCTGGTCGGTGGGCTGCGCCGATCGATGGCCAAGGCCGGTTATTGCGACCTCAAGGAATTCCAGAAGGTCGGCTTGACTGTCGGCAGCTGACTATCGGCGCCGAACGTCACGACAGCGTGGCGGTGGCCGCCGAACGTCACGCCAGTGTGACGCCGGGGGCCCGGCAAACAGGGTGTTGGCTTGTTACCTACGGGTAAGGCCATACTGGTGCGATGAAGCCGGATTACGACGTCCTGATCATCGGTTCGGGTTTCGGGGGCAGCGTCACCGCGTTGCGGCTGACGGAAAAGGGCTACCGTGTAGGCGTATTGGAGGCCGGCCGCCGCTTCTCCGACGAGGATTTCGCCGAGACATCCTGGGACCTGCGCAAGTTTCTGTGGGCGCCGAAGCTGGGTTGCTACGGCATCCAGCGCATTCACCCGCTGCGCAACGTACTGATCTTGGCCGGCGCCGGGGTGGGCGGCGGTTCGCTGAACTACGCCAACACGTTGTACGTGCCGCCGGAGCCGTTCTTCAAAGACCAACAGTGGTCGCACATCACCGACTGGCGCGACGAGCTGATGCCGCACTACCAGCAGGCGCAGCGGATGCTGGGCGTGGTGGCCAATCCCACCGTCACCGACGCCGACCGCGTTGTCAGGGAGGTCGCCGACGAGATGGGGTGCGGCGACACGTGGGTGCCGACCCCGGTCGGGGTGTTCTTCGGTCCGGACGGTACCAAGGCGCCCGGCAAGACGGTGCCGGACCCGTATTTCGGTGGCGCCGGCCCGGATCGCACCGGCTGCCTGGAATGCGGTTGCTGCATGACGGGCTGCCGCTACGGCGCCAAGAACACGTTGCTGAAGAACTACCTTGGTCTCGCGGAATCCGCTGGAGCACAAGTGATTCCGATGACGACGGTGAAAGGTTTCCAGCAGCGCCCCGACGGGTTGTGGGAGGTCCGCACCGTCCGCACCGGAAGCTGGTTACGCAGGGACCGGCGCACGTACACCGCCGCGCACCTCGTCCTGGCGGCAGGCACCTGGGGAACCCAGCATTTGCTGTTCAAGATGCGCGACGAGGGCAAGTTGGCCCGGCTGTCCAAACAGCTGGGTGTGTTGACTCGCACCAACTCCGAGTCGATCGTCGGTGCCGCACGGCTGGAGGTCACGCCGGATCTCGACCTGACCCACGGGGTCGCGATCACGTCGTCGATACACCCGACGCCGGACACCCACATCGAACCGGTCCGCTACGGCAAGGGCTCCAACGCGATGGGGTTGCTGCAGACCCTGATGACCGATGGGGCCGGGCCGGGGGGCACCGATGTGCCGCGGTGGAAGCAGTTGCTGCGGCAAGCCCGCGAAGACCCCCGTGGCATCCTGCGGCTGATCAATGTCCACCAGTGGAGCGAGCGCACGCTGATCGCACTTGTCATGCAGCACCTGGACAACTCGATCACCACCTTCACCAAACGAGGGAGGCTGGGCATCCGCTGGTACTCGAGCAAGCAGGGGCACGGCCAGCCGAACCCGACGTGGATCCCGGTGGGCAACGAGGTGACCCGCCGCATCGCCGCCAAGATCGACGGCGTGGCCGGCGGCACCTGGGGAGAGCTGTTCAACATGCCGCTGACAGCGCACTTCCTCGGTGGTGCGGTGATCGGCGACAGCGCCGAGCACGGGGTCATCGACCCCTATCACCGGGTCTACGGTTATCCGACGCTGTTCGTGGTGGACGGCGCGGCGATATCGGCGAACCTGGGTGTGAATCCGTCGCTGTCGATCACCGCGCAGGCCGAGCGTGCCGCCTCACTGTGGCCGAACAAGGGCTGCGACGACGAGCGGCCGGCGCAGGGTCAGCCGTATCGCCGGCTGGATCCGGTCGCGCCAGCGCACCCAAGGGTGCCCCTCTCCGCCCCGGGTGCGCTGCGCTGGTTACCTGTCGACCCGATCCGTTCGGGCGCCGACGCCGGTTAGCTGGCGATCACCTCCAGCGGTGCGCCGCTGACCACCCGGCTGCGCTCCCCGTTCACGTTGACGGGCGCGTCGCCCATCAGGGTGACCCGATGCATCAATCTGGGCTGGTCGTCGTAGTCGTCGACGGCTCGGTGCTGAGTTGCCCGGTTGTCCCACATGGCAACATCGCCCGGCGCCCAGTTCCAGCGGACGGTGTTCTCCGGCGCGGTGATTCGACGTTGCAGCAATTCCAGCAGCACGCTTGACTCGTGGCTGTCCAGGCCGACGAAACTGCGCACGAAATCACCGGCCAGCAGCGTGCGTTCACCGGTCTCCGGATGCACTCGCACCACCGGGTGTTCGGTCCGGAAGTCCGGCTTCTCGAAGGCCTGACGGAACGCCCGCTGGGCGTCGGTCATTGCCCGGACCGATTCGTCCGTCACGTAGTCGTAGCGGTTGGTGTGCAGCGCCCACAGGTTTTCGGTCAGGCACTTGAGCGGCTCGGGCAGGTGCTCATAGGCCGCGGAGGTCGAGGCCCACAACGTTGACCCGCCGTATTTGGGCAGGGTGACCGCACGCAGGATCGAGGCCGCCGGATAGTTCGCGGCGAACGTGACGTCGGTGTGCCAGCGGTTGGCCGAGCCGTACTCGGAGTCGATCGGCGTGATGACCGGCGCATGCTTGGCGGCGAGCGCCGCGGCGGCCGGGTGGCCGATCGGCGTGCCGAGCAATCCGGCGAACGCGAGCTGCCCGTAGTCATCGAGATGATGCTGGTGGCGGAAGAAGATGACCTTGTGGGTGAGCAGCGCCCGGTGGATCGTGTCCGCCGCGGCGGGGTCGACGTCGCCTCCGAGGCGCACCCCATCGACCCGGGCACCGATCCGGCTTCCCAACTTGGTGACGGTTATCTGACCAGTCATTTTCGTCGTCCTTGGGTCAAAATGTGTGTAGTCAACTGACTACATGGACTAGTGTAGTCACATGACTACGAAATCGGCAAGGGGGGCGCACAAGGTCCCCACCGGGCGGGAAGAGGTGGTGGCGGCGATCTTGGCGGCCGCGACCGATCTGTTCGCCGAGCGTGGTCCTGCCGCCACGTCAATCCGTGACATCGCCGCCCGATCTCAGGTCAACCACGGACTGGTGTTTCGTCACTTCGGCACCAAGGACCACCTGGTCGGTGCCGTGCTCGATCATCTGGGCGCCAGCCTGACCGAGCTGCTGAGCTCCGATGCGCCCGCCGATGCCATCGACCGCGCGCTCGACCGGCAGATTCGCGTCATGGCCCGCACCGTGCTCGACGGGTATCCGGCCGGCCAACTGCAGAAGCGCTTCCCCAACATCGCAGTCTTGCTCGACGGGGTGCGGCCACTCCACGACAACGAAACCGATGCGCGGCTGGCGGTCGCCAATGCGCTGGCGCTGCAATTCGGTTGGCGGCTGTTCGCGCCGATTCTGCGTTCGGCGACCGGGATCGAGGAACTGACGGACGGCGAACTACGTCAGGTGGTCGCCGGCGAAGTGGCGCGAATCGTCCAGCCGCACTGACTTGGCAGACATGAGCCGGCGGTGCAGCGGCTCGCGGCCCAGTGGTTGCTGCGGCGGCGGGAACAGCGGTTTGCGGGTCTGCACCGCAATGGTCGTCGGCTCGTCGGTGTTCAGCGTCAGCTCCTCACCGCTGTGCCGGATGGTCAGCTCGCCACCGGGCCCATCGCGCAGTGTGTAGGTGACGTCGGCGTGGTTGACGTCGACCTTCAGCCGGAAACCACGCCACCGCAGCCGGAACCGCAGCCGCGAAATGCCATCGGGCAGTTGAGGATTCAGCGACAGGATGCCCTCGTCGTCGCGCAGGCCGCCGAAGCCGGCGACCAGCGCGGTCCAGGCGCCGGCGAGCGAGGCCATGTGCAACCCGTCGCGGGTGTTGTGGTGCAGGTCGCGCAGGTCGATCAGGCCGGCCTCGTAGGCGTAGTCATGGGCCAGTTCCAAATGTCCGACCTCGGCGCACATCACCGCCTGGGTGCAGGCCGACAGTGACGAGTCGCGCACCATCCGCGGCTCGTAGTAATCGACGTTGCGGGCCTTCTGCTCGGGCGTGAATGCGTGGCTTTGCCACTGCATCGCCAGCACCAGGTCGGCCTGCTTGATCACCTGTGCGGGGTAGAGCCGCACGTACGGGTCGTGCAGCAGGAGCGGGTAGGCGTGGTTCTCCTGGAAGTCCCATTCCGTGAGGGTGGTGAACCCCTCACACTGTTGATGAACACCCAGCTCCGCGTCGTAGGGAATGTTGGCGGCATCGGCCGCGTCGCGCCAGGCGGCGGTCTCCTCGGTGGTGACCCCCATCGCCTTGGCCGCCTCGGGGTGGCGGACGCAGGCAGCGGCGGCGGCGCGCAGGTTGTGCGCGGCCATCAGATTCGTGAAGACGTTGTCGCGGACGATCGCCGTGTACTCGTCGGGGCCGGTGACGCCGTCGAGATGCCAGACGCCGTGCCGGTCATGATGTCCGAGTGAGAGCCATAGCCGGGCGGTCTCGATATGTACCGCAAGGCCGCACTCTTCCTCCAGCGAATGGTCGCCGGTCACGATGCGGTATCGCTCGAAGGCCATGGCGATGTCGGCGTTGACGTGCCAGGCGGCGGTGCCCGCCGGCCAGTAGGCCGAGCACTCTTCCCCGCGGATGGTTCGCCACGGGAAGCTGGCGCCTTGGAGGCCGAGTTCGGCGGCCCGCTCCCTGGCCAGGTGCAGGGTCGACGCGCGCCACCGTAGGGCGTCGGCGACCGCGTGCGGGGCGGTGTAGGTGAGCACGGGCAGCACGTACCCCTCGGTGTCCCAGAAGGCGTGGCCGTCGTAGCCGGTTCCGGTGAGCCCTTTGGCCGGAATTGAGCGGCGTTCGGCGCGCGCGCTGGCCTGCAGCAGGTGAAAAAGACCGAAGCGCACCGCTTGCTGGGATTCCGGGTCGCCCTCGACCTCGACGTCGGCGCTGTCCCAGAAGTCGTCGAGGTAGGCCCGTTGCGAATCGACCAGGCCCTGCCACCCGCTGTAGCGGGCGCTGTGGATG
>Ga0307446_1000644_pt1 | contig 11963 bp, 7 predicted proteins | sample SalMarSW160320MG_FD_202141 | JGI IMG/M metagenome (GOLD analysis project Ga0307446, IMG submission 202141) | Salt marsh sediment microbial communities from the Plum Island Ecosystem LTER, Massachusetts, United States - SW1603-20 | ecosystem: Environmental > Aquatic > Marine > Intertidal zone >... | reverse complement strand
TTTTTCTTCAGACAGGATGAACCTGTCTCCCGAGAGACCGGTCTCCTCTGGCATGAGCGGGTTTCTTTGAGATGGGAACTTATGGCCCAGAAGAGGGGAGTATATTCCCTTGGTGGGTTTTCTCTCAAGGTTTCCGATCTTCTTGGGTTTTTCCCAAGGGAAATCGGCCAGCAACAGAAACTTGATCTCATTGTATACCCAAGGATTCACACGCTCAAGGATGTCACCATCCCACGCAGAGACATATTCGGGAAGGCGGGAGAGAAGAATCCTCTCCAGGACCCGGTGTACCTTCTCGGGACCAGGGAATATCAATCATGGCAACCGGCGAGGTACATCCACTGGAAGGCAAGCGCAAGGCACAACCTTTTGCAGGAAAAGCTTTTTGAGCCCTCGGAACAGGAAAAGGTTCTCTTGGTGTTTGAAGTAAAAGGCTTTTCGGAGAGTCAAGCTGCAGAGGAGCTTGAGGAGGCCATTGAAGCGGCTGCATCCATTGCCGTTCATCTTGAGAAGAAAGGATGCGCCGCAGGTTTGGTGACAGATGCGCAGTTGAAGGGAGAGGGATTGTCCGTCATCCCTGTGGCAAGAAGGAGCGGACAAACTGCAGCAATCCTTGAAACCCTTGCGAGGATTGAAAACAGTCCGGAGCGGGATCTGGTGGAGACCCTCGAGCGTGGTCTCAAGATGACCTGGGGTACCAGCTGCCTCTATTTCATCTACGGCAGTGATGCCGCAGCAAGCCCCGTTGTGATTGAATTTTTCAGGAGGAGAAGGATCCCTGTCCTGCGCGTTATCAGCGGGAGGGCCCCGACTGCATCCGGAGACGCAAGAAACCCTCTTCTCAAACAGCTTCATCTTAGTGAGATAGTGGCCAAAGGTGGTGAAGCGCCATGAACACGCGCAGGGATAGACTGCTCTTGCTCCTGTTAAGTGGTTGCATGGAGCTCTGCTGGATTTACGCCTGGGCCGCCTTTCTTACAGGTGCCTTCTTCAAGAAGCCTTTTCCTCTTCCGGAGGTAATGATCCCCTTCTTTCTGGCAGCAGCGCTTACCGTCATTTCCAAAGGCCGGGGTTGGAGGATCCTGACGTTGCTCACGATCCATGCCGGAGGTCTGCTTCCGGGAGCATTTGGGGCATTCCACCATTTCCTCTACGGATCCCATCCCTTTTTTCAGCTCCAATGGTTAAAGGATCTTTTTCACAGCAATCCTGATTTCATTGGTTGGCTTTCTATCCTCTTCATCCTCTTTTGTTCCGTTTTCATGTATGCAAGGGGGGCACGGCTTGCTGCAAAACCAACGGATCACTTGACCGTCTGCACCCGTTTTGATCTTGGGATAGCCGCCTTTTTTGCCCTCTTTTTTGTTCATTTTATTATTGAAGCAAAAGGAGGCGTGGTCATGGGTGGCCCCATGGTCCAGGGCATGGTGATACCCTTTTTCCTGTTCAGCCTTCTCGCCATTGGCCTTGCGAGGAACGATAGCGGCGCAGAGCGGTCATTTGTCTCCGGTTACCATGCAGTGGGAACAATCTTAGGGTTTTCACTGGTGGTACTTGCTTTTGGAACGGGGCTCATCCTTTTCTTTCTGCCCTATTTGACCAGGGCCGCGGAAATAGGTTATGTGGGAATGAAGGCCGTTTCCGCTCCCCTCGGCCCGATCCTCATGGGGATCCTTCAATTCCTGTTTCGACCGAGGAATTTCCGGAACGGGAATGCGGGAGTTTCCCCCCAGACCCGCACCCCGGACGCGCCGGTTGGGGAGGGCGGATGGGCCGAGAGGGTTATGATGGCGGCTGCCTGGGGGCTTGGGATACTGCTTGCCCTTGCGGCCCTTTCGATTCTGGTTTTGTCGTTCTGGTATCTTTGCAGATGGCTTCTGTCCAGAACTTCGACCGGACGGAAGGTCGAGTGGAACTCGGATCCGCTCCTGGCCTGGCTCAGGAGAAAATTGGACTTTTTTGTTTTCATCTTGAAAGCTACGGCCCTGGCGTTTCGGTCCCACAAGAGTGCAGGTGAGATCTATGCTGCTTTCCAAAGATGGGGAAGAAGAAGCAGCCTCACCCGCCTTCCCCATGAAACGCCAAAGGAATACGGCAATCGAATGAAAGGGGAGCTTCCCCGGCTTGAACCGGAGTTCGCAGTGATCATTGATGCCTTCAACGAAGAGATTTACGGAGAGAACCGTCTGGATGAAATCAGACTTGGCAACGCAAGAAGGGCCATGCGCAGACTGAAGCATCCTTCCCTATGGTTTTCAAGAATAAGGTTGTTATTTGGTTTCCATGAGAGATCAGCAAGTTGATGGTATTGGGCTTTTTCTTGTGAGCCTCTCAATGACGACGTTTTTCGCTTGTGCTGCGGCATGGATAGGGCCCCATCTGGTTTCTCCAGATCTGGTATCGACGAACCTGGGCGTAGACCGTCACGGCCCTTTCCACGGTTTCGAAGAACGGGACACCGGCCTGACAGAGATCCACGGAAAAATCCGTCTCAAATCCAGGGATATTTACAACACAAACAGGCTTGGCGGACTCCCTTTGCGCCTGGATCAACCCCTCGGTATACAGCTTATGAGAATCCGGGGTCATTCCCCGACCCGCGACCAATATTGCGTCTATCCCCGGGTCTGCTGCCAGCACCTTGACCGCACGAATGTAAATCTGGATGTCCAGGGAGGCCGAGAGCCCTACATCTATCGGGTTTCGAAGGCTTGTCCCTGTTGGAGGAATAAATTCAGCTAACGTGGTCTGGGTCCTGGGAGATATCTCAGCGAGTCTCAGCTCTGCATCCCCACAGGCCTCTGCAGCAGCAACCGCCAGGCCACCGGGACCCGAAAGAATGGCCATCCGGTCGCCTAAATGAGACGGTAAGAAAGAAAATCCCATCAAGGTATCCAACAGGACATCAAAACCCTTTACAGGGATGGCCCTTGCCTGCTGAACCACACCGTTCCATATGTCGCGTGAGCCTGCTAAGGCCCCCGTATGAGAAGATGCAGCTCTACCTCCTTCCGGGGTCAGCCCCACCTTCCAAAGGACCACCGGCTTTTTCCTGGAAGCGCTTTTAAGGGCATCCAAAAAATAAGGGCCATTCTTGATACCTTCCAAATATGCTCCAATAACACCCGTCTCCTGGTCATCTCCGAGGTACGAAAGCAAGTCGGCAGCAGTCAAATCGCATTCATTGCCCAGACTCGCGGCCTTACTGAAATAGATCCCCTTTTGCGGCCCTATGCGGGAAATGATATTCGCAAGGGAACCACTATGCGAAATAAATGCCACGGGTCCCGGCTTTTTTGAAAGTTCAGGGAAAAAGGAAAGGCCACTTTTTGGACAATAAAGCCCCATGCAGTTCGGGCCGAAAAGCCGCATCCCGGAGCTACGGGCAACAGAAGCAAGTTCCTCTTCGAGCGCTTTCCCTTCACCGGTTCCGGTCTCGCTGTACCCGGCGGTAAAAAGTATTGCTCCCTTTACGCCCTTGGCCGAACAGTCTTTGACGACAGGAAGTGCACTGTAATGAGGGACCAGAATAATCGCCAGGTCAACCGGACCTGGGATGGCTGATACGCTTGGATAGGCCTTGAGGCCGTCAATTTCCTCCGCCTCCTGGTGAACCGGGTAAATGTCACCGGCATAGTCCTGATCTTTGAGCGCCATGAGAAAAAACTTTCCCATCTTCATGCCCCGGGGAAGTCCCACGATGGCTACTGATTTTGGATTGAACAGGTTGTGAAGTTGAGCGACCAGTTCTTTTGAGTCTTTCATATCTCCAATCCCTTGAATGGAAGCACCCTATTGGATATCAGAACTCATATCACTCCGCAGGAGCAGGATATTCCTGATGCTGACCCAAGACAATTGAAAACCGGGCATTGTCAATTGTTCCCCCAGGCGAAAAGGACGGTAAACGCGGAAAGCACAGAGAGGCCGGCCCCCGTAAGATACGCCCAGTGCAATCCATTCAGAAAAATGGGAAGTTCCCCGCCTATGAACGGCCCGGCGTGCCCGGATGTGGTAAAAGGAGCCAGGCTGTATACGATGGCGCCTGCGACGGCGATGCCGAACGCCATTCCCGTGTTCCGCGTCACGGCCAGGATGCTTGAGGCGATGCCGCGAAAATGCCGAGGCGCACTTCCCATGACCGCACTGTTGACCGGACTCTGGAACATCCCGGCCCCCAGACCGCAGACGGCCAGTCGCCAACTCACATCGAGACTGGAGGCGCTACCATCCAAATGGCTGAGAAGGAGCACCCCAATAGCGTGAATGGACATTCCGACAAAGGCCAGCCCTCGAAATCCGATGCGGTCTGAAAGGCTGCCACTCAATGGGCCGATGAAAAAGGTTGCGAGCGGGAAGGCTGTCATGACCAGCCCGACTGCCAACACATCGTGGTGCAGGGCATCGGAGAGGTACCACGGAGTCAAAAAGATCACCATATAGAGGGCCATGAAGTTTATTAATGAGCTAAGGCAGGCAAAGCTGAAGCGCCGGTTTTTGAAAATAGAGAGATCAATCATGGGTTGCGCTGATTTCCGTTCCACATGAAAAAAGAGTCCTCCGAACACCACGGCGATTCCCAGCAAGGTAACGCACCTAGGGGAAAACCACCCCCAGTTCTTGCCGCGGTTGGCATAGAGCAGGATGCTGAAAAGAAAAACAAATGCCAACACAGCGCCCCAGATATCGAGTTGCTGTCCCGGTTTTCTTTTCCCCGGGGGGATCACCCGATACCCCCATACCAGGGAGATGACGGCGATCGGGGCATTGATATAGAACACAAATCGCCAGCTCATGTACTGGGCTATGATCCCGCCGAGTACGGGCCCCACCATCAACCCGAGGGCAATGGCGGTGGCATAGATGCCAATAGCCTTGCCCCGCTCATTCGGGGGAAACGCCACCGTGACAATGGCCAGCCCAATAGCCATCTGCATTGCGACGGTCAAGCCCTGAATCGCCCGGAACACGATTAACATCCAGATGCTCGTTGAAAAGCCGCACAGGAGCGATGCCCCGGCGAAACAGATAAGCCCGGTAAGAAATATCTTCTTGTACCCGAGCATATCTCCAAGTCGGCCGTATACGAGAATGAAGGAGCAGATGGCCAACAGGTAAATGGCCGGTACCCACTGGGCCACGGAATAATCCGTGTGGAAGTAGCTGCTGATGGAGGGAAGCACCACGTTGACGATGCTTCCGTCGATGGGCCCCATGATAACTCCTGTCATCACAGCTCCAAGGATCATCCATTTGGAGGCGCCAATGTTTTCATCGTGAACAACTGCAGTCATACTCGTACTCCTGGTCTCCATACCGGGCGAAACAGAACCTTAACCCGGATCTCTCACCAATCCCGCAAAACGCGGGACTACGATGGCGGATAGCCCGATGCCCACTTCGTTGCGCTTGAAAAATGACCTCAACATACTGCACGTATGCCTGCGGCCATTTTCCTGCACGCTCCTTGTATTCGTGGGACTCTCCACCATCTCGCGACGAAAATCGTTGAGAAACCCGGGTTAGAGGCTTCACGGTCATCTCATCTATTCATGTCGCAATGCCTCTATGGGGTCCATCCGGGCGGCCTTGCGAGCCGGAAAATAGCCGAAGCATACGCCCACTGCAACCGAAAAAGCGAACGCGAGAATAACAATATCCGGGTCAAAGACGAACGGGACCAACAGGATGCCGGCAAGCCAGGCGGACGCACTTATGGCGAGGATAATACCAATAACTCCCCCCAATGAGGAAAGGACCACGGCCTCAACCAGGAACTGCAGGAGTACTTCACGCTCCAGCGCCCCGATGGCCAGTCTGGTGCCTATCTCCCGCGTTCGTTCGGTCACGGAGACCAGCATGATGTTCATGATGCCTATGCCGCCGACAAGGAGGCTCACGGCTGCAACCGCGCCGAGCAGTGAGGTGAGCACTTTTGTGGTCCCGGACAGGACATCCGCTATTTCCCGCATGTCCCTGACGTGAAAATCCTTTTCCTTTCCTTGAGAGATACGGCGACGCTCCCGCATCAGCGTTTCTATATCCTGTTTTGCCCGGTCAATGGAATATCCATCACGAACAGAGACAAAGATACTGGTGACGTCCGTGTTCCCCGCAATGCGACGCTGAAATGTGCGAAGCGGAATGAGTATGAAGTCATCCTGATCTCGGCCGAAGGTGGATTGTCCTTTTTCCTTGAGCACCCCGATCACTCGAAAGGCCAGTTTTTTTAAACGGATAGTCACTCCTAAAGGGTCTCCGCTCCCAAAAAGTTCCCTGGAGACCGTGTTGCCCAGGATGCAAACCGCCGCACCTGCGCGGAGGTCACGGTTCGTAAATTGCCGTCCCTTCTCCACGGGCCAGTCCCGGACCTCCATAAAGCCGTTGGTACTGGCCGTGATCATGGTGGACCAGTTCCGGTTGCCGTAAATTGCCTGGGTCACATCCCCTGCTGTAGGGGCAACCGCTTCGATTCCCGAAAGTTCCCTTTCAATAGCATCCGCGTCTTCCACGTCAAAGGGAGTTGCCTCTTCGCGAATACCGCCGGGGCCGTGAAAACCCTGCCCGGGTCTTATTTGAAGGAGATTGGTCCCGAGGCTGCCGATCTGTGTCTTTACCTTTTCTGTCGCGCCATTCCCCAGGGTGACCATGGTGATCACGGCAGCGACCCCGATAATGATCCCGAGCGAGGTCAGAGACGAACGCATGATATTCCGGCGAATCTCCCGCAGAGCCAGCAAAAAGGCATTTAAGAGCATCATTCTGCTCCTTTCGGTTCGTGGTCTGCAATAAGTCCGTCCTTAAAACGGACTCTCGATTTTGCATAATCTGCCATGTCCTGCTCGTGGGTGACCATGACGATAGTCAACCCCCGTTCCCGGTTCAGGAGGGAGAGGACATCCATGATCTCAAGACTCCGGGCGGTATCCAGATTTCCGGTGGGTTCGTCGGCCAGGAGGACCGCCGGATCGGTGACGATGGCTCGGGCGATGGCTACCCGCTGCTGCTGGCCGCCCGAAAGCTCGGCAGGGGTGTGGTGTTCCCAATCGTTCAGCCCGACTGCCGCAAGTGCCGCGCGCGCTTTTGCGCGTCTTTTCCGAGCATGCACACCCCGATAGATCAAGGGGAGTTCGACATTTTCAAGGGCCGACGTGCGGTCGAGGAGATTGTAGCCCTGAAACACAAAACCGAGGAAGTACCTGCGCAGGAGCGCACGCCTGTTCCGGCTGAGGGTGCCCACGTCGACACCCCTGAATAAGTAGGATCCAGATGTGGGTGTATCCAGGCACCCCAGGATATTCAGGCAGGTGGATTTCCCCGAACCGCTGGCTCCCATCACTGCCACGAAATCGCCTTCCCCGATACGCAGGTCAATACCCCGGAGGGCCTGCATGGATGCGCGCCCGCTGCCATAGATCTTGGTAACGCCTTTCAGCTCCATAAGTCGCTTTTCTTTTGTGTCGCCTTTTTTCATTTCTTGGAAATCACCACATCGGTCAGGAGTGGCATGCCCGGCTGTACATCTCCTCCCACAACCTCGGTCATTTGCCCGTCCGTCACTCCAACGGTAACCGAGACGCCCGCAGGCTTGCCGTTTCGGAGGGTCCACACGACCCGCCCCTTTCCTTTCAGGCCCATTCCCTGTTTATCAGAAGGCGTTCGCGGTGGGCGGTGAGGGAGGAGCGCGCCGAGCAATCCACGGTTTTCTTTTACGGATTTCCGGGGCCTTGGCGGCGCAAACCGGAGGGCTGCATTGGGTATGAGCAAGGCACCCTTCAGCTGTCTTATGACAATGTCGGCGGTCGCCGTCATTCCGGGCCGAAGGAAGAGATCCGAGTTGTCAACAGCAAGCAGGGTCTCATAGGTCACCACCCCCTGAACTGTCTTGGGGGAGAAGCGGACCTCGGTGACCTTTGCGGGAAATTTGCGGTTGGGATACGCATCCACGGTGAACGTCGCCTCCTGTCCTTCCCTGACCTTCCCCACGTCTGCTTCATCGACATCCACATGGAGTTCCATCTTCTTCAGGTCTTCGGCGATGGTGAAGAGCACCGGCGTTTGCAGTGAGGCCGCAACCGTCTGCCCAGGTTCAACCTGGCGCAATAGGACGATGCCATTGATGGGGGAATGAATGGTGGCCTTAGAGAGATTTGTCTCGTTGATCTTGAGCTCGGCCTCCGCTTTGGAGACATCCGCCACTGCGCTTCCTTCATCTGCCTCGGCCTTGGCAAGTGCCGCCTCGGCCTCTTCCATTTCAACCTGCGAGGGAACCCTGCCACCGCTTGATTTCCTGGCCTGTTGAAATTTGGCGAGTTTTGTTCTGGTTTGCCTGACATCAGCGCGGGCCCTCAATACCTTCGCACGCGCGGATGCAAGTGCTGCTCTCGCCTGGAGGACCTGTGCGTGCAGTTTCGACGTATCCAGGCGAGCCAGCACCTGGCCCGCTTTCACGTGGTCGTTATAATCGGCTTCCACTGTCTTGATGGTGCCTGACACCTCGACGCCCACCTGGACCTCGTTGATTGGCTCGAGGTTCCCTGTTGCGGTCACCGTGATGGTGAGGTCCCCTTTTTGGGCCTCCTGTGATCTGTACTGTACAGTGCTCTCTGCATTTCGTGAGCGAAAGACACTTGTGGCAAAGATGGCTATGACCACCAGGACAGCCAGGCCTCCCCAGAGTTTCAGGCGCATCTTTCGCCCGGAGGAGGGATCCATGCCCAACGTTCGTTCCATCTCACTGTCGTTATTCTTCATCATGGTCTTATTCCTCATTTCTCCCGGCCGTTTGAAGCCGATCCCAAGGATTCCCAACCCCCGCCGAGGGCCTTGTAGAGGCGAATCATGTTTGACGTGGCCGTGCCATCGCTGCTGGCTAGTTCATCCTGGAAGGACTGCAGAGAACGGGTGGCATCCAGGACATTGTTGAAGTCTACGAGCCCTGCATTGTAACGGTCCCAGGACAGCTCGTATGCGCGCCTTGCCGCTGTTACGGCGGCCTGCAGTGATTCGCGACGGCGCTGTTCCTTGGCATAGGCCACGAGTCCGTTTTCCACCTCTTCCTGGGCCTTGAGAACGGCAGATTCGTACTGGATCAGTGCCTGCTTCTGGCGGGCGGTCTGGACCTGAATATTTTGCCGGATGGCGCCCGCATGGAAGATCTTCCAGGATACGCTCGGGCCGATGCGCCAGGTCCGGCTGGCCCATTCCCAGAGATCCCCACTGGAAATGGATTCAAGCCCGATAGAACCGAACAGACTGAACCGGGGGTAGAGGTCTGCCGTAGCCACGCCGATCCGGGCGGTCTGGGCCGCCAGGGTTCGTTCCGCCCTGCGGACGTCCGGACGGTGCCTCAGGGTCTCCGCGGGAATTCCGACCGCCAGCGTCACCGGGAGCACAGGAATGGGCCTTGCCTCCGCCAGCTCCCTGTGCATCGCACCCGGCTTCTCGCCAAGCAGGACCGCCAGCCTGTTTTTTGCCTTTTCCAGCCCGGTCTCCAGGGCCGGGATCTGGGAATGGGTGCTCTCAAGGATATAGTGAGATTGCTGGACGGCCAGTTCATCGATGAGGCCCGCGTGGTAGCGTGAAAGGTTCAGTTCATAGATATCCTGTTGGGCTTTCAGGTTCGCCTTGACCGCGGCGAGCCGTGCCTGAAGGGTCCGGACATCCACATAGTTCAAGGCCACTTCGGCAAGGAGGCTCACCAGCACGTCATGCACATTTTCCTGGGTGGCCTCGAGGTTTGCCTGCGCCGCTTCTACCGAGCGTCGCACACCACCGAAAATGTCCAGTTCCCAGCCCGCGTCAAACCCTGCAGAATAAAAGTTTGTTGTCATCCCTGTGCCGCTGTTTTCACTGCTGCGGCTTCTCGTTACGGATCCTGTGCCATCCAAGGTGGGAAAGCGACCGGCCTTTTCAATGCCCCGCAGTGCCCTTGCCTCACGTACCCTGGCAAGGCTTTCTTTCAGATCCAGATTCCCCTTTACGGCCCGATGTTCCAGGTTGCTCAGTTCAGGATCACCCAGAACGGTCCACCAGCGCGCGAGTGTTTCAGGATTCAATTGGTGCGCATTCAAGCCGTTCTCCAGCTTGGTATGCCACTCTTTCGGCGCCTGAGGACTCACCTTTGTGTAGTTCGGTCCCACTGCCGCGCACCCAGTCAGGATCAGTCCGAACATAATGGTGGGAAGGATCGGCCGCCAAAAACCTCTCCTGCTCATCGCTTTTTTGCAGTACTGTTTTCTATATTCCATTCTATTATCACCTTGCACTTGATGTTATCAGCTCAATATTTAGGGGAAGCAGAGTTTTGAGGAATAGGGCATATGGCATAGGGTCTTATGTCTTGAAATAATTTTGTTTTCCTTGTGCCCTGAGTCCTTTGCCTCAAGCCTCATAAAGAAGGTGCCTTTTCAGCTTTCCTTAATGTTAATCCATCTCCTTTATACTATTGCTGCTATTGTTGGATACGTTCATCAACGGATTCAGCTCCACTCTTCTTCTTGCGACGTTGCAGCCAGGCGCCGGTCTTTTCTCCCAAGGACTGAAACACGTAATAAAGCGGCGGGATAAGAAAAATCCCCACCAGGGTGGCCGCAACCATTCCCGAAAAGACCGTGGTTCCCACTGCCCGCCGACTGCCGGCTCCGGCGCCCGTGGCGATCACCATGGGCGCGACGCCCAGGATGAACGTGAAGGCTGTCATGAGCACAGGTCGGAAGCGGATGGAGGCTCCTGCCAGAGCCGCCTTAGAGACCGAAAGACCCTGTTCCCGGCGATCCTTGGCAAACTCAACAATAAGGATCGCATTCTTGGCGGCCAGACCAACCAGCAGTACCAGACCGATCTGGGCATAGATGCTGAGGTCCAAATGGAGGATCCAGAGCCCCGCCAATGCCCCCAGGCTTGCCATGGGAATGGAGAGAATGATGGACAAAGGAATGGTCCAACTCTCATACTGCCCCACCAGGAAGAGATAACCGAAAAGCAGGGCCATGGCAAACAACATTCCCACCTTGCCACCGGCCTTGCGTTCCTGAAAGGATATGGAAGACCAGTCAAAGCCATAGCCGCGAGGCAGGGTTCTTGCCGCCAGACGTTCCATTGCCGCCATTGCCTGCCCCGAAGAAAAACCCGGGGCAGCGCTTCCGTTGACCTGGACGCTGGTGAACTGGTTATAACGGTAGACGAGTTGGGGAGCTAAAACAGTCGACAACGTGACCAAATCTCCCATGGAGACCATATGCCCGTCGTTGCTGCGCACGTATAACCGCTTGATGTCTTCCTTGGTGTTGCGGAACGGGGCATCGGCCTGGACCTTGACCTGGTAGGTGCGGCCATAGAGGTTAAAGTCATTGACATACCCCGACCCCAACTGATTCTGGAGAGTGGAAAAGACTGCGCTGACTGGAACCTTCAAGGTTTCAGCCCGGGTGCGGTCGAGGTTGACGAAGATTTGCGGCGTGTTCGCTGTGTAGGTGGAGAATACCCGCATCAGCGTCGGATCCTGATTGGCGGCAACCACCAGCGCCCGGGTGGCGGCGGCGATTTCTCGGGGCGGCTGATCCTCGAGGGCCTGAAGTCGGAAATCAAATCCGCCGGTGGCGCCGAGACCCCGGATGGATGAAGGGGCAAACGCGAAAATATTGGCCGCAGAGATGGCAGCGAGTCTGCCTTGGGCCTGCCTGACGATCGCGTCCAGTTGGAGGTCAGGCCGTTTCCGCTCATCCCAGGGCTTCAGAACAATGATGCCGAACCCCACGTTTTCTGCTGTGCCGCTGAGCAGGCTGAACCCTCCGATTCCCATGACGGCATCAATGCCCTCCATGCCCTGAAGCCCACCGGTAACCTGCTGCATCACCCTGTTGGTCCGACCAATGGACGCCCCTTCAGGTAGTTGGATGTTGACAAAAAAAGCTCCTTGGTCTTCCTGTGGCAAGAAACTGGCCGGGCTGTGGGTGAACAAG
>Ga0307446_1000643_pt1 | contig 11969 bp, 11 predicted proteins | sample SalMarSW160320MG_FD_202141 | JGI IMG/M metagenome (GOLD analysis project Ga0307446, IMG submission 202141) | Salt marsh sediment microbial communities from the Plum Island Ecosystem LTER, Massachusetts, United States - SW1603-20 | ecosystem: Environmental > Aquatic > Marine > Intertidal zone >... | reverse complement strand
GCACGGTGCGCCTCGAGCCTCTCATCCCACGAGTCGTGCTCCGCAACCCGGGTCGCGGCTTCCTGCGCGTACACCAGCACCCCCTCAAGGTTCCTGCCCACGCGTCGACACAAGGCCGCGAGGTCGCTCCTGCGCTCCTGGACCACTTCCAGGCGGGCCGGGTCGGCGTCGAGGGCGACAAGGTAGCGGGTGAGGTCGCTCGCGGCGTCCGAAAGGCCGTACGAAGCCTCGGTGAGGCGAGCCTCGATGGGGGCAAGCGACTCGTCATGACGGACGGCTTCGGCGAGAGCGCGCCGCGCGGACTCGAGCGAAGCGATGATGGTGCGCTCGTCGTCTCCCGCGATGGTCTCCGCCGCCTCCGCCACTCCCCGGCGCACGGACTCGGCGTTCTCCAGGACCGTGGCCTCTGCCGCGAGCGTCTCGTCCTCCCCCGGCTGGGGGTCAACCTCGGCGATGGCCGCAAGGTCGTCCCGCATGTGGGAGATGGCCATCCGTTCGGATTCCGCACCCTTTTCCAGCCTCGCGAGTTCGTCGCGCTCCCCCAGGAGCGACGCCCACGTTTGCCGGTACCGGGTGAGCGTTCCTAAATGCTCCTCCCCCGCGTATCGGTCGAGCATCTCCCGCTGCCGAGAACCCGATCGCAAGCGCACCTGGTCCGCCTGGCCGTGCACCGTGACCAGGTCGTCGGCGCAATCCGCAAGAAGCGCCTGCGGGATTTGGCGTCCGCCGACGACCGTGCGGCTTCGCGCGGCGGAACCGAGCGATCGGGAGATGGTGATGGTCCCGTCCTCGTTGGGCACGGCGCCCGCTTCCGCGAGCAGGCTCGCCGCCTCGGATCCCTCCGGCACGTCGACGACCGCCTCGGCGAGCGCCACATCGGCTCCGGTCCGGACGATCGCCGACGCAACCTTCCCCCCGGTGACGAGTCCGAGGCCCGTCAACACCATCGTCTTTCCCGCGCCGGTCTCGCCCGTGACGACCGTCAGACCCGAGGCGAGGGTCAATCGAGCGGACGCGATGACACCGAGGTTCTCGATCGACAACTCGTGCAGCACGCTAGGCCTCCGCATCCTCTGCGTCGAGTTCGCCTCTCCAGCCCTTGGTCGGCAGCGAGAACTTCTGGATGAGTCGCTCGCTGAAGGTGGAATTGGTCAGGCGCGCGAGGTGGACGGTGTGTTCCCCCCGCCGAACCTGGACCAGACCTTCCCGCGGTACCTCGATGACCCGCGCCCCGTCGCACACGACCGTGCCGGGCGTGGACGACGTGCGGGCGACGCGAACCCCAAGGGTCGAGCGTGGCCCGAGGACGAGAGGACGGGAGAAGAGCGCGTGGGCGGCGAGGGGGACGAAGAGGAGGGCGTCGACGTCGGGCCAGAGGATGGGTCCTCCAGCGGAGAAGGCGTGGGCGGTGGAGCCGGTCGCGGTCGAGATGGCTACCCCGTCGCAGCCAAAGGTGGAGAGCGTATGGCCGTCCACCTCGACGACGACCTCAAGGGTGCGGCGCGGGTAGGTACGTTCGATCGTCGCCTCGTTGAGTGCCCATCCCTCCTCCGTCGACCCGTTGGGGTATGTGACGATGAGGTCGAGAGTGCGCCGCTCCTCGACGGAGTATGCCCCCGTCGCGAGGGCCTTTGCCGCGACGTGGATGTCGTCCCGCTCCGCTTCCGCGAGGAACCCCACCCTCCCGAAGTTGACTCCCAGCAGTGGGATGTCCGATCCCCTCGTCATCTCGACGGCGTGCAGCATCGTGCCGTCACCCCCCAGGACGAGGACGGCCTCCACGGGTTCGGTCACGCCGTGCGTGTATTCGGTGACGGGTTCGGTCCCCAGCTCGGTCAGCGCCTCGATCGCGCCCTCAAGGGCGTCGGTTGCCCGTTTCCGCCCCGGGTGCGCGACCACAAGGATCCGGCGGTTCATGTTGCTCCCTTCACCTCGCGCTCGATGGCCTCGATGAGCGCCGTCGCGCTCAGGGCGTCGTCCTTAGCCTGCCACGTCTTACGACCCCACAAGAAGATTTCCACATTCCCATCCGCCCCCGACACGGGGCTGCGCGCGACCCCAAGAATGGGAAGGCCCGATTCGGCCATGGCGGCGGCGACGCGAGACACGGCGTCGATGCGCACAGCGTCGTTTCGCACCACCCCACCCTTTCCGAGACGGGCCGCCCCAACCTCGAATTGAGGCTTCACGAGGACGACGGCGTCTCCCCCCGTGACCAGCCAGGAGGCGAGAGGGTCGATGACGAGGGTGAGCGAGATGAAGGAGAGGTCCGCGACGACGAGGTCGACGGCTTGGCCCGGTTCGGGAGGGTCAAGGTAGCGGACGTTGACGCCCTCACGCGAGGTTACCCTCGGGTCCGCGGCGACACGGGGGGACATTTGACCGTGGCCCACGTCGAGGGCGAGGACGGAGACGGCCCCGTGTTCCAGGAGGACCTGCGTGAATCCCCCGGTCGAGGCCCCGGCGTCCAGGCAACGCCTCCCCTCGACGGCAAGGCCGTTCCCGGGCCGATCGCCCCGCGAGAAGGCGTCGAGCGCGCCCAGTAGTTTGAGTGCCCCTCGCGAGACATGAAGATCGCCCGTTTCGTGGAGAGTGATGGTCTGCTTGTCCGTGACATCGGTGGCGGGGCGCACCACCTCGACGCCATCGACCCGGACGCAGCCGGATTCGAGTAACGCCTGAGCATGGGTTCGGGAGCGTGCCAAGCCCCGCGCGGCGAGCGCGCGGTCTAGTCGCACGGAGCCTCTAGGATTCGTCGCGGAGACGCGACGTCAAGGCGTTCTGCACCTTGTCGAAAAACTCGGCCTGCTGCTCGGGATCGTCCGGAAGCTCCGAAACCTCCTTGAGTGCCTCCTCAACCACGGGCGGATAGGAGACCTCTCCGAGGCTATCGCGGTGCTGCTCGATCTCGTCCATACCTTCACTGTAACCCGAAAGAGGAGAACGACTCAATGTGAGTCGCCTCACCTTGGTCCGCCGCCTCCCACGCCGCGGCGCACGCCGCTCGGAGGGAGTCGATGCCTCCCTCTCCGCTCGTTTCGAGCCGTCCCTCCGCGATGCGAGCGTTCGACGACCCGGCATTCCACCATCCGTCCGAGGAGGTCGGCGCCGTGTGCACGTCCCCCAGGGAGGCGAGATCCCCCCCGATGAACGACGGCCGCTCCTCGGGAACGGCACGGAGAAGGTCCCTCACGGTGCTGGCCCCGGTGAGCACCAGCAGGCTCGCACAGCCCGCGGCGTTGGCACCCCGAATGTCCGTGTCGATCCGATCTCCGATGGCGAGGGGGGTGCGGGCCCCCGCTCGTGCAGCGGCCATGCGGAACATCTCCGGCTCCGGCTTTCCCGCGCTTTCCGGTTCGATGCCGGAGGCCGTCACAACGGTTTGGACGAGCGAGCCGTTGCCGGGAGCGATACCGCGATCGTTGGGTAACGTGAGATCCCTGTTCGTCGCCAGGAAGTACGCCCCCGCGCGTACGGCGTACGAGGCCTCCGCGAGACTTCTCCATCCGACGTCGGGATGCCACCCCTGGACGACGGCGTCCGGCTCGTCCGCCGCCGAGTCCACAACCTCGAAACCCTTCTCCAGCACCACCGACCGCAATCCCCCTCCTCCGACGATGAGGACCTTTCCTCCGGGTTTGACCTTCGCGACGAGGATCTCCGCCGCGGCCTGGGCCGAAGTGAAGACGTCCGCCGACGTCGCTGGAATACCCACCTCGGTGAGGTGCTGTGCGACATCGTCGGGGCTTCTGCTGGCGTTGTTGGTGACGAACACTAGGCGCATTCCCGCGTCGCGGGCCGCGGCAAGCGCGGGTGGCGCGGCCGGGATCGCTTCCGGCCCGCGGTACGTCACCCCATCGAGGTCGACGAGGGCGGTATCGAACGCCTCCCATAGGGGGCCGACGCTTGTGGCGAGGTTCGAGGTCATGGCGTCCGTCCTTGGTCGTCCGGGGGCGAGGTGGGGTCGTGGGTGGGTACAGCTTCGGACTCTACGGGTTTCGGTGATCCCTCCGACGAGTCGGACTCCTCCGACTCCTCCGGGAATCTCGGCCTCTCCGTCCGCTCCTCTTGTGCCGTTTCGTAGACGACGATCTCCTCCTCCGCCCCCTCGTCGTCGTCCCACGCGGGCAAGGTAGCCTCAAGCGCGTCGGCGTCGGCGTCGCGCCCGAGGTGGCGCAACACTCCCACCATCGCCTCCGCGACCCTGGCTTTCGATTCGTCCGTCGGTGCCTGAATTCGCTGAAGCAGAAGAAGGGCGGCGTGCGGGTCCCCCATGTCGACTCGGGCCCCCGCGACAACGATGTCGAGTTCGACCGACGCGAGCGGAGAAAGGGTGCGGGCCTCCGGGCTCTGTGCGATCGCAATCGCCCGTTCCGGCCTACCCATCCCGCGTTCACAGTCGGCTTCGAGCGCAAGGTGCTCGGCGCTGCCGTTGAGCCGCCGCACGGTCCGGAGTTCGCGAAGGGCCTCGGGATAGCGGTTGGTGCGGTAGGCCGCGATGGCCGCCGCTTCTCGGACGACATCTACCCGTCCTCCCCGCGATACCGCGACCTGCGCGTGGCGATACGCGAGCTCGGGATCTTCGTCGAGGAGGAGGCCCACCATGACGAGGTGTCGACCCACGTCCTTGGCGTTCTCCTTGCTCAGCGTGCGAAGGCTCGCCCTCGCCTCGGGGGCAAGGTCCTCAAACTGGATCAGCTCAGGGATCTCGGGAGCCTCGGGTTGAGGGCGGGACTCGTCACGCTGGGGCCGCCGATCGTCCTGTCGAGGTGGGCGCTGAGTTCCGGCGCGAGCTGGCCGCCCCGTTCCGCCCCGTTCGGGTCGTTGGCCCCCGCTCCGCTCGGGTCGTTGGCCCCCGCTCCGCTCGGGACGCGGGCGCTTGAGAGCATCCTCGGGTGTCATTCCCCTCCATCCTTGCGCTGAACGTCGGAAACGACGATGACCGCCCCGAGGGGCGGTCATCGCGAACGAATGTCCGGCAGCGTCCTACTCTCCCACGCAGTCACCCACGCAGTACCATCGGCGCTGAAGGGCTTAGCTTCCGGGTTCGGAATGGAACCGGGCGTTTCCCCTTCGCCATGGCTGCCGAAACTCTATGGAGATGTCGCGGTTTCCCGACCGTATCTCGGGAACCGCACAGTGGACGCGTAGCACAGTAAGTGTTATCAAGTCATCGGCCTATTAGTACCGGTCAGCTTCAAGGGTCGTTAGTCCCCTCTTCCACGTCCGGCCTATCAACCCAGTGGTCTACTGGGGGCCTCTCGGAGCAAACTCCATGGAGACCTCATCTTGAGATGGGCTTCCCGCTTAGATGCTTTCAGCGGTTATCCCGTCCGAACGTAGCCAACCAGCCGTGCCCTTGGCAGGACAACTGGCACACCAGAGGTTCGTCCACCCCGGTCCTCTCGTACTAGGGGCAGGTTCTCTCAAGTCTCCGACGCGCGCAGCGGATAGGGACCGAACTGTCTCACGACGTTCTAAACCCAGCTCGCGTACCGCTTTAATGGGCGAACAGCCCAACCCTTGGGACCGACTCCAGCCCCAGGATGCGACGAGCCGACATCGAGGTGCCAAACCATGCCGTCGATATGGACTCTTGGGCAGGATCAGCCTGTTATCCCCGGGGTACCTTTTATCCGTTGAGCGCTGGCGCTTCCACATGCCACCAGCGGGTCACTAATTCCGACTTTCGTCCCTGCTCGACCTGTCAGTCTCACAGTCAAGCTCCCTTGTGCATTTGCACTCAACACCTGATTGCCAACCAGGCTGAGGGAACCTTTGAGCGCCTCCGTTACTTTTTGGGAGGCAACCGCCCCAGTTAAACTACCCACCAGGCACTGTCCCTGATCCGGATTACGGACCGAGGTTAGATATCCAGAGTGATTAGAGTGGTATTTCAACAATGACTCCACCATGACTGGCGTCACGGCTTCACAGTCTCCCACCTATCCTACACAAACCGCGCCGAATACCAATACCAAGTTGTAGTAAAGGTCCCGGGGTCTTTCCGTCCTGCTGCGCGTAACGAGCATCTTTACTCGTAGTGCAATTTCGCCGAGTTCGCGGTTGAGACAGCGGAGAAGTCGTTACGCCATTCGTGCAGGTCGGAACTTACCCGACAAGGAATTTCGCTACCTTAGGATGGTTATAGTTACCACCGCCGTTTACTGGGGCTTAAGTTCAGAGCTTCGCCTTGCGGCTAACCCCTCCCCTTAACCTTCCAGCACCGGGCAGGCGTCAGTCCGTATACATCGTCTTGCGACTTCGCACGGACCTGTGTTTTTAGTAAACAGTCGCTTCTCCCTGGTCTCTGCGGCCTTCAAACGCTCCGGCAGCAAGTGCCTTCACGCCTCAGGCCCCCCTTCTCCCGAAGTTACGGGGGCATTATGCCGAGTTCCTTAACCACGATTCACTCGATCGCCTTGGTATTCTCTACCTGACCACCTGAGTCGGTTTTAGGTACGGGCGGCTAGAACCTCGCGCCGAGGCTTTTCTTGGCAGCATAGGATCACTGATTTCCCGCAATTGCGGTCACCATCGGATCTCGAGCGTATGAGTTGCGGATTTACCTACAACTCGCCCTACCTCCTTAGACGTGGACTACCATCGCCACGCTCAGCTACCTTCCTGCGTCACCCCTGTTAATGCGCTTGCCTACTGCCGAATTGGGTCGCGCGTTCCACAACTTCCCCGAAGGGTCGTCGCTTCGTGCGCTTAGCATTCTCGGTCTCGGCATGGACGGTTCTTTGCCGGTACGGGAATATCAACCCGTTGTCCATCGACTACGCCTGTCGGCCTCGCCTTAGGTCCCGACTTACCCAGGGCGGATTAACCTGGCCCTGGAAACCTTGGTCATTCGGCGGACGGGTTTCTCACCCGTCTTTCGCTACTCATGCCTGCATTCTCACTCGTGTGGCGTCCACGGCTGGATCACTCCGCCGCTTCGCCCGCCACACGACGCTCCCCTACCCATCCACACGCCTGGATCCGAAGACCGGGCGATGTGTGAATGACACAACTTCGGCGATGTGCTTGAGCCCCGCTACATTGTCGGCGCGGAATCACTTGACCAGTGAGCTATTACGCACTCTTTTAAGGGTGGCTGCTTCTAAGCCAACCTCCTGGTTGTCTGTGCAACTCCACATCCTTTCCCACTTAGCACACGCTTGGGGGCCTTAGTTGGTGTTCTGGGCTGTTTCCCTTTCGACTACGAAGCTTATCCCCCGCAGTCTCACTGCCGCGCTCTCACTTACTGGCATTTGGAGTTTGGCTGGCGTCAGTAACCTTTTAGGGCCCATTGGCCATCCAGTAGCTCTACCTCCAGCAAGAAACACGCGACGCTGCACCTAAATGCATTTCGGGGAGAACCAGCTATCACGAAGTTTGATTGGCCTTTCACCCCTACCCACAGCTCATCCCCCCGGTTTGCAACCCAGGTGGGTTCGGTCCTCCACGCGGTCTTACCCGCGCTTCAACCTGGCCATGGGTAGATCACTTCGCTTCGGGTCTAGAGCACGCGACTGATTCGCCCTATTCGGACTCGCTTTCGCTACGGCTCCCCCACACGGGTTAACCTCGCCACGTACCACTAACTCGCAGGCTCATTCTTCAAAAGGCACGCCGTCACCCCTGCTAGGGAGGCTCCGACGGGTTGTAAGCACACGGTTTCAGGTACTATTTCACTCCCCTCTCGGGGTACTTTTCACCATTCCCTCACGGTACTATCCGCTATCGGTCAGTAGGTAGTATTTAGGCTTACGGAGTGGTCTCCGCGGATTCGTACGAGATTTCTCGGGCCCCGTACTACTTGGGATGACTCTCGGGAGTCCACACGATTTCGTCTACGGGGGTGCCACCCTCTGTGCCGGGCCATTCAATGCCCTTCGACTATCGCGCGGATTTCTGACTCCCTGCTGGTTCGGCAGAACCAACGGAAAGGTCCCACAACACCGCCAACACAACGCCTGCCGGCTATCACGTGTTGACGGTTTGGCCTTCTCCGCTTTCGCTCGCCACTACTCACGGAATATCTGTTCCTGTCGGTACTGAGATGTTTCACTTCCCGACGTTCCCTCCACTCGCCCTATATATTCAGGCGAGGGTCACTGGACATGACTCCAGCGGGGTTTCCCCATTCGGACATCCTCGGATCAAAGTTCGCTTGCCAACTTCCCGAGGCTTATCGCAGGCTGCTACGTCCTTCTTCGGCTCCTACTGCCAAGGCATCCACCATGTGCTCTTAATAACTTGACCACAGATACTAAAGATGCTCGCGTCCACTGTGCAGTTCTCAAGGTACGGGTGGGTCCACCTTCTTCCGGCGCCTTCCTCGCGGCGGTGATTGAACACCGTGCGAAGCGGTTCATCCGGATCCGATGGTCCGTCCAGTCATTCCTCACCTCGGAGAGGCGAAGTCTGACCCGAGGTTGGGCGAATGCCCGAGCCCTCAGGGCCCAACAGCGTGCCGTGCGACGTCCCGCGAACACCCGCGTTCCAGCCCGAAGGCGTACTAGCGGAGTGCGGAAAGGACGTGGCCAAGTCGATGTTCCACCCATGAGCTTTCGCCTTCCCACGATCGGGGAAGAAACGAAATTGGGCGCCATCGTCGAGAAGACGTGGCGCCACATGCTCCTTAGAAAGGAGGTGATCCAGCCGCACCTTCCGGTACGGCTACCTTGTTACGACTTAGTCCCAATCGCCAATCCCACCTTAGACGGCTCCCTCCCTTGCGGGTTGAGCCACCGGCTTCGGGTGTTACCGACTTTCGTGACTTGACGGGCGGTGTGTACAAGCCCCGGGAACGTATTCACCGCAGCATTGCTGATCTGCGATTACTAGCGACTCCGACTTCATGAGGTCGAGTTGCAGACCTCAATCCGAACTGAGACCGGCTTTTTGGGATTCGCTCCATCTTGCGATATCGCAGCCCTTTGTACCGGCCATTGTAGCATGCGTGAAGCCCAAGACATAAGGGGCATGATGATTTGACGTCATCCCCACCTTCCTCCGAGTTGACCCCGGCAGTATTCTATGAGTCCCCGCCATTACGCGCTGGCAACATAGAACGAGGGTTGCGCTCGTTGCGGGACTTAACCCAACATCTCACGACACGAGCTGACGACAACCATGCACCACCTGTATACCGCCCCGAAGGACTCCCTATCTCTAGGGATAAACGATATATGTCAAGCCTTGGTAAGGTTCTTCGCGTTGCATCGAATTAATCCGCATGCTCCGCCGCTTGTGCGGGGCCCCGTCAATTCCTTTGAGTTTTAGCCTTGCGGCCGTACTCCCCAGGCGGGGCACTTAATGCGTTAGCTGCGACGCGGAACCCGTGGAACGGGCCCCACATCTAGTGCCCACCGTTTACGGCGTGGACTACCAGGGTATCTAATCCTGTTTGCTCCCCACGCTTTCGCTCCTCAGCGTCAGTTGTGGCCCAGAGACCTGCCTTCGCCATTGGTGTTCCTCCTGATATCTGCGCATTCCACCGCTACACCAGGAATTCCAGTCTCCCCTACCACACTCTAGTCTGCCCGTACCCACTGCAGGCCCGAGGTTGAGCCTCGGGTTTTCACAGCAGACGCAGCAAACCGCCTACGAGCTCTTTACGCCCAATAATTCCGGACAACGCTTGCGCCCTACGTATTACCGCGGCTGCTGGCACGTAGTTAGCCGGCGCTTCTTCTGCAGGTACCGTCACTTTCGCTTCTTCCCTGCTGAAAGGGGTTTACAACCCGAAGGCCTTCATCCCCCACGCGGCGTTGCTGCATCAGGCTTGCGCCCATTGTGCAATATTCCCCACTGCTGCCTCCCGTAGGAGTCTGGACCGTGTCTCAGTTCCAGTGTGGCCGGTCGCCCTCTCAGGCCGGCTACCCGTCGTCGCCTTGGTGGGCCATTACCCCGCCAACAAGCTGATAGGCCGCGAGTCCATCCCTGACCGAAATTCTTTCCCGACGATGACCATGCGGTCTCGTCGCGTATCCGGTATTAGACCCAGTTTCCCAGGCTTGTCCCAGAGTCGGGGGCAGGTTACTCACGTGTTACTCACCCGTTCGCCACTGTCCGGCAGAGCAAGCTCTGCCTTCTCGTTCGACTTGCATGTGTTAAGCACGCCGCCAGCGTTCGTCCTGAGCCAGGATCAAACTCTCCGTTATGGTCTGGTTGGTATCCGCCCGAAGGCGGTTAACCTACATACGAAGTGGCCCTTGCGGGCCGTTAATCCGGCTTTGAATCGATGTCACTGACATCTTGATTCGCTACCAAAGAAATCCCGCGTCGCTCCTTCCCCACCGAGGGCAGGGGGTGGCAACGCCGGAGGTTTTTTGGCATCGACTATGTGGCACGCTGTTGAGTTCTCAAGGTTCGGACGCGCACCGTCGGGGGTCTCTCAACCCGCAACAGGGCAACCCTACAAACTTAGTGTCCCTGCACCACCCTGTCAAACCACCACACGGGCGTTGACCAGCAGAACAGGCCTCCCAATCGTACTCCGTGCGGGCACGCAAAGCACCTGCTGGTTCCTCATGGGAGTGCCATCCGAGGGTACCCGCCGTGGCCTTGTTCAGTCCTCCGTCGAGTGCGTCCCTTCGGGCAGCGTGGGACAACTTACGATGCATCGGTGGGTCTCGTCAACTATCCGGATTCCGGGCGTGTCGCGACCTGGAGATCCCGGCGACACTCAGCGTCGGCAGGCGCGCTTCAACCGCCCCTGCAGACACCCAGTGCTGGTTTCCGCTCCAGAACCGACACTCAGCGTCGGCAGGCGCGCTTCAATCGCGGATTGCCGATCCTCAGGCCCCCGCAGGGTGGGCCACGTTCCGCGAGCAGTCGTCCGTCGTCACGATAGGGTCGCAGCGGCCGTAGGGGCACCCCTGGACAGTGGGGAACGCACTGCCGGTGCCCTCGTGCCACGGCGGCCCGTATGGGTGCGTTCAAGCCCGTGCGGGTGCACCCATGGGACCCCCCTCGCGGCGCGGGGAAAGTGGTGGTGACCCGCGCCGCGGTGACCGTGAGATCCGAGGACGGTTACGCGAACCTTCCCGCATTGAGGCACTGCGCCAAGGCGATCGCCTCGTCGGAGTTGAACACCCAATACGCGCCGCTGCTATCCCTCCCGTTTACGGTGTAGGGCGAATAGCCGGCCGAGAACCCGCAGTTCCAGTACATGTGTGACCGCAGCTTCTCCGTCGTGACGGGACCCCAGTAGCCGTCGGCTGTGATGTTTCCGGTGTGGTTACCGTCGTGGGCGTTGAGCCAGTTCTGGAGGTACCGAGCAGCGGCATCCTTCGCACCGGTCCTCTCGTACCACGGGCTGCGCCCGAAGACACCTCCGTAGTTGGAGCTGTATCCGATGGCCTGCGCAAGCGCCCGCCAGTGGCTCGAGTTCCACGTACCCACCACGAGGTGCGGAAGAGTCGCGTAGTAAGCCGCCGCCGAAGCGGAGGCCGCCGCAGCAGCCGACGCCGTTGCCGCGATCGCGGCGAAGCTAGCGGCTTGTGCAGCCGAACTCGCGGTCTCGGACGTTCCCGCGTTCGTCGAGACGATCGCGGCTGCGTTCGAGGCCTCCTGGGCTTGGGCCGCGCTCTGCGCTGCCTGAGCCGCCGCACTCTGCGCCGTGGCCGAAGCCTCCTGGGCGGCAGAACTCGAGGACGCGCTTTGCGCCTGCGCAGCGGCTTGAGCAGCGGCGACCGCCTGGTCCTGAGCCGACAAAGCTGCGGTCTCCGCAGCGTCCGCATAGCTCGCACCCTCGGCTGCAGCGGCAGCGGCGGCGGCGTCAACCGCCGCGCGAGCTGCGACTGCTTGTGCCTGAGCGTGATCGGCTGAGTCCGCGGCGGCCTGCGCCGATTCCGCGGCGCTCGTCGCCGCAGCCGTCGCCGCAGACGTTCCCGCCTGATCGGCCGCAAGGGCCGAGGCGTTCGAAGCCGCTTGCGCGTCCAGTGAAGCAGCGACCGCAAGTAACACGGCGT
>Ga0307446_1000635_pt1 | contig 12050 bp, 7 predicted proteins | sample SalMarSW160320MG_FD_202141 | JGI IMG/M metagenome (GOLD analysis project Ga0307446, IMG submission 202141) | Salt marsh sediment microbial communities from the Plum Island Ecosystem LTER, Massachusetts, United States - SW1603-20 | ecosystem: Environmental > Aquatic > Marine > Intertidal zone >... | reverse complement strand
CTTCACCTGTGAAAAGATGGTTTTCTTGGTTTGGTACCTCAACACGTACGGTAATGGTAACCGGTCCATCCTCTGGTTTTAGGTTGTTTCCGTCTGATGGCGAAAAAGTCCATGTCCCCCAACTTGGCCATTCAGCTATCGCCCAATCAAGATGTGATCCAGACTCACCAATGTTGCTTACCGTGAAACTGTCAGTTACTATTTCGTTTGGTGTGACGTTCGTCCATTGAAGAGATCCACTGCAGTATAAATCCGGGGTACCGGTATCTTCTTTCAAAATATCAACGATTACGCCTTCAATTACTGTTAAACTATATGGGAGCTCATCAGGGATAAGATACCACCCGTTGTACGATCCACCCCATCCGAAGTTCACGTGGAAGAAATCGTCTGTGTTGTATCCATCGACGACGAGATTATGACCCACAGTCCATTCTTCGTTTACCACTGCAAGATGGGCAGGTAATGCATCCTTCATATTACTTGATAATCTTTGATAAAGATAAGAATCGTTTTCATCAAGTAAGGAAACCGTTGTACAATTGAATCGTTGATATGCATCATATGCTTGACTCACACCAAATGTTCCTGAACCACTTGTACCATAGACTTGTGTTGCTGCAACGCCACACGCAAAGGTGATTGCTGCTTTATCATCATTTGTCGGTGGAATCTGGTTCTCATAATGAGTTTGGAGCGTAGTAAGATAAGAATTTAGTTGAGGAAAGGACTTGAAACCAAATTGCACGTAGTTATTATCGATCCAATATTGGTTACCACCATAGTTATGATAATAATCATCACTATCATCAAATTGGATGTAGTTTGTCGTATTGTGGTAGTTCAATATTTGCGCCATCGCCACTGCAGGACACCCCGCGACACTTCGTGATCCCCCATGAGAAATATCAAGCGGACAGAAATTATTATACGGAGAATTCTGGTTCCAATTGGTTAAAATCCAGCCTCCTGTCGGGGTCGATCCTTCAGAGGGCCATTGTTCAAATCTTCCAGAATTAATAGGATTTTCTTGAACATATGAATCCCACTGAACGTGACGCTCTTGGATGATCCTATCTGGGATGAGTTGGATATTTTTAAGACGGAGCGATAAATCAGAATACAACATATCATAGAGAGGATTTGCTGTATTATACTCTAAAAAATTACTTGTAAATGAATAGGCAATCACCGGTGGAAGGTCATAGGATCCTGAAACCACAAGGTACCCTTGAGGGTTCAAATTGAATACATAAAATAATGGTTCTCCTTCATTATGGATTATTGTTGTTGATTCTATAATTGAAAAATCAATTTTGTCAAGTTCGTTTAATTTAAAAGTAGCGACTTGGTTCGCTATATCGATTGATATAATATGGTCATTATCTGGCATTATTCTAATCTCGTTGCCATTCATTATCGGAACGATTCCTACTCCAATGAATAATCCAACTACAACGAAAGCTGTTATCTTTTGTATTTGATGGCGTTCAAACATCTTTTAAATCCCCCTAAAACAATAATTGTATATCACTTAAGGTATATAAATATTGATTAAAATTTTCAATTTATGTGTCAACATAATCGTTTAATTTCTTCTATGACTTGGGAAAGGTTATACTGGATCTCCTTTTCCGAGAACTGCTTGATTCTCCATCCATCCTCGATTAATTGTTTTTTATTTATTTTCTTTTGTTCTTCTCGTACTTCAATCGCATATCGATTTCCGTTCACAAACAAAGCGAAATCAACCGTATATGAGGTAGGTCCTTTCATCAAATAATTCGTCACAATTGGGATCCTATGTTTTTTCAGCTCATCATATAAAATCTGTTTCGTTGGGGAATTAATCCTCCAATTGTTCGTCGTTCTGGTTTCTACATAATCAGATAAATTCTTCAAAGGACCAGTTGTTTGTCGACAGACTTCAAGGTCACCAACGATAATAAATAAGCTACGAGCTCTTGTGACAGCAACGTTTAGTAGTTGGTTTGTTGTCTGAATCCAATGGAGGGTTCCGGGTTTTATCCCCTCAGAAACTGCTGGAGAAAAAACGATGATATCCTTTTCATCTCCTTGGAACCGATGAGCAGTGCCGATAGTAATATCGAATTCAAAGATATCCTGAAACGTATGTAATTTTTCAGCAATCATCTCGGTTTGCGCTCGAAAGAGCGTGACAATTCCAATTGACGCATGTAATGAAGAAACCATCTCAAGAATTTTAAGAACCTCTTCAACAACCCGTTCCGCTTCTTCTTCGTTATACGGGCTTTTTGTATGAACGGTTTTTCCTTTCACATGATACCAAAGTATCCGGCGATGCAATAAGGGATGATGGAGCAGCCGTGTCTCATCAGTGGCAATCGTTAATTTTCTTTTGTAATAATATTCGTTTGAAAACGAGGCAATATCAGGATGGCACCGATAATGTTCATTGAGTAACAAAGGTTGTTCGTTATGTGTCTGTATAATTCGTTCCGCAAAATCATAGAGAGAATGCTTTGCGTAAGATATGTCAGCGAATAACTCTTCGGAAATATGATGGGCCATTGCAAGAGATCGATCTTGGGTTTCTGTAAGACGTGAGATGTGTTTGAGTTGAAATGGGTCTCCAATAATCACGATATGCTTCGCTCGGTAGAAGAGAGGGAGAGCGGAGATAATATCGCATTGAGATGCTTCATCGATAATTAAGATATCAAAGATGTTGCTTTTCAGTGGAAAACTGTTCTTCGCAGATAAATTCGTAACCACCCACACAGGTAAAAACCTAAGGATTTTCTGTAGCGTCCGTACTCGTTGGGTCTGAAGTTGTCGAAACATTACTTGATCGTCAGTCCATGCTTCGAGTTGTTCTGATGCAGAAAAATACGCTGCGATATGCCGTTTATCTTCATCATTTGTTTCTGCGAATTTGTTTACCCAATGCTTTGTCAATAAGTATTGTGAGATTTCGATATATTTTTTATGCAAGACTGTGAGCTGGTTTTTTAGTTCACTGTATATGGGAAATGATAGCAATGTATTTTTTATTTTTCTCATCTCATCGACAGCAAGCTCTTCCTTTTTCCATGCAAGAATCCATTCTAATGTTGTTTCTTGTGTTGCTTTCTTATTACCTATCACATTCTGAAGATACGTTTTTAGAGGTAACGGAATTGCTTCGTAATATTTTTTAAAACATGCTTCTTGTTTTCGACGGTAACGCTCTGTATTCAACTTTCGTAAGATTCCCTGTTTAGCAAAGATTTTTTTCAAATCTTCTTGTAACATGAGCAGGTCGATCATATCTAAACAGACATCATATGCTTGGAGAGATATATTATTTGGAAGCTGTTCATGTAATGAATCAATGGTGTTTTGTGTGCTCTCTACAGATTCATTTAAAGCTGTAAGACTGACGATTTGGTTCTGAATCGATTCTATTTGAGACAGGGTCTGCATCAAATCGTTGATGGATGTTTCCTTTGATGAGATCTTTTGGATGGATTGTTTTACGAGATGCTCAAGCTCTGATTTTGCGTTTCTTCTATGTGCTTGATGTCCCATTCGAACCAGTAGTTTGTAAGGTAATATTGCGTTTAACTTATCAATGACGACATCGACTGCTTTGTTGTTTTTACTCGCGAAAAGGACGGTTTTGTTAGTATAGACTGCATTGGCGATGATGTTGAGAACAACTTGGGATTTACCGGTACCTGGTGGGCCAGTGATAACTGTTAACGAATCGCGAAGGGATTGTTTTACTGCATTTTCTTGTGCAGGATTTAATGAAAAAATTTCTAAAAGAGGTTTATTGTTTTGAGTTTCTGTTTCTAAATGATATTCACCGGTCAGTAACAGGAGCAGTGTGGTAGCCGCAAGGTCATCTAACGGTTTCTTTTTCAACTGTAAAAGCTCCACAATTAAGTTATGAGTAATATCAGTTCCTTCCCCAAAGTACACGATTGCCTTGTTAAGGAGTTTCAGACTGATGGTTCGTTTGAAGGCTTTTTTATCAAGAGTTGCTGAACAATCAGTGCTTGTTAAATGGAGTAGTTCACAGATTGATTCAAGCGCTGTTGAAAATTCTTCCCCGTCGATTTCTTGTACGATGTCTAAGATTTCCTCGCGAGAAAAACTATTTTGTGATAGAATATGATGGTTTAATCTCTGGTTAGATGAAAGATTTGTGAAGACTATCTCATCATCTTTTTGTTCGTACTGCAATTCGGTGAAAAATACTGGGCTGATCTTTCCTTCAGGCCCGATCACAACTGGATAACCGTAAAACAGAGTTTTATTTTTCTGCCGAAGCAAAGAGGTCTGGAAAAAATTTTTTATACCTTCAGTGTTTTTAACCATCACTTGTTTGTTGTTTGTGTGAAACAACATTTCCGTTTGGAAGAGGGTTGACAAGAATGCTGTGCCTTCTGAGGAGTCATTGAAGGTGACAGACAACATATCTTCTTGTTCAAGGCAAGCGATGTAATAGGAAAGAAGATTGCTGAAGGTCTTCCCAGACATTTGCTTCGGCATTGTCCTCCCAGACAATCGCGTTCATTCGGGGCCTTTCTTCCCCTTTTGAACAGGACTGTAACGTAACAACCCTATATAAATCTATTTTTTGTATTATAGTATTAACATATTAATAGAATTATGTAAAATTAGTTAAATCAAGTATTTTATTATGCTTCCTTTAATAATCCACCTTTTATCGCCCACTCATACATGGCTCGATTGTGATCACCGATGAAAATCTCTTCACCAATACTATGTTTCTTTTTAATAGACCAGATTGTGAATCCTTTCGTGACTACATATTTGTTCAATCGGGATGAGGAAAGATACGCAAGGTCTCTATCAGTATATTCGGTAAGTTCTTTCTGTCGTTGGAGGCGAAACATCGAATAATTCCCTGTATAACTTTTAATGTCAGCATCGGACATGAAAAAAATTGTGTCAGTTACTGTATCTAAAAACTTCCGATCATGGGAAACGACGATAACAGTACCTGTGTACGAGTTCAATGCGGTTTCAATCGCGTTTTTCGATTCGATATCCATATGATTTGTCGGCTCGTCTAAAAGAAGGAGGTTATAGGGTTCCATGATGAGCCGGAGAAAGGCGAGACGAGCTCGTTCTCCTCCTGAGAGTTGACCTACTTTATTGTGTATTGTTGTTCCTTTGAAATTAAACTGACCAAGGAGTGCTTTTGCATCTTCCTCCGCTAAATCTTTATGATCTCGGAGGATTTCCTCAAGAAGCGTGTTTTCCAAATTAAGCGAAAGGTGGCCTTGGTCGAAATACCCCCATTTCGCTCCCTGGCTGAGATTGAGTTTTCCCTGTGTATAGGATTCTTCTTTGGTCAACATTTTAAGGAAGGTTGTTTTTCCACAACCATTTGGTCCGATAAGACCAATTTTTTGTCCTGCGAGAATCTCAAAACTCACGTTTGACAGAATTCTTTTTTCTCCAAAATATTTTGTAAGACCAACGCCGTCTGCGATGTTTTTCCCTGATTTAAATGCAGTTTTAAAATGGAATCGGAGGAGGTAATTCTTCAGAATTGGGTTTTCCATATGTTTGAGTTTTTCAATTTGTTTCATGCGACTGTTTATTTGGATCGTATATCGATTTCTTCTCGTGATTTTTTCTATCGCCGCAAGCTGTCGTTTCATTTCGACAGATGCTTTCTGATATTCCTGTTTTTTTATATGCTCCCTAATCTTCTTTTGCTCTTCGTATTCTTCATAGGAAGCATTATAGAGCTCTAGGTGTGAACCACGAAATTCAAAAACCCTATCTACGAGATCACCAAGCAGGTATTGATCATGGGAAACAACGACGACTGCACAGGAAATATCAGCGATTTTTTGTTCGAGCCATTCAATTGTCTCAATATCAAGATGATTCGTCGGCTCATCTAACAGTAAGAGATCGCAGTTTTGTGGTTGGGTCAGAACAGCTGCGAGTGCGATTTTTTGGCGTTCTCCTCCAGAAAGATTTTTCATTGACATATCAGTAGAAATATCAGTGATTCCAAGTTCTTTGAGAAGGTCTCGTGCGGTTTCGAGTTGTGCTGAACCACTTGTTTTACTCATACGCATTTGTACTGTCCTGATTTCATCTAGTATTTCTTGATGACGGGATGATTCGTAGATCGTTGGGTCTTCTAATTGTGTCTCTAATTTCTTGATTTGTTGTTGGAGGTCCTCTGTGTGTGCAGTTCGTGAAAAGAAATCACATAAGGTAAGATCAGAACGATGGACAGGGTCTTGTTCAAGACAGCGAATGTCCAACCCTTCTTTTTGTCGTACATCTCCGCTCGATGATCGTTCTTTTCCAATTAGGATATTAAAAAGAGTTGTTTTTCCACAGCCGTTCGGTCCAAGAAGCCCAATACAGTCGCCTGGGTAGATGTCAAAAGATGTATTTTCAAAAAGCTGTTTTCCTGCTATGGACTTGCTGAGATTATACACATGTACTATTGGTTCCATTTTAGGGAGGGTAATATTCTTCTCCGGTATATGGTTTTAGGTTGTTAGTAGACTACATTACAAAATGCATTTTTTATCAAAAACACCTAGCTGACTAATGAAGAAAAATAAAATGATTAGAAATTCGCAATTAAGGAATTTTTTAAAAGATAAGTTTCATCTTTTTGATGATGAAGAATATTCATTCACCTAATCCCTGTAAGTGCTCTAAAATAGAGTGGTTTTTTTCCGAACCAATTGCTAATAAATGAGTATATATACTTAGGCTTTTTTTGCTCTCCAGTAGATTCTCCTTATAGGTTTTTATAGAAATTTATATATATATAGTAAGTATTATGTATATCATCCAAAAAATTTACTGGAGGAAAACAAATGACTATGAATGGTAGAAAAATGAATAATTATTCCTTAATGCGCGTGAGTACTATCTTTATTCTAACTATCGCGCTCGTGGTTTCAACGATTAGCATACCGTTTGGACCGCGTACCGGTGCGGAACCGATTGACAATAACCCCCCTAATGTTCCCAGTAACCCTGAACCATCAAATGGTTCGACGAATGTCTATATATCTGTCGACTTAAACTGGACGGGTGGCGACCCTGATGGGGATCCGGTCACCTTTGACATTTACTTCGGAACCATGAGCCCTCCCGAAAAAATAATAACGAATCAATCCGCGACAAACTATGACCCTGGAACTCTGAATTATTCTACAAATTATTACTGGAAAATCATTGCCTGGGATAATCAAAGCGCTTCAACTGAAGGACCGCAATGGGAGTTCATTACAGAGGTAAAACCAAACAGCCCACCAAATGTTCCATATAATGAAACTCCGGTAAATCAATCGATGAATGTCATTCTCAACACAGGTCTCACCTGGGATGGTGGAGACCCTGATGGAGAAGATATTGTTACGTACGATGTCTACTTCGGAACATCAAACATTCCTCCGAAAGTAGCCAGTAATCAATCCGCGACAAGCTATAACCCAGGGACTCTTGAGTACGATACGATTTATTATTGGAGAATCGTCGCCTGGGATAATAATGGAGCTTCATCAAATGGAGGTCTCTGGCATTTCACAACAAAACAAGAAACTACGCTCACCGTTACAATCACTAAACCGCTAGAAAATAAGTTTTACTTCAATGATGCAGAACAAAGTATATCCATAGCGAGGAATACCATTGTCTATGGTAAGATAACAATCACAGTGAATGTAACATCCGATAATGAAATTACCAATGTAGAATTTTTTGTAGATGGAACCCCAATTCAAGATAAGGACCCGAGCACGCCATACACTTGTGAATGGCAACCGATTATCCAGTTTAATAGCGCTCTGTCGTTGACACGGACGATCAAGGTCGTTGCACACGATTCTGAAAACAACAGTGCATCCGCGGAGATTAATATCACGAAATGGCGTTTCCATGCTCTCCCCTTCATCATCGCAGGGCTTGGGTTGGCATCACGGCTCGTGTTGCATACCACAGTGTCAGGATTGTTCTTCAACTTCCAGCAATCACGGTTAAGTGTCTCTTTCTTCGCGTTTCGAGCACGCTTTAAGACGATAGGTCCCTTTAAATCACAACGAGGAGTTATCAACTTCAAGAGTTGCACGGGTGGTATTATTATTGGGCCTATGAAACTTACGAGTTTTGGTCTTTTCCATAAATTTTCGTACGGATCGTTTACTTTTATTGGAAATCTCCATGCTGATAAAGTTGGATTGGGGCAAGTGTTGCTATCTGGGCTCCTCCAAAGGAGAACAGGTAATAATGGTGGTGGTCTGTTAAATCTCTTTAGCGCACTTCGATCCTAAACTTTAGAAAGAACCGTGTATTTCAGTAATACCTGTGAGGTGTCTAGCAAGATACCTCTTTCTCTCCATTTTTTCCCATAGATTTTTTTTACTGTTGTTTCTGGTGGATATAGGATTTACTGGTCAATGGATTCAATGAGTGGGTTTTTTCCAACCTCAGATTCAACACTCGGATCGATGATTTGAATATAGATTGGGTTTAACGATCCGGTCAGCTCAATACTGATTTTTCCTTTTTCTTCCAATCGCTGCAGATGTTCCAAATGTCTCAGTGTTTCGTGCGTTTTTTCGACAATTGCTGCTATGGTGGGTCTGTCTCTGTTGATTTCATCTACGAACTTGCTATGCCACCATATCACGAAAGTTTTTGCCATTTCTTTCTCCTCATATTTCTTGTACCATGTCTTTACTTATATACACATTCATTATCGGCACAGCTTTTATAATAGATCTATGATTATCCCCTCAAAACATGTTATGAGGAAGCAGCATGGAATTTATCGATGTGATTGGAGCTCGGAGGAGTGTTCGTCAGTTTAATGATAAAAGTGTCGAGGATGAGAAAATCACCACTGTTTTAGAGTGTGCGCGTCTCGCACCTTCATGGGAAAATAAGCAATGTTGGCGGTTCATTGTAGTAAAAAATAAAGAAACCATCGAACAGATCGCGAAAACAAGCATTATCAACCGCTGGCTTAAAACAGCACCCGTTCTTGTTGTTGCTTGCGCGGATCCTACAGAAAGCGGAACAAAAAATTCTATTGAATATTTTACCGTTGATGTGTCGATAGCACTTGAACAGCTGATTCTTGGAGCAACCGATCTTGGATTAGGTACCTGTTGGATAGCAGGGTTTAACGAAGAGAAAATTAAGGAACTCCTTGAGATTCCCAAGCGTATACGGGTTGTCGCACTCACACCATTAGGTTACCCGAAAGAAAAGAAAGGAATCAATGAACGAATCACTCAGGTACTATTGAAAGCAAAAAAAAGGAAAACACTTGATGAAATTGTTCATCACGAGCACTGGTAAGGTCAACAGGGTCATCGTTAAAATCCAACTTTAATACACAAAAAGATTGCATGGACTTTTTTTCTCATTGTTATTTGGATCAAACAAAAAAGTAATATGATTTTAAATAACCGGTTTCCTTTGCCCCACTATCTATGTCACCATTTCAAAGTATACAACAATCGTTTACAAAAAAATATTTTTATGTGATTATTCTCCTTCCTATTGTTTTTTGGGCCTTCGCTTTTCCCTTCATTAAAATTGGATTAGAAGAATTAAGTCCGATTAACCTTACTATTATGAGACTTTTTACAGTATGTGTCATCTTCCTCCTTCTCATCTTGATCATCCCAAGAAAATTCACCCCCCTTCGAAAAAAAGACATCATCCCCCTCTTTTTATTAGGATTTCTTGGGCTCGTCATCTATCATCTTGGATTAAACTATGGTGAAATATACATGTCAGCTTCTGCCGCAAGTCTTATCATTGCGACCATCCCGATTTTCACTGTTATTTTTGCCATGGTTTTTCTCAAAGAGAAGATTACTAAAAAAATCGCCATAGGCATCCCGCTTTCTTTAACTGGCGTTGTTATTATTTCGTTTACAGGTACTTCGACTAATCCGTTTGAGATTACATATATCTCTGCAGCAGCAGCAGTTTTAATCTCTGCCTTAATGGGTGCTGGATATACTATTATGGGAAAAAAGCTTTTACAACGATATTCTGCTCTTTCCCTTACCGTTTACGCGTTCCTCTTTGGAAGTCTTGGTCTTCTCCCGCTTCTCTCCCCGTCGTTGATTGCTGAAGTGACATCGCTTACATGGAGAGGTTGGGGTGCAGTTCTTTTTTTAGCGGTTCTTCCAACCGTTGTTGGGTATGTTCTGTGGTATGTCGCATTAGAAATAAAGACCGCTTCAGAAATAAGCGTTTTCCTTTATTTCATCCCTGTTCTTTCAACTATCATCAGTTATTTCCTTTTTCAGGAATCAATCACGTGGTTATTCGTTTTCGGAGGGGCGCTTGTCATCGGTGGACTTATCATTGTGAACATACAGAAATCAAAAATATTACATTAAAGAAATATCCAAATGATTTTCTCACATATCTTTTTAAGCCCTTTCTGTTTCTAGCAAATTATAAAATGATTACTGTTAACAATCTCACAAAACGGTATGGGAAGATTACTGCACTCAATAACGTAACCTTAGTGTTTGATGATGTGAAAGTCATCGCTATTATGGGAGAAAACGGTGCAGGAAAAAGCACACTTCTTAAAATACTAGCTGGAATTTTACCTTTTGATTCCGGTGATATCATCATCGACTCTTATTCGATTCGGACACAATCGCTTTTAGCACGAGAACGTCTTGGGTACCTCCCAGAAATGCCTGAACTGTATGATCGAATTACCGGACGAGAATTCCTCTTTTATATTGCCTCTTTACGGAAACTCCGTAATGCAGAACGTATCATCACTACTCTTTCTCAGATGATTGGGATTGATACTGCTCTTGATTACGAGATTGGTGGGTATTCAAAGGGTATGAAACAGAAAATTTCACTCCTTTCTGCAATCATGCATAGTCCACGAAATCTTCTTTTAGATGAACCTGTCTATGGGCTTGATCCCCTTGCATCACGGACCATTCAAGATTTTATAAAAAAAAGAAAGGGTACAACCGTTATTGCAACTCATTCGACCCAACTCGTAGAACATGTTGCAGATTTTGTATATTTCTTAATGCAAGGAAACGTCGTCGTTTATGACAGTGTCTCCAATCTTACGACCCAACATGGATCAATAGAAAATGCATATTTTTATTATAAGGAAAAAAGATGATTTATATTTTTATTGCAGGAATACTACATAGGTTGTAATGATAGGTACGTATTATCGTTCTGCTTCGCAAAACTTGCTATTTGATAATGTTTATCTAAATCGATTGTAAGTTAAATTTTCTAAAAATTTTCTAAAAAATTGATAAGAATTCTCACCAATAGGTTTATCTAACATTATCTAATATTATGTATAAAAACCATTTTAAACATGTTTTATTTAACATTTGTTACAATAAACACCGATGGGATTTTTATATATGATATACAATAACAATTTGGTTGGAGGAATCTTATGCGAAATAAAATCATTGGGATAATAGTTTTTATGCTGTTGATTACCTCAAGTACTGCCGCTGTTGTGGCTTGGAATTTTAATCAGAACCAAAAACAAAATTCTAACCAAAAACCTATGAATAGAGACTATCTTGAATACGGTGATGCCCCGGAAGGTCCGAGTCACATCGCATACCCAGCTACTGGTGTCCCCGGTGCATTTCCCACTTGTATGGGCTGTGGGCCTTCATCATGGGTCCAACACAACAACTTTGGAGCGTGGTTTGGCCAGGGATTCGATTTCGAATTTGAAGGGAACGCAGGATGGTGTCCTAATGGATTCCCACCATATGATCAAGATGAGGGATTTCAAGATGGAGACGCAGGCCTCATAATGCCAGAACCATTTACCATAGATAATTTCCTTAACGTCGTTCCTTTTGCTGGATGGACCGGTACATCTCTGGGAACTCCCGGTCAAATAGCGGTCTGGGGGGTTAACGTCGATATTTGGGTTCATAATACGATGCCAAATCACGAGCCATATCTACCAGCATTTGTCAATGTCCTTATGGACTGGAACCAGAATGGGGCTTGGGGCGATCCTGGAG
>Ga0307446_1000634_pt1 | contig 12053 bp, 6 predicted proteins | sample SalMarSW160320MG_FD_202141 | JGI IMG/M metagenome (GOLD analysis project Ga0307446, IMG submission 202141) | Salt marsh sediment microbial communities from the Plum Island Ecosystem LTER, Massachusetts, United States - SW1603-20 | ecosystem: Environmental > Aquatic > Marine > Intertidal zone >... | reverse complement strand
TCCACCACCCGAAGGTGGCTTCTCGTTCGACTTGCATGTGTTAGGCCTGCCGCCAGCGTTCGTTCTGAGCCAGGATCAAACTCTCAAGTTGAGAATTCGAATTCTGACAAATCCCTGGATGGAATCTTTCCAGGGGGTCGCTGCGTTTTGACGAGTTCCCAACAAGCATGAAACCACGCACATCCCGAAGGATCTGCGCGCAACACGCCTATTGGCTTCTTGAAAAACGCAAGACCGTCAGAGTCTCGACGCCGGGCCTCCTAAGAGGACCGGCACGCAAGGACTCCGCCGTCCGCGTTTCCCTTTCTTCGTATCACAATGTCAAAGAGCCGGTGGCAGAGCAGCCGAAGCCACACTCCCGAACCCACAATGGAAGCAAATCCCCCATTGAGAGTCAACGACAGCCGAGGTGTCTGCCGAGAAGAACCCGGCCAAGCCCCGCTTCTGTCCGATGGATCGCGCGGTCGCGTACAGTCCCGCAGGAAGTGGGATCGACCCGCGCGAACCCGGTATTTAGGGATTGGGGCCCCCATTGTCAAGGCTTTTGGTAACAGTTTTGGAGGTTCTTTTTCCCCTGGCCCGTGGCCCTGGGGCCACAATCCTGCCCGAATACGCCGTCACTCTTCTGTTGTTAACGGCGTGGTAACCATACTGGGCAAGTATGGTATATGATGACCCGCCGAGGGGGATGAACCAGACCTAATAAGCTCCCATCTCAGTTGCAAGGCCGCGGGCGACTGTGGCCAGTAGAGATAGGGAAGCCGGGGGTCGGGGAATAAAGCCCATCGGCGCATAGTCTAGCCTCGCCAGGGACAGCTAACCGCTTCGGTTATGTCCGCCTGAGGGAAGTCAGGATCCGCGCTTAACGGAGCGCGCGGGCGGCGACCGGTAGACGGGGGGAAAGCGCATTGTTTAAGCGCCGCGGGGGTTTTGCGCGCCGGAAGCTTGGCCAGGCACTCGTGCCGGCGGCGCCACGTGGACTCCCCACCATTTTCCTCGGCGAGACCCCCAAGCTCGAGCGGGAGCTGCCGCCGGTCTATCTCTGCGAAACGAGCCATGATGCCCCCAGCAGCCGGCTGAAATGGATGGCGAGCACCTGTCTCGCCGGCATGGTCGGCGTTTGCCTCATCGGCGTCGCCATCTATGCCTCGATGAACATGGCCGACGGCTCCGGCATGGTGAGTTCCATCAAGCGGGCGAGCCTCGCCGCGCTACAGCCGATTCGCAGCGCCCGCCTCGCTCACGACGCCCAGAGCGCCTCGGGACAGAAAGAAGACCGCATTCAGTTGACGTCCGCGGGCTTCACCAGCCGCCAAGTCATCCACGATACGGTGGTCGAGCACCAAGGCAGCCGCGAATTCATCACCATCAAGCCTTACTTGCGCATCGTCGCCAGCCTCGGCACTGCCGTTCCCGACGATGCCGACGATCTTCCCCCCTTCAATCCCTTCAAGCTCTATTCAGACACCACGCCGATCGGCGGCGGGGACGCCACGACCGACGCCGCGCAATCCGTCGTCGTCAACGTGGTCGACGTGCCGGGCGGCGTTCTGCCGGCGAACGACCATGTCGAGCTTACCGCCGACCGGGTGAACCAGATCGTCGCCGAGGCGGCCGAGAATTTCGCCTATGCCGAATCGCCGATGGCATGGAGCAAAGGCGACGCCAAGCTGCAGCTCGCCTCGTATCGTCCCGACGAGGTGGAGCGCCCGCGCCTCATGCCCAACACCACGGTCATGCAGAAATCGGCCGAGGATGACGACGATCTGAACGACGAGATGATCGCCGGCGCCGAGACCAAGAACTTCGAGGTCGGCAAAGGCGACACCTTGATGGGCCTGTTCCTCAAGGCTGGCGCCGACAAGGGCCTCGCCGCGACCATTCTCGACTGCATCGCGCCGGTGTTCAAAGCCGATGACCTGAAGCCCGGCCAGCATGTCCAGTTCCGGCTCGTGCCGGTGCCGTCGGACACGGGCCAGATGGAACCGCTCCGCGTCAGCGTGTTCGACAAGGACGGCAGCCATATCGTCACCGCCTCGCGTGACGGCGATGGCGACTTCGTCGCCTCCACCGAGGCCACCCCCGACCAGGCCAAGCTGCAGCAAGCCTCGAACCGCGCCACGCTCTATCAGGCCTTCTACCACACGGCGCTCGAGCAACACATTCCCGCCGACACCATCCTCAAGCTGCTCCGCGTCAATTCCTATGACGTGGACTTCAAGCAGAAGGTGCATCCGGGCGACTCGTTCGAAGTGTTCTTCGACGGTGCCGACGGCAACGACGACGGCGCCCTGGGCGAGTTGCTCTACACCTCGATGACCGTCGCCGGCCAGACCCGCAAGTTCTACCGCTTCCGCACCCCCGACGACACGGTCGACTACTATGACGAGAACGGCGACAGCGCGAAGAAATTCCTGATGCGCAATCCCATCAAGGGCGGCCGCTACACCTCGGGCTTCGGCATGCGCATGCATCCCCTGCTGCACCGCATGCGCATGCATACCGGCGTCGACTGGGCCGCGCCCGCCGGCACGCCGATCCTCGCCGCCGGCGACGGCACCGTGGAGATGGCCGAGCGCCGCGGCGGCTACGGCAACTTCGTCAAGATCCGCCACGCCAACGGCTTCGAGACCGGCTATGGCCACATGCTGCGCTTCGCCCCCGGCATGAAGCCCGGCGTCCACGTGAATCAAGGCCAGGTCATCGGCTTCGTCGGCTCGACCGGCCGCTCCACCGGACCGCATTGTCACTTCGAGATCCTGGTCGACAACAAGTTCGTCAACCCGATGAAGGTGGCCGTACCGCGCGGCCTCCAGCTCAAGGGCCGCGAGCTTGCCGCCTTCGAGAAAGAGCGGCGCCGCATCGAGGCCCTCATGCAGCTTGATCCGGTCTCGAGCCGCGTCGCCCAGGCGACCACTGACTAAGCTACCACCGACGAGACGTCTTCCTCTCTCTCCTCCCCCAGAGTCAGATCTTCCGAAATCGCAGCGATGACGCATGCGCGTTTTGCTTGCGCCACCGTGACGCAACTTAAGCGCAGACACGCCGACGACTCTCGCCGGGCTTACACGCATCCCTCATGAAGCCGGGATGGGATCCGTGTACACGAGATTTGAGAGGCGGGGATAAGAGGTTGGCCGCGCTACCGGAAGACCCGGCCGAGGACAGCGGCGGCGACCTTCGCGGGCCGGACGCGTCCAACGCTCGCATGATAGGGCCCGGCGTAGACGTAGCGTGTCAGGACGTTGCGCGCCTCCGAGGTTTCGGCGAAGCGCAGCGCGAAGTCTTCTGCCCCAGCGGTAGCAATGGTCGCGCCTATGCGAAGGCGCCCGCATTGCACCCGGATCGGCGTGCCGACCGGCGCGGGTGCAGCACCGATGACCCTCATTCCAGCATCGGAGATGTCGGCGATCCGGGCCAGGCAGGATCCTCCTTCCCAAGACAAGGCGCCCACGCGATTGACGGGGAAGCCGTCGTTACGCACCCCTGACGCCTCGACGGCCACGAGGCAAGCGAGCACGAGCAGCGCGATGTTGTACCAGCACCAGAACAGCGCCAGCGTGGCGGCGTCGGCAATCGGGCGCGTATCGTCGAGCACATAGGCCCACAAGATGCCTGCCACCGTCAGACCCAGATAGAACAGGAAGCTCGCGAGAAGCCGCCACTCGCCTGAAGTAGCGGTGCGGGCGCGGCCCTTGGCCGTCACCTTGAACTTGAGGCCTTGCCGCTTGGTCAGGCCGACCGCCACAGACTTCAGGATGGCGCCGGCGCAGAGCAGTTGGCTCAGATCCGACATGACCGGCAGAAGCCGCCCCCGCGAGATCCAGATGCCGATAGCCACCTGCGCCGCGAAGTAAGGCGCGAAGAAGGAGATCGCATCGCCCACATTCGCGTGCACGGCCTGGATGCCGAACAGGAGGTAGATGGCCGGTACGATGATCGCCACGAGCCTGAAGCTGAAGCTCATGGTCCAGTGCAGGAAGGTCTCTAACAGGCTCAAGCGGTCCATGAATTTGAGCCCATTGCCGAGCCGCAACGGGCTGCTGGCGCCCGTGCAAATCTGCATGAAGCCCAGGGCCCAGCGGCCACGTTGGCCGTTATATTCGTGCAAGCCTTCAGGCGCGAGGCCTACGGAGAGGATCTCGTTGAGATAGACCGTGCGGTAGCCCCGCTCTTTCAGGCGCAAGGTGAGGAGATAATCCTCGGTGACGGAGTCGGTGGGGAAACCGCCGATCGCCATCAGCGGCGCGAAGCGGATGAGCGAGGACGTGCCGCAGCAGAAGGCGCATCCCCACGCGTCCTTCGCCGCCAGGACGATATCGAAGAAGTAGCGCTGCTCGTCGGGCCAGATGTGGGCGAGTGAGAGGTTGTTCTGGATCGGATCGGCGTTGAAGAAATGCTGGGGCGTCTGAACCACGGCGATGTCGGAATCGCGCATCAGCGCCATGGTGCGCGTGAGGAATGGCGCCTTGGGCACGAAGTCGGCATCGAGGATCGAGACGAATTCCGGCTTCTCCGGCAGGGTCGCCAGATAGCCCAGCGCATGGTTGATGTTGCCCGCCTTGGCGTTTGCGTTGTCGGCGCGGGTTATGTAGCCGCAGCCGTGACGGTCGCAGAGTTCCTTCAGCCAGTCGCGGCGGCCGTCATCGCAGACCCACAGCCGGTAGTTCGGATAGTTGATGGCAAGAGCGCCGACGATGGTGCGCTCCAGGATCGTCTCGTCCTCGTTGTAGGTGCAGATGAGGACGTCCACCTTGGGCGCCCTGGGCTGGCTTCGCAGCCAACCTAGATTGCGGAGCACCTCAGGCGTCCGGTCACTCGTGCGCATCAGGAACATGAGAGAGAGCGTGCCGCCGATCATGGCGAGCCCCTCCACCAGCGTGAAGAGAACACCGGCGGCGAAGTCGAGAGTCAGACCAGGGGGCGGCAGCGTCTCGCCGACTCGCCAGAACATGTAGCGCCACGATACGAAGAGGCACAGCGCGATGACACCGGTGCGCGCCCAGTTGTTCTTACGGCTCAGCCACGGCAGGACGGCGATGGCAAGAAAGACAATCGCCAGCCCCGGCAGGAAGGCTTCCCAGTAGGTGACGCCGGACGCATAGCTCATAGCTTGGCGACCGACGTGCCCGGAGTCCCTCCAGGAATCTTGTCCGTCGTGTCGAAGGTCACCTTGCCCGTGCGTCCCAGATGGCAGTCCGGTCCGCTGGCGAGGCTCGGCACCTCGATGGTGGCATGATACGGCTCGCGCTCCAGGGCATGCTGCTCGATCGCCATGTTCGCAGCGACGGAGGCCAACCCGTTGAGGGCGACGACGCGGCCCTTGCGCTCGGCGGATTCGCCGCGCAGGTGGAAGGTGGCGGGCTGACCAAGCCGGAGCTTGTTGTACACGGATTCGCTGACGGCCGCGGTGACAAGCACGCCACGGCAATCGAGCAGGCGCATCAGGTCCTGACCGCGCGAAACCTCTTCGCCATCGGAGGTCAGCATTTCCCAGATCCGCCCTGACACGGACGCCGTCAGGGCCGCCGCCGAGCGCAGCGCATATTGCTTCTCCTCTTGCGCGAGATCGGCATTGAGCTGGGAGATACGCAGTGTCTTCTCGTCGATCTGTCCCCCGAGATCGATAACCTGCTGCGTGATCTCGTCGAGGCGCTGCGCGGTGCGCGGGATGTCGTTATAGCTGTCGCCGACGAACAGGCCGGTTTTGGCCGCATCGAGCTCCACTTTGGTTCCAACCAGCTTCTGCCGCAGCGCTTCCGCGGCATTGGCGGCGACCTTGTGATCGCGCTCGGCGCGGTCGACCGCGGCATCGCTTTGATAGCCGCTGGCTTTCAGCTTCTTGGTCCGGCCGAGCGTGCTGTTCGTCTCAGCCTCCTTGGCGTCCGCCGCGGCAATCCCTGCCGTCAGCTCCGCCACGCGCGCCTCAAGCTGCTCCACGCGGCCCTTCTGGAAGGCGTCGCGCTGCTTCCGCAACTGGCCTTGCAGGCCTTCGAGCTGGGTTTTCCGGCGCACCAAGGCATCGCGCTCCGCCTCAAGGCCCGCGACCTGCCGGCGAAGATCGTCGAGCTGGCTGCGGTCGGCGCGCGGGTTCTTGATGTTGAGAAGCGGCTCGTTCGAGGTGATGGTCTCGCCCACGCCGGTGATGCTGCGCTGCACCGTCACGGTCCCGTCGATCGGCGCGCGCACGGTCACCAGGCGCGCATTGACGACCGCCTCGGCGCTCGTAGTCTCCAAGGCGCGCTGCAGAGGCGTCCACCCCAGCGCCACCACGGCGGCGAGCGCGACCAGTGTCTTGATGATCCGCCACGCCATCTTGCGCGGCGTGGTCGCAGGCGGCTCGGCCCCGATGTTATCGGGCTTCAGCGCCTCGCCCGGCGCGGCCCATTCCGGTACGGATGCGGGTGTTTGCGGCGCCGGCGCGGGCCGCAGATCCCAAGCGCGCGCGTCGCCCACGAGCCGCGCCTGCAGCGCCGCGACGTCGACATTGTCGTTCGCTTGCGGCGACGCATCCGAAGCCGGCGCATCCACAACGATGCGCTCGCTTGGCCTTAAAAGAAGCACTTCGGCCGAACGGCCGGAATCATACGGAGTCCCACCCATGTCCCCCGAGCCCCAATCCTGTTTCGCGGTGTGCTGGACTGGCGCTGACGGATTGCAGCGGCGTCCATTTCTGCTTTGACACCACCATAACGAGAAACGATCAGAGAACTCTAAACGGCGCCCGGCCCGGGAAGCGGATTTCGCCGGCTTGGTTTTCGCAAGGTAAACGCGCTTCGGCGGCTTGGCGCCGTAGGCCGGGTCGTAGCCCTTTTGCCGTCCCGGGCCTGAGCCCCGCCTCCAGCGGGTCCGGCGCTATGCGCCACGCTTGGCGGCTCAACGACAAATTGTCCCAGACGCGGTCCTCGCGGAAACCCTCGCCGCCTTTGCGCGTTTGCCGTGAATAGCGTGCCCGCTGAACCTCGTCAGACGCGTGGAGACGAGGGCTGACATACCCCCGAGGAGGCGTGCCGACGCCAGGCGATACGGGCTCACTTCGCAAGATCGAGGAGGTATGAAAATGGCAAACGCAGTTGTTAGCGAAAAAACAGTTCTCGGTGTCGAGGCCGGAGGCGCCGTCGTCGAGGGGCTTGTCGCCCTTGCCGCGGTCGTGCTTGCGATCCTCGGCATTATCGGGCTCATGCCGCTCTACATGGCGTCGATTGCCTCAATTCTCATAGGCGCGGCGCTGCTGGCGCAAGGAAGTGCCATTGCCAGCGAATATTCCAAGCTGCTGAGCCGTCTCAGCGGCGGCAGCTTTGGCACTATCGAGCTTGGGACCGGGACCACGGCCGAATTCGTGATCGGCGGTGCAGCCGTCACGCTTGGCATTTTGGCGCTGGTCAACATCCATCCCCAAATTCTGTTGCCGGCGGCCGTGATCGCCATTGGTGCGGCGCTTGTTCTGACCAGCGGCGCCACCACGCGTCTCAACGAACTGAAGCTCGAGGCGGCCAAGGCCGGCGAAGTCGCCCACACGATGGCGCGCTCCGCCGTTTCCAGCGCTGCCGGGGCGCAGATGCTTGCCGGCTTCGCGACGATCGTGCTCGGCATCATCGCGCTGGTCATGGCGACCGACGTGATGACCATGACGCTCGTCGGGCTGCTCGTGGGCTCTGCTGCCCTCACCCTGAGCGCGAGCGCTCTGAGCGGCAAGATGCTTGGCGCGCTCCGGCGCGAGGGCATGGGCTCCTGATCAGCGGGAGTGTCCGCAATCGCGCTTGCAGGACGACGCATCACCCCTGCACGACACAGAAGTGGCTAGGCCGCTTTGGCCTTAGCCACTTCGCCGTTGAATAGGAGGCCGTCCGGGCCTGTGGTGATCTTCACCGTCTCGCCGTCGCGGACCTTGCCGGCCAGCACCATCTCGGCGAGCGGGTCTTGCACGTATTTCTGGATCACGCGCTTCAACGGCCTGGCGCCATAGGCCGGGTCGTAGCCCTTGTTGCCGAGCCAGTCCTTGGCCTGATCGTCGAGCTCCAGCGTGATCTTGCGGTCGGCCAAGAGCTTGGCGAGCCGCTTGAGCTGGATGTCGACGATCTGCCCCATGTCCTCGCGCCGCAAGCGATGGAACAGGATGATCTCGTCCACGCGGTTGAGGAACTCGGGCCGGAAATGGGCCCGCACCACATCCATCACCTGGCCTTCCACGGCTGAGGAGTCCTCGCCCTCCTTCTGGTTGACCAGATATTCGGAGCCGAGATTGGACGTCATGATGATGAGCGTGTTGCGGAAGTCGACCGTGCGGCCCTGGCCGTCGGTCAGCCTGCCGTCGTCGAGCACCTGGAGCAGCACGTTGAACACGTCCGGGTGCGCCTTCTCGATCTCGTCGAACAGGATGACCTGATAGGGGCGCCGGCGCACGGCCTCGGTGAGCGCGCCGCCCTCCTCGTAGCCGACATAGCCGGGAGGCGCGCCGATGAGCCGGGCCACCGCGTGCTTCTCCATATATTCCGACATGTCGATGCGGATCATGGCGTGCTCGTCGTCGAACAGGAACTCGGCGAGCGCGCGGGAGAGCTCGGTCTTGCCGACGCCGGTCGGGCCTAAGAACATGAACGAGCCCATGGGCCGGTTGGGGTCTTGCAGGCCCGCGCGCGAACGGCGCACCGCCGTGGACACGGCTTCGACCGCCTCCTTCTGGCCGACCACGCGCTTGGCGATCTGCGTCTCCATCTGGAGCAGTTTCTCGCGCTCGCCTTCGAGCATCTTGTCGACGGGGATGCCGGTCCATCGCGACACGACCTGGGCAATCATGTCGGGCTCGACCACCTCTTGCGCCAGGCCGCCGGCCCTGCCCTCTTCCTCCTCGATCTTCTGCAGCTTCGCCTCGAGGCCGGGGATCACGCTGTAAGCCAGCTCGCCGGCCTTGGCGAGGTCGCCGCCCCGCTGCGCCTGCTCCAGCTCGATGCGCGCGTGATCGAGGTCTTCCTTGATCTTCTGCGCGGCGCCGAGCTTCTCCTTCTCTTCGTGCCAGCGCTGGGACAGCGCATTGGCGGACTCTTCGAGATTGACGATCTCCTTCTCGAGCTTGGCCAGCCGGTCCTTGGACGCGGAGTCCGTCTCCTTCTTCAGCGCCTCGCGCTCGATCTTGAGCTGCATCAGGCGCCGGTCCATCTCGTCGAGCTCTTCCGGCTTGGAGTCCACCTGCATGCGCAAGCGCGACGCCGCCTCGTCCACGAGGTCGATGGCCTTGTCAGGCAGGAAGCGGTCGGTGATGTAGCGGTTGGACAGGGTCGCCGCGGTGACCAGCGCCGCATCGGAGATGCGCACGCCGTGATGCAGCTCGTATTTCTCTTTCAGGCCGCGCAGGATGGAGATGGTGTCTTCCACCGTAGGCTCGGACACGAACACCGGCTGGAAGCGCCGGGCCAGCGCCGCGTCCTTCTCCACATGCTTGCGGTACTCGTCGAGCGTGGTGGCGCCGACGCAGTGCAGCTCGCCGCGGGCGAGCGCAGGCTTGAGCAGGTTGGAGGCGTCCATGGCGCCTTCCGCTCCGCCGGCGCCGACCAGGGTGTGCATCTCGTCGATGAACAGGATGATCTGGCCGTGGCTGGCCTCGATCTCCGAGAGCACGGACTTCAGCCGCTCCTCGAACTCGCCGCGATATTTCGCGCCGGCGATGAGCGCGCCCATGTCGAGCGACAGCACCTTCTTGTCCTTCAGACTCTCCGGCACGTCGCCCTGGACGATGCGGTGCGCCAGACCCTCGACGATGGCCGTCTTGCCGACGCCCGGCTCGCCGATCAGCACGGGGTTGTTCTTGGTGCGCCGCGACAGAACTTGAATCGTACGTCGGATCTCCTCGTCGCGGCCGATGACGGGATCGAGCTCACCCTTCGCCGCAGCCTCGGTGAAGTCGCGGGTATATTTCTTCAGCGCATCGTATTGCTGCTCGGCGCCGGCCGAATCCGCGGTGCGGCCTTTGCGCAGATCGTTGATCGCTTCGTTGAGGCTCTGCGGCGAGATGCCGGCGTCCTTCAGGATGCTCGCCGTCTCGCCTTCCTTTGTCATGGCCAGCGCCTGGAGCGCCCGCTCCACGGTGACGAAGCTGTCCCCCGCCTTGGTCGCCATCTGCTCGGCCTGGTCAAGCACGCGCGACAGGCCCGGCGTCATATGCGGCTGGGTGGCGCCGGAGCCGGAGACCTTGGGCAGCTTGGCGAGCGCAGTGTCGGTGCGCTGAAGCGCCGTCTTGGCGTCGCCCCCGGCGCGGCCGATCAGCCCGGCGGCCAAGCCTTCGGGATCGTCGAGTAGCGCCTTCAGAAGATGCTCTGGCGTGATTTGCGGATTGCCGTCGCGCACCGCGATGGTCTGGGCGGCTTGCAGGAATCCCTTGAGGCGGTCGGAGAGTTTCTCGAAATCCATGATCTTCCCTCTTGATTGGGCCAGACGAGGGTGCGGCCGAAAGAGATCGATTGAAGGTGGCGGGGGCCGGGTCCAGAGCGTCATACGCCAGGGCCCGTTAACGGACATATAGCGCGCCGTTTAGCGCACAAAAAGGGGGGGCCGACTTGACGGAACGCAAGTCCAACGGCTTGGCCGCACGCAAGCGCCGGCCCATCACCGTTACCAACCCGTTAGCTAGCTGAAGAGGACTGAAAGACTAGCTCACCGTGTCGGGAGCGTTCTCGCTTTCGTCGGACGCCTTGGCCTCGGCCGGCTCGGCGCCATTCGCGTCCTGCACGCCCTCACCGCGGCCATTAGCCCCTTGGCGGCCACGGCCGCGCTCGCGTCCGCCGGGATGACGCTCCCGGTTGCCCGCTTGGCGCTCCCGATCCTGGCCGCCGCCACCCGTGCGCTCACGATCGGGCCGGTCCTGACGCTCCTGGGCGCCCTGCCCGGCCGCCTCGGTCGACTCCTCTTCGGAGGTTTCCTCGTCCGGGTCCGAATGCCAGCGATTATATCGTCCGCCGCCGTTGTTCGGCGCCTCGCTTGGCTGACCTCCCTGCTGCGGAGCGACTTGCTGCTGCTGTGCCGCCATGATGATGCGGTTGTAGTGCTCGGCGTGCTGGAGATAGCTCTCCGCCGTCACCATATCGCCGGAAGCGAGCGCGTCGCGTGCGAGCGACATATACTTCTCGGCGATGTGCGAAGCGGTCCCGCGGATCTTCACGTCGGGTCCGTTCGACTCATAGTTCCGTGCCAATGGATTCTGGGGCTTACGGCCGCGGCCGCGACCCCTACGATTCTGTTGTCCTTGCCTCATAAGCCTTGTTCACCTGATTGGCGGCTCTAAAAGCCGCATCCTTCGCTCCCTGCTCAACTCTCCAAGACTGCCATTCGCCTGGGCACGCTTTGTGCCCGGAAAGCCGGATCGGCCACGCAGCTTTCACACGTTTTCTTTTTCTTGCTGCCTTGTCTTGGGTCGGTCCCCGGCGCACGCGTCCTAAATTCTGCTAGCGCCAGCCAACCAAAATCTGATGGGCGATTGAGCGTCCCTAGAACAACCCGAGAGGCACGCCGCCTGTCAATCGAGGTTCACGAGGTTTCCGCTTCAGTTGCCATGCAACCGGCCGCGTTAAGAAATCCACCCACGCAGGCCGTATATCTTCATTTCGCTGCCTCAAAACTACCCTGAACATCGTAGGTTTCCAAGCTTATTTTTGGGGTTCTGCGACCTTCTGCATCCCCCGGCCGAGGGCTGCCAGCCAGGATACAACGAGGCCGGCCCGCAAGATCCCAGCGTACGGACGCATCATCCACGGGAAAGCCGGCCTCCCGGAGAAGGGCCAGAACGGCATCAGCCTGGGAGGCTCCGATCTCGACCAAGAGCTGGCCGCCAGGGGCCAACAGGGCCCCCGCGCCTTCCGCGATGCGCCGGTAAGCGTCGAGTCCGTCGGCCCCTCCATCGAGCGCCGGCCTCGGGTCGTAGGCGGCGACCTCGCGGACAAGGCCCGCGATCTCGGCGCTTGGGATATAGGGCGGGTTGGAGACGATCAGGTCGAACTGGCCCTCCACGCCGTCGAGCCAGTCGGCGGCGAGGAAACGGGCGCGGGGCGCAACCCCGAGCCGGC
>Ga0307446_1000632_pt1 | contig 12079 bp, 17 predicted proteins | sample SalMarSW160320MG_FD_202141 | JGI IMG/M metagenome (GOLD analysis project Ga0307446, IMG submission 202141) | Salt marsh sediment microbial communities from the Plum Island Ecosystem LTER, Massachusetts, United States - SW1603-20 | ecosystem: Environmental > Aquatic > Marine > Intertidal zone >... | reverse complement strand
GGGATGCTCGACTTGCCAGTGAACTGATCAACCCGTAAGAAAGTGGTATATATCATGACAATTATGCGTCTATTGACTTTCAAAAACTTTTGTTATACGTTTTCCTGTAAACGTATAACTTTTAGGGGCTCATAATGAATACGGTCAAAGTGTTAAATAAAGGGCAAATCGTAATACCCGCTTCGATTCGAAAAAAATACAATATACATCCCGGCAATGTGCTAAAGATCTTTGAATACGGCAATCTTTTATATCTGGTCCCGCCGGTTAAAGATCCGGTTCAGGACGCCATGGGGTGTATTCCCAAAACCCCGTCGATGTCCAAGGCGCTTTTAAAAGAGAGAAAAAAGGATTTTGCCCAATGACATCCGGATATTTGTTTGACAGCCATGCCCTGCTGGCCTTTTTTCAAAATGAAATCGGCGCAAATATCGTATTCAATATTTTGCAAAAAAGCTTAAAAGAACACATCGACCGCTTTATTTGCGTTATAAACCTGGGTGAAATCATTTGCATCACCAAGAGAATGTTTGGGGATCAGAAAAAAATTGAAATATTGGGCCGCATTCATCAACTTGATTTTAAAATGCTGGCTGTTCCCGAAGTTCTGGTTTATCAGGCAGCCGAGATTAAAGCAGAATATCCGATATCTTACGCCGACTGTTTTGCCATCGCCTGCGCCAAAGCGCAAAACGCGACCATCGTAACCGGAGATCCTGAATTTAAAAATGTCGAACATCTGGTTAAAATAGAGTGGATTCGTTAAATTACAAAGGGCAAACCGTTTCAATTATAAACAAGGAAAATCAAATGGATGTCATTTTATCAGATCTAACCCGTGAAAGGGTGCGTTCGACTTTTATGGAAGACTTCAGAGCCTTCATGGAAGAATCGGTTCCGGAAAATCGCCGCGAATTTGACTGGCATGATCCGACATACGACCCAGCCGGGATGTATGTTATCGATTATTACAATACCAAAACAGGAGTCATTGAATCCGGGGGCAACGAAAAGATCGCATTGTGGATGCTCGATACCGATTATGACGGCCGCAGCCTCTTCCCTAAACAGGTGTTTTTTCCCATGTCCGGTGAAAAAGACGGTTGGGCGCGCCTGGCCAAGAACCTCAAAGCCGAAATTAATCCGGATCTGATAGAAGCCTACCGGGGAACAATCTCTTTGCCGTTTGAACTCGGGGACTATCAAAGAATTGCCGTCAAAATCGTCGATGACCGTGGGATTGAAAGCTTGAAAATACAAGAGGTGAAGGAATGATCGTTTCAAACATAAAATTAAAAAATTGGCGCAATTTTCGATCCGTAGAGGTAGCTTTGGGAAGGCGAATGTTTCTGGTAGGCCCGAATGCATCGGGCAAATCAAATTTTCTCGATGCGTTGCGGTTTTTAAGAGATATTGCCAAATCTGAAGGTGGCGGTCTACAGAGAGCGGTCAGTGAACGCGGCGGAATTTCAAAAATCCGATGCCTGGCTGCCCGCAAGGAACCGCAGGTAGAGATCGAAATTCATTTATCTGAATCCCAAGGTCAGGAGCCTCTTTGGAAATACGGTGTCGGTATTAAACAGGAAATCAGGGGGCTGCGCCAACCGTTTATCTACTACGAGAAAGTGTGGAAGAGAGACGATTTAATTCTTAAACGGCCGGACAAACAGGATAAAAAAGATGAATTCCGATTAAAACAGACCCATCTGGAGCAAATCAATGCCAATCTGGAGTTCAGAGATATTGCCAAATTTTTTCAATCTATTGATTATATGCACTTAATACCTCAAGTGCTGAGATACCCGGAAATCTTTACAGGCCCGCCTGTCAAGGAAGATCCCTTTGGGCGATCTTTTTTGGAAAGGGTGGTGCAAACACCGGAAAGAACGCGCAGGGCTAGATTGAAAAAGATTGAGAATGCCCTGCAAATTGCAGTTCCGCAATTAAAAAAGCTCACTGATACGCGCGACGAAAGAGGTGTGCCGCATCTGGAAGTCGTCTATGAACACTGGCGGCCCAAGGCCGGAAAGCAAAGTGAAAATCAGTTTTCGGATGGTACCCTTCGACTTATCGCTTTTTTATGGTCGATTCTGGATGGAGATTCTTTGTTGCTGATGGAGGAGCCGGAATTGTCTCTTCATTCAGGTATCGTCACGAGACTACCGGGTTTGATATGGCGGATTCAAAATAAAAAAAAGAGGCAAATCCTGATCAGCACGCACAGCGCAGATTTACTTTCGGATAAGGGAATCGGCGGCGAAGAGGTTTTGCTTCTGATGCCCGATCCTGAAGGAACAAAGATTGAGCCGGCTTCTTCAAAAAAAGATGTAAAATCTTTGCTTGACAGCGGTTTCAGTGTGGCCGAAGCAGCTCTTCCCAGAACCGAACCGAAAGATATCACGCAGCTGAGCCTTTTTAATGACTGACCCGATTCCGATTCATATTGCGGTTGAAGATTTTTTAAGCGAGATGGTGCTAAGGGTTATGCTCAAGCAATCCGGGCGTCATTTTGCCGTGGGAGCCTGTATGGGTCGTACGGGTTTCGGATATCTAAAGAAAAATATTACAGGTTTTAACAAGGCGGCTAAAGGCACCCCTTTTCTTATACTGACCGATCTGGATCAGGCCGAGTGCCCGCCGATTTTAATTCAGGAATGGCTTCCGGTTCCGAAACACGACAACTTACTTTTTAGAATTGCCGTCAGGGAAGTTGAATCCTGGCTGCTGGCCCATCGAAAGGCCTTTGCCGAATTTCTGGGTATAAGAGAAAGCCTTGTCCCGCCGCGGCCGGATGAACTAGAAGATCCAAAAAGAGTTTTAATCGAACTGACAGCCAGATCTCGAAAGGGGAAGCTGCGTGAAGCCATCATTCCGACACCTGGGAGCACGGCTAAAATCGGTCCGGATTATAACGGTGCATTGATTTCATTTGTACAAAACCGCTGGAAGGTTCAAGAGGCGGCGAAGAGGTCCCCGAGTTTGAACCGGTCATTTCATACAATCAATATATTCCAATATGTTTATGAGTCTTAAGATCATGGCTAAATCCACAATAGACAAGCTTATCATCCGTTCCACCGCAGACATGCAAACCTGGTTTACGGGCAAACCCTGCGAACACACCCAGAAATCGCACATCAACATGTGTGTATTCGACAGCACCTGGGAAGCCAGTGAAGCCTTCGAGCTAGATCGCAATCCCCAAGTCGCGGCCTGGGTTAAGAACGATCATTTGGGATTTGAAATTCTTTATATTTTTGACGGTATTGTTCGAAAATATCGACCGGACTTTATTATTCATCTCAAAACCGGCGGTTTTTTGATCCTGGAAACCAAAGGGAAAGAGACCTTGCGAGATAAAACCAAGCGAAAATTCTTAAATGAATGGGTGCAAGCGGTCAATGAACACGGCGGTTTCGGGAACTGGAAACAGGCGGTATCCAGAGACCCGGCGGATATGAAATTGATTGTTGAGGATGCCGTTCGAACCTGATCCCTTAATATCGTTTTTTTCAATAATAGTTACACACCGTTAAATCAAACTAAATTTCAAAAATCATTTACAATTTGTTCAGCAAAAAGAAATGCATAAATACACCAAATCACAAAAAAAGAAACTGCGCGAACTGGCTGGCATTGCCAACGAGCGAGAGCTTGATCAGGAAATGGAAATGCTTTATCAGCATTTCGAAAACTGGCGAAATGAGAAGATAAGCTGTTTTGAACTCAGTGATTTGATCCACACGTTTCACCAGGGGCCTTCCAGAGAAATTTGGAAAATGTATACCTATTCCGATCCGGACACGGCGGTTTCCCGTGCCGTTGCACTCGGTCTTTTGAAAAAGGAAGAGATACCGGAAAACTTGCTGGATATTCTGGATTTGAAGATTGGGTTTTTCGCCGATCTTGATTAACCGTCTATATTTCATATAAATTATTTCATTTAAACGATAAATATGGCACATAAACGAAAAAAAACTGATCCGTTTGAAGGATTAACCTGGAACGATTTGGTCGCTTGGGCTGGAAATAAAATTGTGTCCCGGGGGAAAAATTACCAGCGAAACGGCTATGTGAAAGATTTGGCCTATACAACGGATAGAAGCCTGATTGCCTGGGTGGAAGGGACGGATCGATATGCGACCCAGGTATTTTTCGAAGATGATGAACTGGAATCCATATGTAGCTGTCCGTATTGGGACACATGCAAACACGCAGTGGCCGTGGTCATCGAATATCTGGAAAACTTGAAAAAAATGGTTAAAATACCCGAAGCTACTAAAAAAGACCAACGGTTGAAATTACTGAAAGAGTTCTTTGATGATGAAGCCTGGGTTGATGAAGATGACGACCTGGATGAGTTTGATGAAGTTTACAAACAAACAAACGCAACCGCTGAAACCAAGTTTATAGAACCCTTTTTAAAAAAACATACCAAAGCTCAACTCGTTGAATTCATCAAAAAACTGGCAGTGCAGTATCCGTTAATTATGACACATCTTCAGGATCAAAGCAATTTATCCATAGGAGATGTCTCCGATATGGTGAATTCCATTCGAAATGAAATCCAAGAACTCAGTTCAGAGCCCGGCTGGCAAAATCATTGGCGCAACGAGGGATATACCCCGGATTACTCGCGGGTGAAACATCGATTAGAGGGGCTTTTAGATCAAGGATACGCCGATGAGGTAGTTGCTTTGGGTGAAGGATTGCTGGAAGCGGGAATCCGACAGGTGGAAATGAGTGACGACGAGGGAGAAACTGAAGAAGAAATTGCCTCCTGCATGGATGTTGCTTTTCGCGCGCTGCCGGAATCTTCACTTTCACCGGCCGAGCAGATGCTGTGGGCAGTGGATCGAGAAATGGAGGATCAGTGGGCGCTTTGTGAAGGCGTCGAAGTTTTTTGGAAACAGAAAAAAAAGAAGACTGACTGGAATATTCTGGCAGACAAGCTTACTAACCGCCTGAAACGCTTTTCTAAGAAAAAGGACGATCATTATCGCCGGGACCGGCTGACGGATTGGATCATCACTGCTCTGAAAAATGCAGACCGTAAGGCTGAGATCATTCAGCTTTGCGAAAAAGAGGCTGTAAGGACGGATAGTTATGTTCGACTGGTCCGAATTCTCATGGAAGCCAACCAATGGGGAGCGGCTGAACAATGGATTCAAAGAGGAATTCATGCGACGGATAAAAAGCGGTCGGGTATCGCCGGCCAGCTAAGAGAGTCTTTGCGGGAAATTCGAGAAAAACAAGGTGATTGGCTTCAGGTGGCCGCTTTACGGGCCGACGATTTTTTTATTAATCCATCGTTTGCAACCTTTGAGGAACTAAAGGTTGCAGCAAAAAAGGCAAAAGCTTGGGACAAAGTTAAGCCGGCTATAATGAATTATCTTAAGACCGGCAGGATTCCAAAGTCCGGATCCTCATGGCCGATGCCTGAGACGGATGTTCCGAAAGCCAAAGAGCGCTGGCCAAAGCAATTCCCTATAATCGGAACATTGATCGACATTGCCATTACTGAAAAGGAATCTGATGAGGTTATCCATTGGTATGATCAAAGGAAGAGTCAGAAATTTGGTGGATGGTGGGGTGAGTTTCAAGAAGACAAAATTGCCAAAGCGTTAGTTAATGATTATCCAGACAGGGCGGTGGATATTTGGAAAAGACTGGCCGCCAATCTGATCGCTCAGGTAAAGCCAAAAGCTTATGAAAAGGCTGCCGTATATCTTAGAAAAATCCAACGAACATTGAAGCGTCACCCAAAGGACAAGGAGTGGGAGATTTATCTTGCTAATATTCGAAAAGAACATGCCAGAAAAATAAAACTTCTTGAAATTTTGGACGGATTGAATGACAAACGAATCTTGGATACGCTTTTGCCCGCAAATTCAGAATGAAAAAATGTATTAGACATCCTTTAACAAAATCAGGAAACATGGCTTAAGGTTTTACAATGCTGAACCAACGACAGCAATTCGGTAAAGAAAGCGAATCCTTGGCTGCCCGGCACCTTAAAAAAAACGGATACAAGATCCTGGCGCAGAACTACCGGAACGAACTGGGGGAAATTGATATTATTGCCAAGGAAAAAGGGGTCTTGGTCTTTGTCGAGGTGAAAGCCGGAAAAACCCCTTTTTACGGAAATCCCAAGTGGGCGGTAACTCCCAAAAAACAGCGCAAGATTTCCATGGTTGCCCTTTACTATCTCAAAACCACAAAGCAGACCCATGTCAAAGCGAGGTTCGATGTGGTCTCCCTCAGCCTGACAAAAGAGAATCCCCGGATAGAGATCATAAAAAATGCCTTTGAACTTGCCTACGGATAATCCAAAAAATACGCCGAGTGCGGGCACGCTCTATGTGGTGGCCACTCCCATCGGAAACATGGATGATATCACCGTGAGGGCCTTGGATGTGTTTGGCCGGGTCGATCTTATTGCTGCGGAAGATACCCGGCACACCGGAAAATTGCTGAAGCATCATCAGATCAAGTGCCGTCTGATGTCTTATCACGAGCATAATGAAAAAGAAAGAACGCCGCTTTTGGTTGAACGGTTAAAATCCGGATCATCCATAGCACTGGTATCCAATGCCGGCACGCCCACTGTCTCGGATCCGGGTTATATGCTTCTTCAAAAGGCCCTTGAAAACAATATAAAGGTTGTGCCCATTCCCGGCCCTTCTGCTTTGCTTGCCGCGCTCAGCATTTCCGGGCTGCCCACGGATTCCTTTATTTTTATCGGGTTTTGTGCCAAGAAAAAATCAAGACGTTTGAAACAGCTTCAGAAATTTGCCAGTGAAACAAGAACCCTTATATTTTATGAAAATCCCGGGCGTATTTTGGCTTTTATGAATGAAATCAAGGATATTATGGGAGACAGGTACGGCATTCTCTGCAGAGAAATGACCAAACTCCACGAAGAGTTTTTACGGGGCCGTTTATCCGAAGTCATAAAAATGTTATCAGATCGTCCGGCAGTTAAAGGAGAATGTACGCTATTAGTGAAAGGAAGCGAGGAAAATATTAGCGTTTCACAGGACATTGTTCGCGCTGAACTGATCAAGGTGCTGGAAAAAAAAGACAAGAAACTCTCACAGGTTTCAAAAATCATTGCTCAAAAATACGGGCTTTCCAAAAATGAGGTCTATGACGAGGCGCTGAAGCTCAAGGCTGAAAGAAAGCTCAAGGCTCAAGGTTGAAGACTCGAAGCCCAAAGTGTAAGATTTATGAATATGGAGATAATCCGAACCCCGAACCCTGAACCCCGAACCCTGATTATTTGTCCGGTCATTCTTGCGGTGCCGGATAATATGCAACAGCTATCGGGCAGAGAAAAAGTATCTTTTCTCAGCAAACATGCCAGAAGAGCACTTGGAATATCGGCGACGAAAAGCCGGATTCAGCTCGGCGATCTCAACAAAAACAAAAATGGCGTTCCCCTTCCGTTTGATGGAAATTACTGGTCCGTGACCCATAAGACCGGATATGTCGGCGGGGTGGTTGCACCGGAAAGGATCGGTATCGACCTGGAAAAAATTCGCCCAATAAAAGCGTCGGTATATGGAAAAACAGCCGATAACAGCGAATGGGCGCTTTCAAATATCAAGAGTACCCCCTTTTTTTTTCGGTACTGGACGTCCAAAGAATCCGTATTAAAAGCAGCGGGATCCGGGATCCGGGATCTCTTAAAATGCCGGATAAAGCAAATCATCGACGATGAACATCTTATCGTCGATTATGAAGAAAAAGACTGGGTCATCGAACATTTTTATTTTAACGGGCATATTGCTTCAGTGGTAAAAAACGATGCCGATACAGACTGGACTTTAGTGACAGATTCTGTTTAATCTCAAACGGGGCTAACTTTTTATATAGGAGGTTGATATATGGCGGATTCGAAGTTAAATGAAGCGGCGGCTGAAAGGTTTAGACCTTTTCAGGACGAGATATTGAAAAGCCATAAAGACAACATTCATTCCATCACGATCACGGGAAGTTCCCTGACGGATGATTTTGATCATGAGAAATCAGATGTCAATTCAGTACTGGTCCTTGATAAAATGGATTTGGGGTTCCTTGAAGTTCTTGCTTCTTTAGGGAAAACATACGGCAAAAAACGGATTTCAGCACCGTTGATCATGACGCCGGAATACATCATGCATTCTCTTGATGTTTTTCCCGTAGAATTTCTGAATATCAAACTGCTTCACGAAACCCTGTTTGGCGAAGATCTTTTTCAGGATCTCGAGATTGACCGAAAGGACCTCAGGTTGCAGTGCGAAAGGGAACTGAAAGTCAGACTGATTGGTCTCAGGCAGGGGTATATTTCTTCCATGGGGGATGTCAAAATACTTTCCGACCTGTTTATCAATACCATTTCAGGATATATACCGCTTTTCAGAGGTGTTATCCTTATTTTCGGAAAGGAGCCGCCGTTAAGAAACGAAGATGTATTGCAGGTTCTTGAAAATGTTTCCGGTGTCAACACCCAGGTCTTCAGAACGGTTTTAAAGCAAAAACGGCAAAAGACAAAACTGGCGATATCACATCTAAATTCAATTTTTAAAGACTACTATGACGCGGTAGAAAAACTGGGAGATATAACAGATGGCATTGAGGACTAAATCTAAAGCGTTCATAACCGTCGTTTTTATTTGCTTTTTGTTTGTATCTGTGGGCCGGCCGGCGAATATTCCGGAAAAGCCGCAAACATATGTGGTGGACCTGGCCGGCATTGTCAACGATACCGTGAAACACCGACTAAACGGATACCTTCAGGAACTCGAACAAAAAACCACCGCACAAATGGTCGTCTTGACCATTCCGGATCTCGGTGGTGACTCCATTGAAGACCTTTCAATCACAATTGCCAATGACAAGTGGAAGCTTGGCCAAAAAGGAAAGGACAACGGTGTTCTCTTTTTGGTTGCGTTTAAAGATAAAAAATACAGGATCGAAGTCGGTTACGGACTCGAAGGGGTGCTCCCGGACAGCCTTGTCGGAAGTCTCGGACGAAAGCTGCTGGTGCCGTATTTCAAAAAAGGCGACTATTCGGACGGAATCTATGCCACAACCCTGGCCGTAGCCAATATTATTGCCAAACATTACGGGGTCAAAATAGAAGGAATGCCCGTGGTGGAATATTCCCGTCAACCCGCGTCAAGGGGTAACTCTCCCAGCCTTTTTTCCAGCATTATCGCTGTTTTGTTTTTTATTATTCTGGGCATATTGTTTGTCAGAAATCCAAGAGCTTTTCTGTTGTTTCTGCTGTTTTCTTCCATGGGCGGCAGAGGAGGTTCCTGGGGCGGCGGCGGTGGTTTCGGCGGCGGGGGGTTCGGAAGCTTCGGCGGCGGCGGCGGCGGTGGTTTCGGCGGCGGGGGGGCATCCGGCGGATGGTAGTTAGAAGTCATCTCAAAAAAGTCTTTTCATCCGATATCAGCGTTGAGCCCTCGTCTCAAGTCCTCGACATACTTGAGTATGCCTGCGGGTTGATTCTCGGCCTCGCCTTGATCTCGAAAGAAAATCCTAATTTTGAGATGACTTCTAGTGTCCATTCAGAAATGGCCCTTTTTGCCCTGCTCGGCGTTCTCCGCGGGTTTCCGGCTGCGACGTACAGTCGTGCGTCTCGCCGCAAACCCTTGTGCGGCCTTGATCAGAACAAAAACTGCTCATTTTTGAAAGGACACGGTTAGTGTCTATTCAGAATTTCCGAGATGTTAAATTATTACTTGTTGGAGGATCAATATGTCAAAGTCAATGAAAACCGTACTTATCATCGTGGGCGTTGTCGTACTGGTTGGTTTTATGCTGATCGGCAATATTATCAGCGGCTATAACCGGGTGATTACCATGGATGAAAATGTTAAGGGCAAGTGGGCGCAGGTGGAAAATCAGCTTAAAAGAAGATACGATCTGATTCCCAATTTGGTTGCAACCGTCAAAGGATATGCAAAGCATGAAAAAGAAATTTTTGAAAATCTCGCACAGGCGCGAACCCAGTACTTTCAGGCCAAAGATGTAAAAGGCAAAATCAAAGCGTCAAACCAGCTTGAAGGGGTGCTCTCGAGACTCCTTTTGCTGCAGGAAAGATATCCGGTACTCAAGGCCAACGAATCGTTTCTTAAACTTCAGGACAGCCTGGAAGGAACTGAAAACAGGATTGCCGTTGAACGGAAACGATACAATGACTCTGTTCAAATTCTGAACACTTATATCCGCACATTTCTCGGAAGGTTTTATGCCACGATTGCAGGTGTCTCAAGCGCAACGTACTACCAAGTGCCCGAGACAGAAAAGGCCGTTCCCAAGGTAAAATTTTAAATAAAGTGTGTTTGACATCGATGAAAAACGTCATATAGTAAAGACAGACCGGTCGGTCTCTGCCGTCAATAATTCCGCAATAACCCTAAATTGTAAATTTGGGAGGTAAATCCATGAGTCCAAATACATTCAAGGCAATGGTTGTGTCAGAAAGAGAAAACAACCAATTTATCAGAGAAATCAAAGACAGAACCCTTGACGATCTTCCGCCGGGAGATGTACTCGTCAACGTCAAGTATTCGTCTTTAAATTATAAAGATGTGCTTTCTACCCTGGGAAACAGGGGCGTGACAAAGAAATATCCCCACACCCCCGGAATCGACGCCGCAGGAATCGTCGCAGAGAGCCAAAGCAAGGATTTCAATGTTGGCGATGACGTCATCGTAACCAGCTATGATCTCGGGATGAACACCTCCGGCGGATTTGCTCAATACATACGCGTCCCGGCGGACTGGGTTGTCAAAATGCCCAAGGGGCTCTCCTCCCGGGAAAGCATGATATTCGGTACGGCAGGCTTCACCGCAGCACTTTCGGTTTACCGGTTGGTCGATTATGGCATCACGCCGGATATGGGGCGCATACTGGTTTCCGGTGCTACGGGAGGCGTGGGAAGTATTGCGGTTTCCGTACTTGCCAAAGCCGGATATGACGTTACAGCGGTTAACGGAATCATCGATGAAAAAGATTATTTGTTAGACATCGGCGCCAAAGAGGTTGTCAGTATTGAAGAGGCCACAGATTCCACCGGGAAGCCGCTTCTTAAGGGGCTTTGGGCCGGCGGCATTGATACCATCGGCGGAGAAATACTGGCAACGATGATCAAATCAATACAGCCTCACGGTGGGGTTACCTGCTGTGGAAATGTTGGATCACACGATCTGCCTTTGAACGTCTACCCTTTTATTTTGAGGGGGGTAACACTGATGGGAATCGATTCGCAGAATTGTCCGATGCCCCTTCGCTTAAAGGTATGGAATAAAATAGCCAGTGACTGGAAAATAGACCGTCTCGAACCCATCACCACCGAGGTTTCTCTGGACGAGCTGGGCGCGCGAATCGATTTCATCCTTGAAAGAAAGCATAAAGGAAGAACCGTCGTAAGACTCCCGGAATAGTTGACCCATTGCAATAAATGCCGTCCTTAAGGCGTCCAATAATTGAAACATACCCGGTTATAACCCAAAAAGCCTGTCTCAAAAATGGACAGGCTTTTTTTCTTGTGGCGGGAGTGACGGGACTTGAACCCGCGATCTTCCCGTCAAGTCAGACGGGACGCTCTAACCAGGGTTTCAATGTAGGATTTGCTTTTTCTGGATTTAATCTCGTTTTCACGAATCGATGCGCTGGAACGATCCGGGTGTTTTTCAGAATAACGTAATTTCCAAGGTCTTTTGGTTTTGGTATATTTTGACCGGCCCTGATTGTGCCGTTCAATTCTCTCGGTTAGGTTTTGTGTGGAGCCGACATAATAGGTTCCGTCTTTAAGACTTTCGATGATGTAAACATGATATGCCATAATCAAAAAAGCCTGTCTCAGTAATAGACAGGCTGTATTTCTTTGTGGCGGGAGTGACGGGACTTGAACCCGTGATCTTCCCGTCAAGTCAGACGGGACGCTCTAACCGGATGTTTCAAAGAAAAATGGCGGGAGTGACGGGACTTGAACCCGCGACCTTCCCGTCAAGTCAGACGGGACGCTCTAACCGGATGTTTCAAAGAAAAATGGCGGGAGTGACGGGACTTGAACCCGCGACCT
>Ga0307446_1000629_pt1 | contig 12108 bp, 7 predicted proteins | sample SalMarSW160320MG_FD_202141 | JGI IMG/M metagenome (GOLD analysis project Ga0307446, IMG submission 202141) | Salt marsh sediment microbial communities from the Plum Island Ecosystem LTER, Massachusetts, United States - SW1603-20 | ecosystem: Environmental > Aquatic > Marine > Intertidal zone >... | reverse complement strand
TCCGCGTCGCCCTTCAGCGCCAGGTACTTGGTGATCGCGGCGGTGAGCGTCGTCTTGCCGTGGTCGATGTGGCCGATCGTGCCGACGTTGACGTGCGGCTTCGTGCGCTCGAACTTCTTCTTGGCCACAGGACCTTCTCACTCCATGCTTTGGGGGCGGTGACGGCCGCCCGTACTTGACCGCGCCTGGCAGGGATGGAGCCCAGAACGGGACTCGAACCCGTGACCTCATCCTTACCAAGGATGTGCTCTACCGACTGAGCTATCTGGGCCCGCGGAGACGCGGTCTGGCGCGCTTCCCGACGCATGTTCCGTGTCTGATGGAGCCGACGACGGGACTCGAACCCGGAACCGGCGGTTTACAAAACCGCTGCTCTACCAATTGAGCTACGTCGGCACGCACGCAGCGTCAAACAAGAGTAGGACTCCGCGAGCCGGGGAATGATACGGCCCCCCGGGCAGGGCGTCAAACCTCGGATGACCCCGGCGAGGTCTCTGACGGGCCACCGGAAGGGGGCTCGCCGGTCGTCGGCTCCGCCGCGGCCGAGCGAGCGGGGGCGGGATCGGCAGGTGGCGCTGCCGGCGGGGCCACCGGCGGTGGCGGCGGTGATATCCCGGGTGCCGTCGCGCCACCCCGCTGCGCGGCCGCCTCGTACAGCAGGATCGAGCCCGCGACGGCCGCGTTGAGCGACTGGATCCTCCCGTGCATCGGGATCCTGATCAGCAGATCGCAGCGTCGCCGCACGGCCGCACCCAGCCCACGCCCCTCGCTCCCGACGACGATGGCGATCGGCCCCCGGAGGTCCGCCTCGCGCGCCGTCAGGGAGGCGCCCCCGTCGGCGCCAACGACCTGAACGCCCCGGGCGTGAATGTCGGCGAGGGCACCTGGCAGATCGTCGACCGGCGCCAGCAGGAGGTGTTCCACGGCCCCCGCCGACGTCTTGACCGCGGCGGGCGTGAGCGGCGCCTGACGGCGGGTCGGGAACAGCGCGCCGTGGACGCCTGACGCCTCGGCGGTCCGAAGCAGGGTGCCGACGTTCTGGGGATCCTCGAGCGAATCGAGCACGAGCACCAGCGGCGGCTCGCCACGCTGCTCCGCCAGGGCGAGGATGTCGTCGAGCGCCGCCCACCGGCGGGCTTCAACCACGAGCGCCACGCCCTGGTGTCCGTCGAACCCGGCGATCGCCGTCAGCGAGCCGCCCTCGATCTCGACGACGGGGATCCGGAGGCTGGTCGCATGCAGCACCAGCTTCTCAAGCGCCGGCCGGCGCTGCGGAACCACCAGCAGCCGGTGCGCCTCGCGCCGGGCGACGAACGCCTCCTCGACCGGACGGCGCCCGGCAACAAGCTCCTCGCCCTCGGCCAGCCGCAGCTCGACGACCGGTCGATCGGGGCGCCACCGGGGCGGCTGCGGCGGGCCGGGACGGGGACCCGGACCAGGCCGCCGGTCGAATGGACCCGCCGGGTGCCGTGACGGTGCGCCCCGCCGCGCGTCGGGGTCCTGCGGCCTGGACGGTCGACGGTCGGGCCCGGCACCTCCCGGAGGCATGCCGGGTACCCGTCGCGCGTGTCCCCGGTCCGGCCGCGCGCCGGAAGGCGCCCGCCAGGCGTCCCGGCCCGAAGGGTCAGCCTCCCGGCCGCGGCCTCGATCGGCCGCATCGCGCTCGATCCGATATCCGCGCCGCTGTCCTGGTCCTGCCTCGCTCGGGCGATACGCCCCGGGGCCCTCCCCGGGGCGTTGCTGATCGCGGCGATCACGGTCACGGCTCTGGCGTTCGCGAGGAGAGCGCTGGTCGCGATCAACACGGGATCGATATCCGCGAGGACGCTCGTCAGGCCCACTACCGGGTACGCCGCTTGCGCCGGGGTTCTGAGAACGCCCGCCGCGACGGTCCTCGCCGGGGCGCTGGCCCCCGCCGGGGAGCTGCCCCTTGCCAGCGTTACGGCGATCCGACCGATGCCGGTCGCCCCGGTTGCCGAAGGGCCGGCTCGGGACGTCTCGGGGCGGACCCGACCGACCGCTGCTCGGGTCGCCGCGCGGACGGTGATCCGTGTCCCGGTCCGACGACCGGCCGTCGCCTCTGCCGGACGACCGGTCGTCGCCCGGCGGGGGGCCCTCGCCCGGCGGGGAGCCGTCGTCCAGATCAGCCACCGGACCCGACCAGCAGCCGCCACCGCTGACCGTCACGCGTGTCCTCGACCGCGACGCCCCGGCGCACGAGCTCGTCACGCAGGCGGTCTGACTCGGCCCAGTCGTGTGCCCCCCGGGCCGCGGCGCGTGCGTCGAGCAGGCGCTGAAGCTCGGGGTCGAGCGCCTCGACAGCCGGCGCTGCCACTCCCAGCACCCGGTCGAGGTCCCGCACGAGCTCGGTCGCCCGGCGCGCGTCGGCCGTCGAAAGGGACCGGGCGTCGATCCGGCGATTCAGCTCCCGAACCCCGTCGAACAGCGCCGCCAGGGCCTCCGAGATGTTGAGGTCGTCGTCCAGTCCAGCCTCGAACCTCGATCGAACCGCATCCAGCAATGCGGGCAGCGTGGGGTCGTCGGCACGATCCTCCCGATAGGCCGTGAGCGCGGCGAGCGCAGCGTCGATCCGGTCGACGGCGGCCGCTGCCGCCGGCAGCGACTCGTCCGAGTAGTTGAGTGGGGCGCGGTAGTGGACCGAGATCAGCGCGTAGCGAAGCGCACGAGGCGAGACGCCGGCAGCGACGAGGTCCGCGACGCGAGCGATGTTGCCGGTCGACTTGGCCATCTTCTCGCCGCCCATCCGGAGGTGCGCGCAGTGCAGCCAGGTCCTGACGAACGGCTGTCCCGTTGCCGCCTCCGACTGCGCGATCTCGTCCTCATGGTGAGGGAACACCAGATCGACGCCGCCGGTGTGGATGTCGAACGAGGAGCCGAGGTGGGCCATGCTCATCGCCGAGCACTCGATGTGCCAGCCGGGCCGGCCGGGACCGATCTCCGTGTCCCAAGAGGGTTCGCCGGGCTTGGGCCCCTTCCAGACGGCGAAGTCGCGGACGTCGTCCTTCCCGTACTCGTCGGATTCGACCCGTTCGCCGACCCGCATCGTGTCGGGATCGAGCCGGGCGAGCCGGCCGTAGCCCGGCCAGGACGCGATCCGGAAGAAGATCGATCCCTCGTCGGTCCGGTAGGCGTTGCCCTGACGGAGCAGGGTCGCCACCATCTTCGCAATCTGCGGGATGTGCTCGGTCGCCCGAGGCAGCACGTCGGGCCGGGTCATCCCGAGCGCGTCAGCATCCGCGATGAAGCGAGCAATGTAGCGCTCGGCCAGCTCGCCGGTCGAGACACCCTCGGCTACCGCCCCACGGATGATCTTGTCGTCGATATCGGTGAGGTTCATCGCCCAGATGACCGGCAGCCCGAGATAGCGCAGGTAACGGACCAGGAGGTCGGCGAACAGGAACGATCGGAAGTTGCCGATGTGGGCCGGCCCGTAGACGGTGGGGCCGCAGCTGTAGACGCGGACCCGCCCGGGGTCGATCGGCTCGAAGGTCCGAGTCTCGCCGGTGAGCGTATCGTGCAGGCGCAGGGTCATCGCACGCCCCGGAGCATCACGACCGCGCTGGCTGCGATCGACCGGCCCGCGCCCTCGTCCCCGGACAGGTTGCCGGTCGAGGCCTTCACGTTCACGCAATCCTCGTCCATCTCCAGAGCCCCGGCCATCGCAGCCCGCATGGCGTCGAGGCGGTGACCCAGGCGTGGCCTGGCGCCGATCACGACCACGTCGACCGATGCCGGCCGGAGACCCGTCTCACGCACGCGTGCCGCGACATCGGCCAGGAGATCCAGGCTCGCGATACCGCGCGGCGTCCGCTCGTCGGCCGGAAACAGCCGGCCCAGATCGCCCAGCGCGGCGGCCCCCAGCAGGGCATCGGCGACCGCGTGCAGGACCACATCGCCATCGGAATGCCCGGCCAGGCGCGGCACATCGGGCAACTCGACCCCGCCCAGCCGGAGCGGCGTGCCCGGACCGAACGGATGGCTGTCGTGGCCGAAGCCGACCCGCGGAACGGCGGGGGCCAGGGCCTGCTCGACCCGCCGCAGGTCGTCAGGCAGCGTCACCTTGAGGTTCGCGGGTTCACCCGGGATTGCATGAACGGGGATTCTACAGGCCTCCAGCAGGGCGGCCTCATCGGTGAACTCATCCGACTCCTCGGGCGGGAAACGGCTCCACGCGTCGAGGAGCACACCCCGCCGTGCGCCCTGAGGCGTCTGGGCGGTGGCCAGGGGTGCTCGATCCACCGTCTCGTACACCAGCCCCTCACCCACCCGCTTGAGCGTCTCGGCAACCGGCATCACCGGAATGGCGGCGCCATAGCGGGCGGTGGCCGACGCGATCGCCTCGATCAGCCGCAGTGAGACCATCGGCCGCGCACCGTCATGGACCAGGACCGGGCGGCTGCGGCCGGCCGGATCCGTGTGGTCCAGGTGGCGGACTCCGGCAGCGACCGAAACCTGCCGTGTCTGGCCCCCCTGGACGACGGCGTCAACCTTTGCCGGCAGCCATGCCGCGGACCTGAGCGCATCGATGCGTGCGGCGGAGGCGACGACCACGATCCGGTCGACCAGCGGACTGGCAGCGATCGCGTCGAGCGTCCAGGCCAGAAGCGGCCGGCCGAAGATGGGAGCCACCAGCTTGTCGGCCCCACCCATCCGACGCGAGCCACCAGCAGCCACGACCACGGCGTCTGCCGTCGACGAGGGCTCGAGGGGGCCGGTCACCTCAGTCCTGCCGTGGCTGGCCGAAGATCATGCGGCCGGCCACCGTCTGGAGCACTCGCGTGACGCTGACGTCGACGTCGCGATCGATCAGGCGGGCACCACCCTCGACCACGATCATCGTCCCATCGTCGAGGAACCCGACCCCCTGGCCCGCCTCCTTCCCCTCCTGGATCACCTTGACACGGAGCTCCTCGCCCGGGAGGACCGCCGGCTTGACCGCGTTCGCGAGCGAGTTGATGTTCATCACTCGCACGCCCTGGAGCTCCGCGACGCGGTTGAGGTTGAAGTCGTTGGTGAGCACGACCCGGCTGCGGCGCTTGGCCAGCTCGACGAGCTTCGCGTCGACCTCCGCGATGTCCGGGACGTCCTCCTCGGCCACCTCGACGGGCGTTCTCGTATCGCGTTGCATCCGGGCCAGGATCTCCAGCCCCCGCCGGCCCCGGTTGCGTCGCAGCGTGTCGGACGAGTCGGCGATGTGCTGCAGCTCGTCAAGCACGAAGCGCGGGATGACGAGCGTTCCGTAGATGAACCCTGATTCGACGATCTCCGCGATCCGGCCATCGATGAGGACGCTGGTGTCGACCACGATGCGCGGGTCACCGGCGTCGCCGTCGGCATCGGCTCCCGGGCGCCGGACCAGCCCTGCGCCCTCGGCGGCCGCGATCAGGTCGAATCGCTTGGCCACGGTGAGGCCCATCATCCCAAGCCCCAGGAACAGCGAGATGCCGAGTGGAAGCCACGTCCCAAGAGGTCCCTGGACCTGCGCCAGCGGCAGGCTCAGCAGCAGCCCCAGGACCAGACCGACGAACAGACCCAGGACCGACGCGACGAACTCCGCGGTCGACAGCTCCTGAACGCGCCTGACGAGCCAGGTCGCCGGCACGATCGTCAGGTACGGGAGGAGCGCGAAGCCGACGATCATCCAGGAGATCGTCCACGCGGCGAGGATGAAGCCGCCGTAGCTCACCCCCGCGAACAGGCCGTCGCCGGCGGCTGCGAGCCCGAGGCCGATGAACGCCCCGAGCGCCGCGCCGAGGACCCGGATGGTCCGTATCACCGCCTCTCCTCGATCGGTGCCGAGCCCCGGGGCCTCGCTTGCCGAGGGGCCGCCCGAGCCTAGCATGCGCCGACGCGGCTCCGCAGCCTCGCCGGCGTCCGCGTGGGCCAGCTCCGAGGCACCCTAGCGACCGTTTCTCGGCTCCCGTCCGGCCGGCCCCACGAGCGCCGCCCGGAGGGCATCGGCCAGCGATGCGACCTCGCGCACCTCGATCCCGGTGATCGCAGCCGTGGCCTCGTGGGCGCGCCCACGAGGCACTATCGCGCGCGTGAACCCCAGGCGTGCCGCCTCCCGCAGCCGGCGGTCCAGCCCGCCCACGGAGCGGAGCTCGCCGAGGAGGCCGACCTCGCCGATCGCCACGGTCCCGGTGGCGACGGGACGATCCCGCAACGACGAAGCGAGGGCGATCGCGAGCGGCAGGTCCAGCCCCGGCTCGGTTACCGTCAAGCCGCCGGCCAGGTTCGCGTAGACATCGTGACCGGACAGCCCGACCCCGGCGCGGCGGCCAAGCACGGCGATCAGCAGCGCCAGCCGGTTGCCGTCGATGCCGGACGCCGTACGGCGGGGGGCGGGAGCCGCGGTGGGGGCGACCAGCGCCTGCACCTCAACGACCAGAGGGCGCGAACCCTCGAGCACGGGCGCGACGGCGCTGCCGGGGGCCGGTGCATCGTGATCGGCCAGGAAGGCTCTGCCGGGATCTCGGACCTCGGCCAGGCCATGCTCGCGCATCTCGAACACGCCGACCTCCTCAGTCGATCCGAACCGGTTCTTCGACGCCCGCAGCAGGCGCAGCCCACCGGTGCGGTCCCCCTCGATCCCAAGCACGACGTCGACGAGGTGCTCCAGCGTCCGTGGTCCGGCGAGCGTCCCGTCCTTGGTCACGTGCCCGACCAGGACGACCGGGATGCCGTCGGCCTTGGCGAGCTCCATCAGACGAAGCGTCGACTCGCGGACCTGCCCCACGCTCCCTGGCGGTCCCTCGAGCTCATCCGAGGCGACGGTCTGCACGGAGTCGACGACGAGCAGCGCCGGGTGCCGCTCACGGGCAAGGTCCACGATCCGCTCGATCCGAGTCTCTGCCACGACCACCACCCGATCGCCGATCGGGCCGTCCGCCATGCCCAGGCGGCGCGCACGCAGCCGAACCTGGGTCGTGGACTCCTCGCCGGTCGCGTACAGCACCTCGGCCGGCATGTCGCTCCCCGCCGCGTCGGTTGCGCCACCACCCCGGGCGCCCCCGGCGACGCCAGCAGCGGCCTGTAGCAGCAGCGTCGACTTGCCGATTCCGGGCTCGCCACCGACCAGGACCACGGAGCCGGCAACCAGGCCGCCGCCCAGCACGCGGTCCAGCTCATCGATGCCGATCCGCCGCCGAACCTCGGCGCCGGCATCCGAGGAATCCGACAGCGACACAGGACGGGCGCCGCCCACGATCGCCGTCGCTCGAGGCCTGGGGGCATCCCGGACGACGGTCTCGACGAGAGTGTTCCATTCGCCGCACGTGCGGCACTGGCCCTCCCAGCGCAGAACGGCAGCCCCGCACGACTGGCAGACGTACCGGCTCTGGGCGCGGGCCACGGGTCGCGGCCGGGCCGTCAGGCCTCGACCGGCGTCTTGGCCTCGGTGGCCTTGATCGACAGCCCTGCGCCGTCGGGATCGAGATCGATCTCGATCGTGTCGCCCTCGGCGTACCTGCCCAGCAGGAGGTGCTCGGCCAGCGGATCCTCGATCAGGTTCTGGATCGTCCTCCGCAGCGGTCGCGCACCGTACGCCTGGTCGTAGCCGAGCTTGATCACGTGATCCTTCGCGGCCTGGCTGATGGTGAGCGTCATTCCCTGAGCCCGGAGCTGGTCCAGAACGCGCTTGAGCATCAGGTCGACGATCTGCCCGATCTCCTCAACCGTCAGGCTCCGGAACACCACGGTGGCGTCGATGCGGTTCAGGAATTCCGGGCGGAAGTTGGTCTTGAGCTCCGCCTGGACCTTCTCCTTCATGAGGTCGTATGAGGCGGCGGCCCGCGTCTCGACCGTGTCGCCCTGCTGCCGGAACCCGAGGCTCGAGTTGGTCTGGATCTTGGCCGCCCCGAGGTTGGAGGTCATGATGATGATCGTGTTCCGGAAATCGACCCGGCGGCCTTTGGCATCGGTGAGATGCCCGTCCTCGAGGATCTGGAGGAGGATGTTGAAGACCTCCTGGTGTGCCTTCTCGATCTCATCGAGCAGGATCACCGCGTAGCTCTTGCGGCGGACGGCCTCGGTCAGCTGACCACCCTCGTCGAACCCCACATAGCCTGGCGGTGCGCCGACCAGGCGGCTCACGTTGTGGCGTTCCATGAACTCGCTCATGTCGATCTTGATGAGCGTGTCCTCCGAGCCGAACATGAACTCGGCGAGCGCCTTGGCAAGCTCCGTCTTGCCCACACCGGTGGGGCCCAGGAACACGAACGAGCCGATCGGACGCTTCGGATCCTTGAGACCGGCGCGAGCCCGGCGAACGGCGCGCGACACCGTCTCGATCGCCTCTTCCTGGCCGATCAGCCGCTGGTGGAGCACCTCCTCCATCTTGAGCAGCCGCTCGGACTCCTCCTGCGCGATGCGGGTGACCGGGATCCCGGTCCACATCGCGACGACCTGGGCGATCTCCTCGTCGTCGACCTTGGGCGTCTCGCCCGACACCGTCGACTGCCAGTCCGAGCGCAGGGTATCGGCCGTCTCACGGGCAGCCGCCTCGGCCTCGCGGAGAGTGGCGGCCTGCTCGTACTCCTGCGCGTTGATTGCGGCGTCCTTCTCCTTGGTGATACGGTCCAGCTCCTTCTGCGCCTTGCGCAGCTCGGGCGGAGCCGACGAATGTCGGAGCCGGACGCGGCTGGACGCCTCGTCGATCAGGTCGATCGCCTTGTCCGGGAGGTGCCGGTCCGTGATGTAGCGGATCGAGAGGTCCGCCGCCGCGCGCACGGCCTCGTCGGTGATCTGGACCTTGTGGTGCTGCTCGTAGCGCTCGCGGATTCCGATCAGTATCTCGATGGTCTGCTCGAGCGTCGGCTCGTCCACCATGACCGGCTGGAAGCGGCGCTCGAGAGCGGCGTCCTTCTCGATGTACTTCCGATATTCGTCGAGCGTGGTCGCACCGATGCACTGCAGCTCGCCCCGCGACAATGGCGGCTTGAGGATGTTCGCGGCGTCGATCGCACCCTCCGCTGCGCCCGCCCCGACCAGCGTGTGGAGCTCGTCGATGAACAGGATCGCGTCGTTCGTGTTGCGCAGCTCCTCGATGATCTTCTTGAGCCGCTCCTCGAACTCGCCACGGTACTTGGTGCCGGCGACGAGCGACCCGATGTCGAGCGTCAGCACCCGCTTGTTGAGCAGGATGTCTGGCACGTCACCGGCGACGATCCGGTGCGCCAGCCCCTCGGCGATGGCGGTCTTGCCGACGCCCGGCTCGCCGATCAGGGCCGGGTTGTTCTTGGTCTTGCGGCCGAGGATCTGGATGACCCGCTCGATCTCCTTCTCGCGGCCGATGACGGGATCCAGCTTGTCCGCGCGCGCCGCCTCGGTCAGGTTGATGCCCAGGGCGTCCACGGTCGGCGTCTTGCTGGCCCGCTTGGTCTCCTGTGCGGGCCCGGCCGACGAGGACTGGGAGAGCACGCGAATGACCTCGTGGCGAACCTTGTCCAGATTCACGCCGAGGCTCTCGAGCACACCTGCCGCGATGCCCTCACCCTCACGGACGAGGCCGAGCAGGAGGTGCTCGGTTCCGATGTAGTTGTGGCCCAGCCGGCGCGCCTCGTCGATGGCGAGCTCGATCACGCGCTTCGCCCGAGGCGTAAGACCGACCTCGCCCACGACCGGGCGGTCGCCGCGTCCGATGATGAACTCGACCGCGGTCCGCACCTTGGGTAGCTCAACATTCATGTTCTCGAGCACGCGCGCGGCAACGCCCTCGCCCTCGCGGACGAGCCCGAGCAGCAGGTGCTCGGTTCCGATGTAGTTGTGGTTGAACCGCTGCGCCTCGTCCTGCGCAAGCGTCAGGACCTTGCGCGCGCGGTCCGTGAATTTGTCGAAGCGATCCATCCAGCCGTGCTCGTTGCGTACGGTCGCGGGACCGACCGTTCGGCCATCCTAGCATCCAATCCGGGCATGAGCGACACCCCCACTCCGGGGGCCCGCAACGCGCCGATGCCGGTGCACGCTCACCCCAATGCCCGTCGGGTGATCGGCTCCGGTTCAGGATCGCAGGCACACGGTCCCGGGGTCGCAGCGACCCGCCGGTTGCCGGCGGGTCGTGGGAGCGAAGAGGGGGGCGCCCGCTGGGTCAGCCCGGCTTGTCCTCGGAGCCCTCGGCGGCCTCCGGCTCGGCGGTCTCAGCCTGCGCGGCTTCCGGCTCGGCGGTCTCAGCCTGCGCGGCTTCCGGCTCGGCGGTCTCAGCCTGCGCGGCTTCCGGCTCGGCGGTCTCAGCTGTCGCGGACACGACCTCTGCCCCGGCTTCCGGCTCGGTTTCTGCGGCCACGGTCTGCGTGTCTGCGGCCACGGTCTCGGGGGCTTCAGGCGGAGCCTCGGGTGACTCATCGCCGGCCGGAGCCACTGCGGTCCCGGTCTCGGCGACGGCCGTTGCCCCAGGCTCGGATGCCGTCGCTTCCGGCTCGGGCGCCGGTGATGCGGCAGGCACATCCACGGCCGCCTCCGCCGCGGCGAGCTGGTCCCGGACCTGTGCAAACGCGGCGGCCAGGGTGGTGTCGATCCCGCCCTCCGGCTCGGACTGTGCATCCGACGCCGAGTAGGCACGATCGGGCCGTTCACGTCGCTCACGTCGCTCACGTCGCTCGCCGCCGCCCATCGGCACGCCGGGTTCCGGCATCGACCGAACCGGCGGCTCCTCGGCCTGCTTGAGGCTGAGCCCCAGGCGGTGGCGCTCGGAGTCCAGGCTGATGATCTTGAGCTTGAGCACCTGGCCCTCGTGAACGACATCGCCCGGATGGGCCACCCGTTGGTGCGAGAGCTCGCTGATATGGATCAGGCCCTCGAGGCCCTCGCGGACCCGGACGAACGCACCGAAGTTGACGAGCTTCGTGACGGTCCCGTCGATGATGTCGCCCACCTTGAAGTCGGCGACCGTCGACTCCCAGGGATCGGGCTGGAGCCGGCGGATCGAGAGGCTGATCCGGCCGCGCTCGTGGTTGATGTCGATGACCTCGGCCTCGACCTCGTCACCGACCTTGTAGCCGGCCTCGGGGTTATTGACCTTGTTCCACGACAGCTCGCTCTTGTGGACGAGGCCGTCGATCCCACCAAGATCGATGAAGATCCCGAACGGTGCGATCGAACGCACGCTGCCGGTGACCTTCTGGCCGACCTGGAGGCTGCTGAACAGTTCGTCCCGCTTCTCCCGGCGCTCCTCGTAGAGCGCCACCTTCTCGGACAGGATCAAGCGGTTGGCCTTGCGGTTGACCTCGAGGATCTTCAGCCGGAGCTTGCGACCGACGTACGGCTGGAGCTTCTCGGCGATCTCCTGGGCGGCATCCCGCGGCTGCTCGTTCTGCGGGCGGCGCGGGAAGTCGACGATCTGGCTGATGGGAACGAAGCCACGAATCCCGCAGTCCACGATCAGACCACCCTTGTTGTGGTCGATGACCGGAGCGTCGACGATCGTGCCCGCCTCGAACAGCTCCTGCATCGAGCGCCACTTGCGCTCGAGGCCTGCCCGGCGCAGCGAGAGCACGACGTGGCCCTCAGGCGACTCGGGCTGGAGGACGTACACGAGGACCGTGTCGCCGATGTTCAGCTGTGGCTGGGACTCCGCGTGGCGGCCGTACAGCTCGCGGTTGCTGACCACGCCCTCGGACTTGGCGCCGATGTCGACCAGGATCTCGTCCTTGTCGATCCGGACCACCGTGCCCTCGACCACATCGCCGTGCTTGAAGCTCTTGATGTCGGTTTCCTGCTCGGCGAGCAGCTCCTCCATCGTAGTCGGCTCGGGACCGAGCGGGCGCGCGGGCGCTGCCGCGGCCACTGGTTCGGGCTGCGGCGCGGATGCTGCCTCGCCCTCCGGTTGCGGCGCGGATGCTGCCTCGCCCTCCGGCTGCGGCGCGGATGCTGCCTCGCCCTCCGGTTGCGGCTCGACTGCCTGACCCTCCGGCTGCGGCGCGGATGCTGCCTCGCCCTCCGGTTGCGGCGCGGATGCCTGGCCTTCGACGACGTCACCGCCGGCTGCGGCCTCGCTGGGCTGCTCGGCGTTGACGCCGTTCGCCTCCTGCGGGCCCGGCTCCGCCGGAGTCATGTCGGTCGGCGGCACCTCGCTGGTCGCAACATCGCCGG
>Ga0307446_1000623_pt1 | contig 12164 bp, 16 predicted proteins | sample SalMarSW160320MG_FD_202141 | JGI IMG/M metagenome (GOLD analysis project Ga0307446, IMG submission 202141) | Salt marsh sediment microbial communities from the Plum Island Ecosystem LTER, Massachusetts, United States - SW1603-20 | ecosystem: Environmental > Aquatic > Marine > Intertidal zone >... | reverse complement strand
GAACAATTCCCCCCCTTTATGCGTACATAAGGTAGCCAAATTGAGTAAGCTTGCATTCAACCTGGGGAGGCAAAATGGCTATCCGGGCATACGCATGGTCACTGATTCTTGCCGCCTCGCTAAGCGCCTGCCAGCTAACTGGGGCTCAGAATAAATCGCCAGACCAGCCCGACCTGCCGCCCCTGGCAGCAGAGGTTGCTGATCCATTCGCTCACGCCTGGGATGACTTCGAAATATTCGATGCAAGCCTGGCCGAGGACGAACCGACCAGGAATGCCCCGCTCAACTCCGCAACCGTTTATCACCTTGACATCGTTCTGGCAGATGACATGCTCAGCCTGAGCGGTCGGCAGGCGGCTCGCTTCTACAATCCGCTGCCTCGACCGCTGGAAACGCTCTACCTGCGTCTATTTCCGAACCTCACGGGAGGCCGAATAACCGTCTCGGAGATCCGGATCGATGACCAACCTTGCGAGAGCACAATAAGCTCTGGTGATAGCGTACTTGGGGTTTCACTGCCCAAGCCCCTGCCGCCCGGGCAGGCACTGGTTCTCAAACTCGCCTTCGACCTCAAGCTGCCGCAGACGATGGAAGGCAACTACGGTCTCTTTGGTTATCATGACGGCATCCTGCTCTTGCAAGAATTCCACCCCATGATCCCGGCTTTGACGGATTCTGGCTGGTCCCTGGAAGTTCCCCCGCCATTCGGTGATCTCACGCATCAGCCAGCCAGCTACTACTTGCTAAGGTTACGAGTACCCCAGGACCTGATATTATTCTCCTCCGGGAGCCAGCTTCAGCGTGCGATCCAGGGTACAGAACAGGTCATCCTCATTGCCAACGGCCCGGCGCGTGATATGTACCTGGCTGGGGCACGTGACCTGGCCAGCGATTCGGGCATAGTGGAGGGAACCAGGATCATCAGCTACGCTGAGCCTGACTGGTCTGATACCGCCCACCAGGTAACCGATATCTCAGCGAATGCCTTGCGCTTTTTTGAGAGGCTGCTTTCGCCGTACCCTTATTCGGAGCTGGAACTCTTCGCTACACCGATGCAGGCCCTGGGCATGGAGTATCCAGGGGTCATCGCACTGACCGATCGAATGTTCGACCCACAAGCTGCGATTGGCGAGTTGCCGGGTTCCGCCTACCTGGAGGGCACTGTCGTTCACGAGGTCGCCCACCAGTGGTTCTACAACTTGATCGGGAATGACCAGATCGAGGCTCCCTGGCTGGACGAAGCACTCGTCCAGTACGTGACAGGGCTCTACTTTAAAGATCGCTACGGGCAGGAGGGCTATGACCAATTCCGTTCGTCCTGGCTCTCACGCTGGGATCGGGTTGATCGTGATCCCATCCCGATTGGTCTGCCTTCTGCCGATTATACAGACGTCGAATACGGGGCCATCGTTTACGGACGCGGACCACTTTTTATCGAAGCACTGGCTGACAGAATGGGGGAGGCAGCTTTCCAGCATTTTCTCAAACACTACGTGGAGCAGTACCGTTGGGACTTTGGCACGCCGGACGAGTTCGAACGCCTGGCCGAGCAAACCTGCTCCTGCGATCTGACTCCACTCTTTGAGACCTGGGTTAACCCAAACTAATCCGGACCCCAAGAACACCTCGGACAATAGAAATCAGCCTCGCTGATTGCGACTGCGAGGCTGATGTTATTGAGGTTGAATCGACTGAGTTTGAAGCTTAATTGGGCAGTGCGACACCGGCAATCTGGAGGACCTCATCCAACAAACGACGCAGGTACGGCTCAGGAAGCGCGCCAACTTGCTCCCGGATCATCTCGCCGGAATTAAACGCCAGCAGGGTCGGAATGCCCTGAATACCGAAGTGCATTGCCCACTCCGGGTTTTCATCCGTGTTGACCTTTACAAAATTCACTTTTCCGGCGTATTCATCGGCCAGCGCAGCCAGTATTGGCGCCACCATCTTACAGGGTCCGCACCATGGTGCCCAGAAGTCGACCACCACCGGGAGATCAGACTGCAGCACCTTCTGCTCGAAGTCATCATCCGTGATATGAAGTGGCTCGTTCGCCATCAATCCTCTCCTTCTTTATTCAACAAGTTCCCATCCTGGTCGGGGTTACAGCAAGGCCCAGAACAACTCGTGATTTAGATCAAATCCAGATCTGGACCCATTTATTAGACGCAGCGAGGGCGAAAAGGTCACATGTAATGGCTCAATCCCAGGATTGAGGTCCAGCCTGCAGCTGGATGGAATAACCCAAGTAATTATGCCAGTTTGTTCAACGCGAGCCAGATTCCAGGATTCTCATTAAGGCTTCGTACTCCTCCTGGCAGTCACGACACATCTCAAGGTGATGCTTTACAAGCGGCAGGAATTCGCTGATTTCGTCACCGCGCGCGACGGCCTCCGCGTAGACATCCACGACCGCAAAGACCTGTTCGCAGTCGAGCTCAACATCATCCGTGCGAGCCACTTTCTCAAGAAAGCCTCTCAGCACATCGAGCCCATCATCCATACAGCACCATCCTCGTTATCTTGACGAGATAGCCGCAAGCGATCTTACTTAATCACCAGAAAAGGCATCCAGGACATCGGCGACATTCAGCTCTTCCTGTGCCAGCCTTTCCTTCATACGACGGCGGGCGTCATGCATCAATTTGTAGAGCGCATTACGGTTCATACCCATCCGGCGGGCTACTTCCTGCGCGGACATCCCATGTATGCCGAGTGCCACTAATGCACTGCGCTGTTTTTCTGTCAGCTCACCCTCAATGATGTGCTGGATTCGCTCCAACATATCGGACTGCAGCGAAGTGCGTTCTGGCGCAGCTTCTTGGTCGGCGACCAGTTTCACATTTCCGGAAACATTCTCTATGATCTCATCCAGAGATTGATCTCCCCAACGCTTACGGCGTAATTCGGTCAGCGCCACACGAACTGCAATCTTCTGGACCCAGGTTGAAAATTTGCTGCGTCCTTCGAAGGAATCGAGCCGATCGAGTACTTTCAACAACGTCTCCTGGACGACATCATCGACCAGTGGCTCGAAGTTTGGATCGGATGGGGACAACCAGCCGGAGAGCGCGTACGGCAAACCTCTACGCAAGATTCGCCCCAGATCGATCAGCGCCTGTTCATTTTGCTCACCGCCTGCATGCAGGTCAGCCAGCCATTCCTCATTTGTCCGATCCACAGCACCACCTGTCCACTGCTCGTCCACCCGCTGGATGAGTATACCGGAGGATCGCTGTCGAGGTAATCCATATCCCCTTTCCAGGGCAGGTTAATCCAGGCCAGCGAGTCGGACAGACCAACTCCAGCGGGTACAATCTTCATGGTCGAACAGCCCGCTTTACCTATTTCGAGCGCAGAAAGGACCCTTTACACCCACAAACGATTCGCACGTGCAGGGTGAAGGTTTGATAGGATATAAACATGTATTCCAACGGAAGCTTACCCTCGCTCGAGGGTTGGGAGGACACTCGCGACACCCTGCATACTTACGCCCGGGTGATCGGCGTCATACCCCGGACATTGGCCAAGCCTGATCCGCGTTGGTGGCACATCAGCTTGAAGCTCAACGATGACTTATTGTGGACCGATCCGATCCACCACCCATCCATCGACAGACGTGAGCTTCGCCTGAACATGGACTTGAGAACCCACCGGATAAACATTCAAGCCGGTCAGGAGTACCTCGAAAGCTATGAGATGACCGCGGCCCCCAGTGGGGCTGAGCTTGCCGGCCAGATCAGCAAATGTCTTGCTGAGCTCGGCATTCAGGCTGAGTTCGATTGGGAAGGCGTGGAAAACGATCAAATCCGGAAGTATGACCCGGACTCAGCGGCGCATTACCTGACCGCTTTGAAGCTTGTCCATGCCGCCCAGGCAGAAGTCAAAGCGAATTTGGATGGGGAGACGGGGCCGATCCAGCTCTGGCCGCATAACTTTGACCAGGCTTTCGAATGGTTCGGCGGTAGGGAGATCGTTCATCGTCAGGGAGGCAAGGAATCCCGATCGCAGGCTCAGATCAATTTTGGATTCGCTCCCGGCGACAAGAGTCACGCCAGCCCGTATTTCTACTCGAACCCCTGGCCGTTCGACCCTGGCTTTATATCAATCCGGCTTGCGTCTGGCGCACGCTGGTTTGATGGGAGCTGGCAAGGAAGCATCCTGCCCTATGAATCACTGGTGGATGATCAGCATGCCAATACGGCACTGATTGAGTATTACCTTTCGGTCTATACCGGTGTCGCTCCTTCCCTCCAAGAGTAACTTTCCATCCAAAAGTAGATGCCCGTAAGGCAAATATCGCCAATTCCGCTCCCTCGGCCAGCCGCCTGATTCAAATCGATTGAACAGACTGGATCTGCTCACAGCGGGACGCATGGCGGCCATGCATGCCTCGCGTACTGGTTGACTCGCCACCTGAAATGCCCTACAATGTCTATACTTGTAATGACAGGATGCCTGGTTGTCATTACATCATGAACAGAGTTGACAGAAGAGCGTTATGGTGACGACCTCCCGATCGCCAGTTTCGAGGATTGGACTGAGGATTGATCGCTCCTCAGCACTCCCCTATTATGTGCAGCTGAAAGAAGCCCTGACGGAGGGCATCCGCCGCGATGCCTGGAAGCCGGGCGAGAGGCTGCCTAGCGAGCTCGAATTATGCGAGGGCTTTGATGTAAGCCGTACGGTTGTACGTCAGGCGCTGCAAGAGCTGGTGTACGAGGGTATCATCGTTCGTGAAAAAGGTCGGGGAACATTTGTCGCCGACGCGAAAATCAGCAGTACCAGCCTGGTGCACTCGTTAGTTGGCTTTCATCAAGACATGGCTGAACGCGGTTTCGAGCCCTACTCGAAAGTCCTCGAGCAGGTTATGCTTCCCGCGACGCAGCACGTTGCCCGATATCTCCATCTCCAGGAACTCAGCCCGGTGATCAAACTTGAACGGCTGCGCTTCATTCACGATGATCCGATCGTGCTTGTTACCTCCTACCTGCCCTACGAAATATGCCCACTGGCGGTTAAAGCGGATTTCACCCGACAATCGCTGTATGCCTTTCTGGCTGAAACTTACGACATCGCACTATCGCGTGGTCGCAGGCGAATTGAAGCGGTGGTCGCCAATGACGAGCTGGCAAGCCTTTTCCAAATGGATCTGGGTGCGCCGCTCCTGCGGATGGAAAGCGTCACATTCTCAGATCGGGATCGGCCGATCGAATATTTCATCGGGTTTTTCCGCGGCGACCGCTCGCGCTTCGACGTCGAAGTACTGCGCTTTGGAACGAAGAGCGACCCATCCCACATTGACCCGCTGCGGATGGATGAAGAATGGCTGGCGAGATGATCCGGCTATTACTTAATAATCGGGCCTCGCAACGGAGATGAATAACGTGCCGGACGAAAACAGGGTTCGACGGTTGGTGCGCTCGGTCGTTTACCGAACGCTGGGGCTCAGCAATGACCGGGAAGGGCACGTCCAGCGACCGTTCGTGACCGAGCTGAACGTGCGTGATCTACCGGTCGGGTCAGAATTGCCAATCCCAGCCGATGCTCTCATCACTCCCCTTGCACGGCAGGTGGCAATGGAGCGTAAGATCAGCTTCATCAGCCAATCGACACCGCAGGCTCCTAAAAACTCTGCGGCAACCGGCAAGAAGGGCTCTTCATCTCCAGGAAAAGTCGTCGCCTTGGGTGCCGATCATGGTGGCTTTGCGCTTAAAACCGAGCTTTATTCCATGCTGGGCGAGCTGGGTTATCAGGTCATCGACTGCGGCACGAACAGCGCCGAATCGGTTGATTACCCGGATTTCGCACTGGCCGTCGCCCAGCTCGTCGCCAGCGGCAGCGCGTGGCGCGGCATCGTGATCGATGGCGCCGGCATCGGCTCGTGCATGGCAGCCAATAAGGTCCCCGGGGTCCTGGCTGCAATGTGCTACGACCAGGCCACGGCGCATAACAGCCGCGAGCACAACAACGCCAACGTGCTCACACTGGGGGCCGGGATGATTGGGGAAAACGTAGCTCGCCAGGTGGTAAAAACCTTTCTTGAAACGGACTTCGCCGGGGGACGCCATTCCCGGCGAGTTGACAAGATCATCGCCATCGAGCGCCGCTATCTTCGGCCTTGATTGGCCAAGTTTGGAAACAGGTGAACATGAAGGAATTAGATCAAGCCACGCTGGAACGCATCATCGAGCAGATCACGAAGCAGGTTCTCATCCTATTACAGGATGACAGCTTCGAGCCCGGTGCCTCCTCGGATACCGGCCGTGCCATCACGATGTCGGCGCACGAATTTATGAGCCACGTTCAGCCCGTGATCAAGGCCGGTGCCGATCGCGTGGCAAGTACGCTTGGTATGGCTCCAGCCGATGAAGCCCTCAGCCATATGATCGACCATACTCTGCTCAAGGCGGATGCCACCCACGATCAGATCGCGCAGCTCTGCTACGAGGCACGCAAGTACCATTTCGCTTCTGTTTGCGTCAATCCAACCAACGTCGCGCTGTGCTCCGAGCTGCTGAAGGGCAGCGGAGTATTGGTCTGCACGGTCGTCGGTTTCCCGCTCGGCGCTACGCCGACGGAGGTAAAGGTCTTTGAAACCCAGCAGGCGCTTCGTGAAGGCGCCAGTGAAGTTGACATGGTGATCAATGTTGGCGCGCTCAAATCGAAGGATTACGAGCAGGTCGAGGGTGATATTGCCGCCGTGGCCTCCGTGTGTCATGCCCACAACGCGATCCTGAAGGTAATTATTGAAGCGGCGCTGCTGACAGACGAAGAGAAGGTCGCCGCCTGCCAGCTTTCGAAGGTGGCCGGAGCGGACTTTGTCAAGACCTCTACCGGCTTTGGCCCGGGTGGAGCGACACCGGAAGACGTAGCCCTGATGCGGCGAGTGGTGGGGCCGAATATCGGCGTCAAGGCGGCCGGCGGTATCCACACTTTCGAAGATGCGCAGAAGATGATTAAAGCCGGCGCGACCCGCATCGGCGCCAGTGCAAGCGTAAAGATCATCGGTGGAGCGTGAGCGGCCAGATGAAGGAGAGCCTACATGACTGTTGAACTTCGTACGTACATCTTCCTCGACAGCCTGCAGCCGCAGCACGCCGCATATCTGGGCACCGTTGCCCGCGGCTTCCTGCCGCTTCCGCACGACACCTCGCTCTGGGTTGAGATATCACCAGGGATCGAGATCAACCGCATCACCGACATCGCGCTGAAATCCACCCGCGTCCGCCCCGGCATGCAGATTGTTGAACGCCTATTCGGACTGCTGGAAGTCCATCATGAAGACCAGGCTGAGGTGCGTGCGGCTGGGGCTGCGATTCTCGAAGCGCTGGATGTGAAAGAGAGCGACCGGCTCAAACCGCGCATCGCCTCCAGCCAGATCATCCGCTTCGTCGACGCACACCAGGTGCAGCTCATCAACCGCATGCGCTACGGGCACATGCTCCTGGCTGGCCAGACTCTGTACGTTCTGGAAGTCGAACCGGCCGGCTATGCCGCGCTGGCGGCAAACGAAGCGGAAAAAGCGGCCAACATCAACATCCTCGACGTTCGGGCTTTCGGCAGCTTTGGCCGGGTTTACCTGGGCGGCGAGGAGCGTGACATTATGGCTGGCTATGGGGCAGCCGTGGCCGCGATCGAAGGCGTCAGCGGGCGCGAGAAAGAGGACGCCCGGCGAGAATAACCTACAAACCTGGATCGCCCTCAGGACCTCAAGTCACAGGCGATCGGCATTTATCGAAAGTAGGATCAAATCTGTCCTCAGGAGGACGAAATGGCTGAAGAATTTGGTATGACCGAAGCGCTTGGCATGATCGAGACCCGCAGCTACCCCGCGATGGTGGAGGCAGCAGATGCGATGGTCAAGGCGGCCAAGGTCGAACTCGTCAGCTACGAGAAGACTGGCGGCGGGTTCGTGACAGCGGTCGTGCGCGGCGACGTTGCCGCCGTCAAGGCAGCCGTCGAAGCCGGAGCCCGTGGAGCCGAGAAGGTCGGCGAAGTTACTGCAATCCACGTCATCCCGCGCCCGCACTCGAATGTGGATCGCACACTGCCGCTTGGTCGCCAGCCTGCTGAAGGCTGATCGGTCCTGCCGTAATGGTTCTCCCGGTCAGGCGCTTCTCGGCGCCTGACCGGGTAGACCCAATTCAACCTGGGTCCACTTGAGAGCCCGTACGAGAGCGATCGCGCGACGCATGAGGCCTGACCGCTGCAGGAAGCGATGCAGCGAAGGAGGCTACGATGCTGCTGGGGAAAGTTGTTGGAACCCTGGTTGCGACTCGAAAAGAAGAGAGCCTGGAAGGGCTGAAATTTCTGGTCCTGAAACAGCTTGATATCGAGGGAAAGGAAACCGGCGGCTACCGGGTCGCGGCTGACGCGGTCGGTGCTGGCCTGGGCGAGGTCGTGCTGTATGCAACCGGCAGCGCGGCGCGCCAGACGAAGTTTACCGATAAGCGCCCATGCGATGGCGTCATCATGGCCATCGTCGACGTGCTCGAAGTAGACGGCCGGATTACATACAATAAAGCTGAGGCGGAATGATGTTGGATGATACCCGGATCGATACGATCGTCCAGCAGGTCATGTCGGAACTGCGCCAGGGCGAACGGGTTCGCCACGGCCCGCTACCCGAAACGAGCAGGACACCGCCGCCCAAACCTACGCTCCCACCTGCTGTGACAGGTGGCGATAACCTCTTTTCGCGAGTAGACGAGGCCGTCGCCGCCGCCCGCCTGGCATTCAAGCAGCTGCATGACATGCCGCTGGCGCTGCGCGAGCAGATGATCGCCCATGTTCGCCGCACGATGCGTGAGAACGCCCAGCTGCTAGCCTACGAGGCCTGGCAGGAAACGGGTATGGGGCGTTACGAAGACAAAATCGAGAAAAACCTGCTCAACGCCAACAAGACACCTGGTACGGAAATTCTCGATCCAACCGCCTGGACCGGTGACGGGGGCATGACGCTGGTCGAGTTTGCACCGTACGGCGTGATTGGATCGATGATCCCCAGCACAAATCCGACCTCGACCGTGATCTGCAACGGCATCAACATGATCGCCGTAGGGAATGCCGTCGTCTTCAACGCTCACCCCAGCGCCAGGTCCTGCTCCAACCGTACAGTCAAGCTCATGGACCAGGCGATTCGAGAGGCTGGCGGCCCGGCCAACCTGGTCGTCGGGCTGGCCGAGCCGACGATCGAAACTGCCCAGGAGGTAATGCATCATCACGACGTCAACCTGCTGACGGTGACCGGCGGCATCGGTGTGGTCCGGGCTGCGATGCAGTCTGGGAAGCGTGCGGTATGCGCTGGACCGGGCAATCCCCCGGCCGTCGTCGATGAAACAGCCGATATCGAACAAGCCGGCAGTGACATCGTGCGCGGGGCTTCCTTCGATAACAACATCATCTGCATCGACGAGAAGGAAGTATTCGCCGTACACAGCATTGCCGACGATCTCAAACGGGCCATGGTTCATAACGGTGCCTACGAAATCGACGCCGAACAGCTCGAAAAGTTGATGCGTTCGATCTTCGCTGAACCACCCCAGACGGGCAAACATGGCGTGATGAACAAAGACTTCATCGGCAAGAACGCTAACGTGCTCTTGAACGAGATCGGCATCAGCGCCGGTGATGAAGTGCGGCTGGTATTGGTCGATGTGCCGGCCGATCACCCATTGGTATTTTCAGAGCAGATGATGCCAATCCTGCCCCTGGTACGGGTGCACGATGCCGATGAGGGCATCGACCAGGCAAAGATCGCCGAGCACGGTTTCCGCCACACTGCCACGATGCATTCAAAAAACCTTGACAATCTGAGCCGCATGGCACGCGAAATGGATTGCAGTATCTTTGTCAAGAACGGCCCGGCATTTGCCGGCCTGGGTTATGGTGGGGAGGGCTTCTGCTCCTTTACCATCGCCAGCCCAACCGGCGAGGGCATCACCAATCCGATCAGCTTCAGCCGCATTCGACGCTGCGTGCTGAAAGATTCCTTCCGGATCGTATGACTATGGCTGAGCAATCTGTGTTCGATGGCATGCTGGAACCGGCCCTGGCGCTGATTGAGTTCAGCAGCATCGCGTCCGGGATCGAATCGGCCGACGCGATGGTCAAACGCGCCCCGATAAAAATCATCCGGAGCGGAACTGTACAGCCCGGAAAGTACCTGGTGCTGATAGGCGGCGACGTCGCCGACGTGGAAGAATCGCTTGACGCCGGGCGCCTCGTCGGCGGAGGGATGGTGCTGGACACCGTTTATCTGCCCCGAGTGCATGTGGATGTTGTAAACGCGCTGGCCGGCGGACGGGTGCCAGAGCCGCAGGATTCGGTCGGCGTAATTGAGACGACCACCGTGGCAGCTGCGATCCATGCTGCAGACGCAGGGGTTAAAGGCGCTGAAGTCCGCCTGCTCGAGGTCCGGCTGGCCGACGGGCTGGGAGGCAAGGGTATTGTGCTCTTCTCAGGCCTGGTGGCGGATGTGGAAGCAGCGGTTGAGATCGGCGTGGGTGTGCTCGAGCAGCCGGAACTGCTCGTCCGCCAGGTGGTCATTCCACAGCTGCATGCGGCGATGTGGGACAACCTGGGCTCTGCCACCCGCTTCAGTCAGCGCACGAGGCATGAGCCATGAAATTCGCCCGTGTGATTGGGACCGTTGTCGCCACCAAGAAGTACGAAGGCCTGGACGGGATCAAATTCCTGGTCGTACAGCCACTCGATGAGGAACGGAAGCCGAAAGGCAGTCCGCTGATCGCGGCCGATGCCACAGCCCAGGCCGGGCCTGGTGAACTTGTTTTTATGGTCGCCAGCCGGGAGGGGGCGCAGGCACTGCCCGAGGTCTTTGTCCCGGTTGACCTGGCAATCACCGGCATCGTGGATGAAGTCAACATTGAGACCGGCGAACGGCGGAGCAAACCGACGGCACACTGGATCGATTTAAACAAAGGTGCTTGATGTACATCGGTAAAGTGATCGGCACGGTCGTCGCGACGATCAAAATCTCGCACCTCGAACGCCGCAAGCTGCTGCTTGTGGATCAGCTCGATCTACACGGCGAGGAGACCGGCGAATATGACATCGCCGTCGATACCGTCCAGGCTGGTCCGGGCGATACGGTGCTTGTGATCGACGAGGGCAATGGAGCCCGCCAGGTTCTCAACCTCGATCCGGGCGCGGTCCGGGCGGTGATTGTCGGCATCGTCGACGAGGTCTCCGTTCGCGCTTAAAGCCACCTTCGCACTTGACATGTATTAAAAGCCCTGCCATGCGGGGCTTTTCTCTTGGAAGAAACCGGGATGATTTATTGAGCGGCGGCGCGTACCAGATCGACGAAGCTCTCTTTCAGAGATGCTCCGCCCACGAGCGCACCGTCGATTTCGGGCATCGCCATGAACTCTGCAATGTTCTCGGCCGTCACGCTTCCACCGTACTGCACCCGCAACTGCGCAGCCGTTCCCTCGCCGAACAGCTCGGCGACCTTGCCCCGGATGGTGAGGCCAATCACCCGGTTCGCTTCGGCTGCAGTCGCTGGCTGCCCGCTCCCGATCGCCCAGAGCGGCTCATAGGCGAAGATAACTTGCGATACCTGGTCGGGCGTCAATCCATCCAGCGCCGATGCGACCTGCGCTGAGACCCAGGTATGCGTCTCACCAGCTTCCCGCTGCCCGGCGTTTTCGCCGACGCATATGATCGGCGTCAGCTCGTGTTCCAGCGCAGCTGCAACCTTGCGTTGAATGGCAGCGTCCGAATCGGCCTGCGAGGCCTGGGCCCGGCGCTCGGAATGCCCCAGGATGACATACTGGCAGGTATCGGCCAGCATGACAGGCGATATCTCTCCCGTGTGTGCCCCCTGCTCCTCCCAGTGCATGTTCTGTCCTCCCAGCCCGATTTCGGTCGCGCCGAGGACATCGGCCAGCGCGTACAGCACCGTGAAGGGAGGACAAATGACTCGCTCGACGCCTTTGCAGTTATTCAACGGGGTGCGAATCTTGCGCACGAACGCCGTCGCTTGCTCTACCCGGCCGAAGTTCATCTTCCAGTTTCCGGCAATGATCGGTGTTCGCATGAGTGCTCCTTCCATCGGCCCTGCGATACGGAGAGGTGTTCTTTGCAATGATAATCCAAAGCAGCCCTGATGACGACCTGCAGCCGCTTGTTAGAGTAAA
>Ga0307446_1000622_pt1 | contig 12174 bp, 12 predicted proteins | sample SalMarSW160320MG_FD_202141 | JGI IMG/M metagenome (GOLD analysis project Ga0307446, IMG submission 202141) | Salt marsh sediment microbial communities from the Plum Island Ecosystem LTER, Massachusetts, United States - SW1603-20 | ecosystem: Environmental > Aquatic > Marine > Intertidal zone >... | reverse complement strand
AAGCAATAAATAAATCAGTCAACCAGAGAGAGTTGTTATTCCAGACCATCGTTGATATTACCAATAACAAGGACATACAACGAATCATCCTCAAATCTCAAATGAGCAGAGGGATATTCCCGACATCAGAGATTCCTATTGTAACAAAGAATCAACTTAAACGGATGTATTTCATTGGTTTGATTCTATCAAAGGTTATCAGTAAATCAAGTATACAGTCAATGATTCAACAGTATCAATTCAATAATCAGGAAATACAGCAGGAGATAAGTGCAGTTATTGAAAAGGATGTTTCACTGAAAGGAGAAATAACTCAGTTAAAGAGTTCTGAGTGTGATTGTGAGAAAGAAAATACTATAGAATGGCATTTCCCTGTGATATGTATAATATTATCCATTATGACAATAATTACAGGTGCTTCATTGATGGTATCTTTATTATACATTGATAGTTATTTTCTTGTGAATTTCTTTGCGTTCCTTTTAAGGATAATAGGAACAATTTCTACAATACTCGATTGTTTAATTTATTAATGGAGAAAATTATGAAAAGGAAATGTTTGGCTGTTGGAATCATTCTCTTGTTCGTGGGAACTTGCATCATTCCAACGATAGCACAGAACGCCGAAAAATTAGTATCAGCATCCAAAGGAACCTGGCTATATGTCGGGGGGAGTGGCCCTGGGAACTATACGAGGATTCAGGATGCGATTAATTCCTCTACCAATGGAGACACCATATTTGTGTATAACGACTCATCACCATATAATGAGAATCTTATTATTGAGAAACAAATTTCTTTGATAGGGGAAGATAAAGAGACAACAGATATTATTGGCATAGGTGCTGAAGATATAATATTGGTGAATGCTAATAATGTATTGATAACAGGTTTCTCTGTAAGTGCTACTGTTTGGGATAAAGTGGGAATTGATGTGAAATCAAATGGTTGTACAATTGAAAATAATATCATTAATAGTTGTTCAATAGGTATTGCCCTTCAGCCAGGAGATACAACAAAAATCAAGAATAATATAATTGGAGGTAATCAAAAAGGAATCTTTATATTTAAAACTAAAAATGCCATTATTTCTAATAATAACATTAGAGCAACCATTTGTATTCAAATGTCTTATACTGGCTTTGGGAACGTTATTATGAGAAATAATCTAACAAACAGTCTTGTTGGTATACAACTATGGGGCGCAAAATACTCAATTATTAAAGAAAATAATTTTATAGAAAATATAGCGGACGTTGGTGATAATTATTATTCATTTTCTGTGGCATGGAAAAATAATTACTGGGGAGGAAATTCCAAACCCGAATTAATATGGGGAGCATTCGTAATTCCATTCCCAACTATAACAGAGATTCCATATGTAAGAATTGACTGGCATCCAGCACAGGAACCATATGATATACATTAATTAACATCCAACAGGAGTAAAGGTTTAATTTTACATGTATTTTGGGGTTCAAATCCCTTCCCCTGCATAATTTTATTTAAAAAAAACAAATGATTATTTATTTGATAGAAAGTTTGCGATAGATGTTGTAACTTCAAACATAAAAATTGTAATACTTACTATGAGAAATACCAATGACCATCTGAATGAATTATCTCCGTATTCTGAAGTAATCATTGAAAATATAGATACAATCCCAGCGAATAATATCGCCCATCTTCCACTATATAGTCGCTTAATTTCCTTTTTCTCCATTATTACCTTTCCTCCATTATTCGATAGAATCAACATTTAAGATATAATATTTTTGGAGGGTATCTATAATTGAATCCTATTATCGAAAATCCTATTAAACATTCAAATGATTATTTAGTTACTGATTTTTACTTTTCTTTTTTTTCTTTTTGCTTTTTTTCTCTTTCTGTTCTTTCTATTTATCAGTTACAATTTTATAAGCCATGAATTTGTTAAAATCGTTACTGCCCATATTTTTCCTCACTACTAAATTAGATTAATTACTCATAAATCTATTCTTTGTATGTCAACAGGTGTAAACCATCCTCTGCCAATCAATTTTTAATATTAAAGTCGTGTTCAAATCCCTTCCCCTGCATAACTTTCCATCTTTCAAAGGTTTTAAATAATGAAGGACACTTTATTTTCCATTAGGAAGAAAATCAATGAAGAAACATCTTATCATACTGCTGGTTCTGTTCCTGATGGTGTCGAGTTCTTTGGTGGGTGTTTCAAATCAGGTGACTGATGATTTATCAGAGGTTTTATCTGATGGTGGTCTTCAGGATTCTGCGTGGCCGATGTTTCAACATGATACAAGACATACTGGCCGAAGTCAATATGCTCCAGGTCAGAACGGAAATTTGCCTATTATAAAATGGATGTTCCAAATGGATGCAGGTATATCTTCACCAGTGATAGATGTTGATGGAATAATCTATATCGGTGCAGAGGATTTTCATAAAAGCATTTATTCGATTTATCCAAATGGGACAGAACGATGGTGTTTTGATGTTGGTTTTTATGTTGATTCAACACCAGCAATTGGTTCAGATGGGATAATCTACATTGGTTCAAACACTGGTTCCTTGTATGCATTTTATTCAAATGGAACTCAAAAATGGCAGGTGTCACTTGGAAGTGGTTGGGCTTTTGCTTCACCAGTGATTGATGAGAATGGTATAATTTATTGTGCTTCTGTGGGTAGCAATCGATTATGTGCAATAAATCCAAATGGAACGATGAAATGGTATTTCAATGCAGAGAATTATGTCTATTGTTCTCCTGCTCTTGATGAAAACGGAGTAATTTACATTGGTTCAAATGATGGGTATCTCTATTCTGTTTTTCCAAATGGGTCAATGAACTGGAAGTATTACTGTGGTGGTTCCTTGGGAGTGGCAGAAGTATCAGTTGGAAATAACGGTCTCATTTATTGTGGTGCAACTTCAGGATATCTCTATGCATTATATCCAAATGGTACATTACAATGGATGGTAAAGACAGGTTGGATAGGAGGATGTTGCCCTGCGATTGCTGATGATGGGACAATCTACATAGGAGACCAACAATATCATAGAATTTATGCAGTAAATCCAAACGGGTCAATAAAATGGTATTATCAAGCACAAGATGACATTCTTTCCTCACCTATAATCGATAACAACGGAATTATTTATTGTGGGTCATATGATAAATATCTTTATGCTTTCAATCCAGATGGAACTTTAAAATGGAAATTCCTTACCTATGGGGGGATAGAATCATCACCTGCAATAGATGACAACGGTATCATTTATATTGGTTCATACAAGTATCTATATGCACTTGAGATAATCAATGATACAGCACCAACACTCCCAACTATCACTGGAATGGAAGGTGGTAAGGTTCGTCACAAATATGATTATACCATTGTCTCATCAGACCCTGAGGATGACAACATCTCATACTACATTGACTGGGGGGATGGCAAGACCACAGACTGGATAGGACCTTATGATTCTGGTGAAGAAATCATCCAATCGCATCTCTGGTTAGTCAAAGGAACCTATGAGGTGAAGGTCAAGGCAAGGGATGGTCATGGGATGGAAAGTGACTGGGGCATTCTGTCAGTGACCATGCCTTATGAACCACCTCATTTCCAATTCTTTGAATGGTTGTTAGAACGATTCCCGAATGCATTCCCAATTCTCCGTTTTCTCCTGGAGTTCAATCATTGACAATCCTTGTCGTACTGGTAAACACGGGTTCAAATCCCTTCCCCTGCATAATTTTCCTTGACACGAAGTTTAAATACACAAAGATAGTTCTTTTTATAGGGAAGGAAAATCAATGAAACAGTATCCTTTAATCGGGATTAGCATCATTGCAGTTGTCATTCTTATTCTTGCTTCGTTGACTAATGTTGTCGGGTATCAGTCTGTGAAATCACTTGAAAACCATGCCCCAGACGCACCAGATATTATGGGTCCGCAAGAACTAAAACTTGGGATTTACTACTTATTTACTTTTGTAACCACTGACCCAGATGGAGATAATGTCTCATATTCTATTGACTGGGGAGATGGGAATGTGATTTTGTGGGCTGGTCCATTTAAATCAGGTCAAGTAATTAAATTTCAACACACATGGACAAAGAAAGATACTATATACATTAAAGCAAAAGCAAAGGACCTTCCATATGAAAATGAGAGTGATTGGACAATTTACCCCATCCGATGGTCCTATAGTCTAAGTCCACAAATTAATTATCAGAACACTTTCAACAATAAAGTCAATCGGAGAGAGTTGTTATTCCAGACCATCGTTGATATTACCAATAACAAGTACATACAACGAATCATCCTTAAATCTCAAATGAGCAGAGGAATATTCCCATCATCAGAGATTCCTATTGTAACAAAGAATCAAATCAGACAGATGTATTTGCTTGGTCTGATTCTTTCAAAGGTTATCAGTAAATCAAGGATTCAGTCAATGATTAGAAAATATCAATTCAATAATCAGGAGATGCAGAAGGAAATAAATGGTGTTATTGAAAAGGACTATGTATTAAAGAGTAACATCGACCGGTTATCATGTAGTAATTGTTCCATTGGAAAAACATGGATATGGCAATTCCCTGTTATTTGTTCAATTCTTTTTGTCCCTTACTTTATTTGCGTGATTTGGTTAATAGCAATGTATGGGCAAGCACCGGATTTAATCGACCTCATATTTGTTGCTACCTCAATATTAGCAGCGATTTTTCAATGTCCATGGTACTGGTAATCAGGCGTTCAAATCCCTTCCCCTGCATAACTTTTCCACTGGACAAAGGGTTTAAATAACCAGGGGTTGTTTATTTTTCTAATAGTGGAGGAAAATCAATGAAAAGGAAATGTTTGGCGATAGGAATCATTCTCTTGTTCGTTGGAACCATTACTATTCCATCCATTTCTGCATCTTCTTCATCAAACGTAGACTTTGATATCTATATTTCAGCAGGTTATTGTAGAGAAAAATGGGGAAAGTTTGGTCTTGGTTGGCGTGTTGTAATAGTTAATAACGGTGACGAAATAATCGAAGGTGTCATATATGTAAATTCTACAACTCTGTCTGGGGCGGATATTTTGAGTGATTGTGCGCCTTTTGTGATAGCCCCTCCTGTTGTTTCAATTGGAATGGGAGGTATCACCCTTATCGATTGTCACCCTGTTAACCGTATTCTTTTTACAGTCATCGTTGAGGATGTCGTTGTTACAAAATCTGGTTATGAGATTGGTCCTTTTGTATTTTTAATTTTACAGGAGTAATTATTATTCCCTACTTAGAATTTAACCGGTAAACGTGGGTTCAAATCCCTTCCCCTGCACTTTTTACAGAAGAATTTTATGGTATTAAATGGTTCCAATATATTTATCCAGTAGATTTCGAATTACCAGAAGAAAAAATCTGAGCTATACAAACTAATACAGTTGAAAGCATATTACCCTAATGAAACCTATTTCCGCAGGATGCATAACCGCGTACTACCATAAGAACATAATCTTGAAAAATTCAATAATGTATAAACTATTTCTCAGGATTTTAGTATATATTTTTTCTTGGCGAATCTTTTTTATGTGTTGTGGTGTTACTAGTTCGTACTAAACGGGAGGCGACCTATGCCAAGTATCGAAAATTTAGAACCAAAACTTGTATGGAAACATTTTGATGAGATTAGGAAAATCCCACGATGCTCAAAACATGAGGAAAAAATCAGAGAATATATTGTGAATTTTGCCAAGAAACAAGGACTGAAAACAAAAATTGACGGTGTTGGGAACGTCGTTATCGCAAAACCAGCGACAGCAGGAATGCAAAATAAACCCATCATAATCCTACAAGGTCACATGGATATGGTGTGCGAAAAAAACAGTGATATTACCTTTGATTTTTCCAAGGATCCCATCCAACTTAAAATCAACGGAGATCTCCTCACTGCGAACGGGACAACCCTTGGTGCGGATAACGGGATTGGGCTTGCGATAAGCCTTGCCATCCTCGAAGATAATAAGATTCGACATGGACCGATCGAATCCTTATACACTGTTGACGAAGAGACCGGACTGACTGGTGCGTTTGCCATGAAATCAGACATGCTTACGGGGAAGATTATGCTTAACCTTGATAGTGAGGATTTCGGTGTTCTTACCGTCGGTTGTGCTGGTGGTGGGGATTCCAATATTGAATTACCCTTAAAGATGCAGCCGGTCATCAGTGGAGCTGACAACCTTCTTATCAAAGTCTCTGGTCTCCGCGGAGGACACTCTGGTGTCGATATCCATGAACAACGAGGAAACGCGATAAAACTTCTCACACGCTTGCTTTGGAAAACATCTCAGAATATTCCCTTCTTCATCTTTGACATTAAAGGAGGAGATAAACATAATGCGATCCCTCGTGAGGCGTACGCAAAAATCAGCGTAGACAAGAAAGATAAACCAGCGTTCTTGACAGCAATAAAAGCAGAGGAAAAAGACATCCTTGAGGAAATCAACCCGATTGATCCGAACTTCAAAGTCGATGTGACATCCTGTGACCAAGCCAAGATAACACTTGATATCACCTCACAGGCAAAACTCCTCAATCTCCTCCACGGGCTGCCCCATGGTGTTCATCTCATGAACTATGACATTAAAACACTCGTGGATACATCGACGAACCTTGCAACAGTCTCTCTTAAAGAGAACAAAGCGACGATAGGGATGAGTTCCCGAAGTCCGATGAAATCAGAGTTGCAGGATATGCGCAACCGCATCAAAGCAATCGCGTCACTTGCTGGTGCGAACGTGACCGAAGGGTCATCATACCCTGGTTGGAAACCAGATCTTCAATCAAAGATTCTTGCGCTTTCGAAGAAAATCTTCAAAGAGATGTTTAAGGCAGAACCGAAAATAGAGGCGATTCACGCTGGACTTGAATGTGGCATCATCGGGGAAAAATTCCCAGGGATGGACATGATCTCCATCGGACCGACCCTGAAAAACCCGCATTCACCTGAGGAGCAGCTCCATATCAGTACCGTCGATAAATTCTACAAATATCTCCTTAAAATCCTTGAGTCTGTTTAAGTGAACAGTGTGCCGGACAGTTATAGGTTTTCCATAATCATCCCCGTGCTCCATGAGTCAGAAATCATTAATACACTCCTGGAAAGCGTACATCATCTAAAAACAGACGAGCCCTTTGAAATCATTGTTGTGGATGGAAGCACAACCCAAGATACTCTTCACGTGATTTCTGATAGAAACGTACAGAAATACTATTCTAGACAGGGCCGGGGATATCAGATGAACGAAGGAGCAACCCATGCCTCAGGAGATATCCTTGTCTTTCTTCATGCAGATACCGTTCTTCCATCAGATGCGCTTTCTTTGATATTAACAGCCTTGGAAAATAAGCAGTATGTTGGAGGTGCATTTACCTTACAGATTCAACCACCGACAGTGTTTTTCAGAATGATTGCCGCATACTCTACCCTCCGCTCCCAAATAAGCCGGGCCCCGTACGGAGATCAAGTCATCTTCCTTCGTAAAACGTATTTTGACGCCATTGGCGGATACCTAGATATCCCCCTGATGGAAGATGTTGAACTGATGCGCCGAATACGAAAAAAAAAAGGACAGATTATCATCCTACCAAACCCGGTTATCACCTCTGCCCGACGATGGGACGATGAAGGAATCCTCTATACGTTACTCCGAGACAATATCATTATTTTTTTATACTGGTGTGGCATGCCTGCAGAAAAACTCGCGAAATTCTACCCCTGGCAAAAACAATAAAATTCAAAAACAGGGAGTGTAAACCCTTCCTATACAAATCGATAAATACAAGAAGTGAATTCCGGACACAGAAATAATCAAAGAGAAAATAAGTATGCCTCAGAAGAAAAATGAATTCGAACAGCAGATATACGACGTTACCCACGATCGATTACAGTGTCTTGATCTTCAAACGATTCAGATCAACCTTGGGTTAAAATGTAATCAAACCTGTGAACATTGTCACGTGAACGCATCACCGACTCGCGTAGAACAGATGAGCTGGGCAACCATGGAAACAATACTATCGGTTACCTCAAAACTATCACCAGTTTTCATTGACATCACTGGTGGGGCACCCGAACTTCATCCGTTTCTTGAAAAATTCCTTCGACAACTCGTTAAACAAAACCATCGGGTTCAGCTTCGGACAAATCTTACAATCCTATTAGACCCAAAATACAAGGACTTTCCGAAACTCTATAAAGAATTAGGGATAGAGCTCATGGCATCCTTACCCTGCTATCTTGAAGAAGACGTGCGACTTCAACGGGGAAAAGGCGTGTTTGAAAAAAGCATTAAAGCACTCCAATTATTAAATAACATCGGGTACGGGACCATACCAAAACTTCCCCTAACGTTAGTATTTAATCCCCTTGAACCGGTTTTACCACCGGAGCAAAAAACTCTTGAAGACGACTACCGTAAGTATCTGGCAGAGCATTTCAACATACAATTCACAAGACTTATCACACTGACGAACATGCCCCTGGGGCGATTCCTCGATGTTTTAAAGGATAAAAAACCACAATACATGGAGCTGCTTAAACAATCATTTAACCCGCAGACCCTTTCTTCATTGATGTGTCGCCATCAAATCAATATCGGCTGGGATGGTACTCTCTATGACTGTGATTTTAACCTTGCTGCTGGTCTGCCAGTGACATCGAAAGCACCACGTCATATCAAACAATTTGACGAATCCATGTTATCCAAACGAGAGATAATGACTGCGGCCCATTGTTTTGGGTGTACAGCAGGCCATGGGTCTTCTTGCGGAGGAGCATTAGTATAACACGGATGCGATAGGATACATCTATGAACGAGAACATCTCGAATGGAAAAAAACCTCGGGATTGGTTAAAACCGGTCGTTTTCATCGTAATTATCGTAACACTCTTTATTATCATGAATGGGATTGGTTTTGGAGAGAACATTCAGTATTTACAGGATTGGATCACCTCATTAGGCCTGTGGGGTCCGATCGCGTTCTTTGTTATCTACCTGGGAGCGGTGATCGCGACAATCCCAGGAACGATTTTTGGGGTGATCGCTGGTGCGCTCTTTGGCTCAGTCATTGGCGTCATCCTTATCAGTATCTCATCAACGGTTGGTGCAAGCATCACGTTTCTTATTGCTCGTTATTTCGCACGGGATTCAGTAGCTCGATGGCTCTCAAAAAATAAGATGATGAACCGACTTGATAAACTCACAGAGGAACATGGGATGATACTCGTCGGACTTACCAGATTGATCCCGTTATTTCCTTTCACCTTACTCAATTACGGTTTTGGTCTGACCAAAGTCTCATTTAAAACCTACGTGTTCTGGTCATGGCTCTGCATGCTCCCTGGTACGATTATCGTCGTGGTTGGTACCGACGCTATTACCCAGGGATTAACCCAAGGGCGCGTCCCCTGGCTGCTCGTCGGTGTTTTAGCCGTTACTGCACTCATTATTGTGCTCATTACATGGTACGGACGACGACAATTACAAGAAAAAAGAAAAAACAATGACGACATACGAATAAACAAATGATTGTTGATGTTTTAAAAAAAAGTTGTGTAACTGCCATGATTGATAAAACCGAAAACAGCAACGTATCAAATACACAGGATTTTATGACAACCGTTGTGTCCGACTCTATCAAAAAATGCGTCCAGTGTCATCGGTGTATGGACGTCTGCCCGGTCACGAAAGAATCGTTTTCCATTGCAGAACTTAATAAGGCAACCCAGCAAGATAGCCGAAAAATCCCTGCTCAAATTAAAACGTTTGCATTTAACTGCATGCAATGCGGGAAATGTGTCCCGGTCTGCCCGGTGAATATCCGAAGGGATTACATGGTCCTTTACATTAAATTTAAACTAACAGACCGAAAACCCTGGGGTTACACCCGATATTTGCTCATCAAAGGACCGGATCTTTCTGGTCTAAAAGGTTTCATGCAGACGCTGTACATCATATTGAAAAAAATAACGACCCGGGATCTTGCCTGCTTCATGGAAACAACACCAGTAACGAAAGCTGACGTGCTCTTCTACCCAGGCTGCTATATTTACTCAAAAAAGACGATGCGACAGACGCTTCGATTGCTTGATTATCTCGGTTCTTCTTATACTGTTCTTGGCGGGGTGACTACGTGTTGCGGCGCCCCACATCTATTACAAGGTGAGTTTGACGAAGCCGATCATTGTCTTGAGATATTATCTAAAAAAATCAAGACTATTGAGCCGAAGATCATCATTACCGCTTGTGCTGAATGCTTTGAAGCAGTTGAACAAATAAAAAAATCAACACACGCAACCTTTGAGGTTCTCAGCGTTGTTCAATATCTCGAACGAAACATACATAAGTTTCCAAACAAGAAAATTCGAGGTAAAATACTCATTCATGATTCCTGTCGATTCAGAAAAGAATCACCGCATGGCATCGCAGCACGCACCACAGCGATGAGGTTTGGTGACCTTGTTGAGAAACCAGAAACACAGCAGGCAAGCTGCTGCTATCAATGGAATCATGGGCATGACCCAGGGAATTCTCCACGACGTAATGCGTATCTTGCTGAAGTAAAGAAGCAGGCACCAACCTTAGCGTGTACCTGCCTTACCTGCTATGAAGAACTAAAAAAAATCAACACCGATGTTGAAATCATTGACGTAGCACAACTCTTCGAGGATGCACTCGATGCTGCTGGACCGGAGGAGCAAAAACCGTGAAAAGGAACCATGACACCTGTATCTTGTTGTTCGTAAAATATCCAGAAAAAGGCAAGGTGAAACGCAGACTTTCTACAGACCTCGATGAAGAGATTATACAAGAGCTCTATCGTTGTTTTGTAGATGATACGTTAGCCACAATTAAGAAAATTGATGCTGACCGCTTCATCTGTTTTTTTCCAACGGATATGAAGAAAAAATTCCAAGAATGGCTCGGAACAACCTTTTCTTTTCTTCCGCAGAAAGGAACAGATCTAGGGGAACGAATGAAAAACTGTTTTTCTGATGCGTTTACGAAAGGGTTTCGAAAGGTCGTTCTCATGGGAAGCGACAGCCCGGACCTCCCAGAAGCGTTTCTTCAAAACGCGTTTTCCGAGTTGCAGACCCATGATGTGGTTCTGGGTCCATCATCTGATGGCGGTTACTATCTCATTGGGTTTCGCAATACAACCTTTACCAGACGTGTATTTGAAGAGATCCATTGGAGTACCCCGATGGTTTTCCAGGAGACAGTAGCAAAAATAAAGGAAGCGAACCGATCATTACATATCCTACCAGCTTGGAGCGATGTCGATACCATCACTGATTTAAAAAACCTTGTTTCCAGGTCAGAAAATACCGTATTTAAATCCTCACATACGATAACTTTTTTACAGCAACACAATATCTACTTGGAGCATAGCCATGAAACAAAATCAAAACCCTAACAAGGACACTGCATTTATCCCAGATAAAAAAATAGGGTTACAGTACTCGCTGTATCTTGTCATTGGAAGTGTGTCATTATTTGCTTCACTCGTCGCATTAAACACAGGGTATCAAGGGTTGATCTGGAGTTACTCGACACGGTATGTTGTCAATACATTTACGCTTGCGTTTGCTTTATTTCTTGCTGGTATCATGCTTGTTATCGCCTGTGTACGACTTCTGCAGGCAAGAAAAAACGCTCAGATTTTCGGGTTTGCTGGAGTAGGGTTTCTTGTTGCGTATTCTGTCTTTGTCCTGTTTATCGACCCATACATCGCCTACACCCTTGCTTACATCCTTGCCCTACTTGTTCTTTTTGCTGTACTATTGATAGGAATGATATTCATCATTCAAAAAAAATATCCCTGATCCTTTCATACATCACTGTCTTTATGTAAACCGCTTTCTAAACACTAGATATGCAAGAACAACAAAGATATCAAAAAAAACAACCGTGAATGCGATGGCGTCACGTTCCTCTTCGAAGGAAACGATGTTATTAGAATAACTATTATCTCGCGTTACTGTATGGTACTCAGGTGATGGTTTATGAAGACCGGCCTGGTCCTGAATAAAAGTGTTTCCAATCACCTGATTATCGTATGATTCCCTGATGTTTACCCCAGTATATTGGTTCCCGGATAATGTATTATTC
>Ga0307446_1000617_pt1 | contig 12225 bp, 8 predicted proteins | sample SalMarSW160320MG_FD_202141 | JGI IMG/M metagenome (GOLD analysis project Ga0307446, IMG submission 202141) | Salt marsh sediment microbial communities from the Plum Island Ecosystem LTER, Massachusetts, United States - SW1603-20 | ecosystem: Environmental > Aquatic > Marine > Intertidal zone >... | reverse complement strand
CGAGCCGCGTGTCGTCGCCGTCGAGGTCGTTACCGACGGTGCGTCGCTCGAGCTGCAGGGCGAGCGACGGGTCGTACAGCCCGCGGTAGCGGCGGCGCGCCCGCTCCGGGGGGTGCGCCGCGGGGAAGCAGAGGGGCTCGCCCTTGGCCGCGAGGGTCTCATGGAGGTTGAGCGCGCCGACGTAGAAGGCGAGCTCGTCGCGGAGGCTGCGGAAGAACCCGAGGATGTGGTCGTTGGACTGCGCGAGGGCGTTCGCCACCAGGTTGACGCCGCGGTCGCGCAGCTGATCGAGCGCCCGGAACCCCGCCTGGTCCCGCTCGGGGATGGTGAAGCTGTAGCTGGCCGGCCCCTTGCTCACGAGCCTTCGCAGGAAGCCGCCGGCGGGCCCGGCGTGCTCCCGCAGGACGTAGTCGCTGCCGCTGTTGCCGGCGCCCAGGCGCGCGCTCATCAGCAGCCCCTGGCGCAGGCGCAGGTCCTTCAGGTGCGCGTCGATGCGCGCCAGGAACGGCTCGTCGAGCTCGGTCTGGAGCATCAGGAAGAGCCGGTCGAAGGCGCCGGACTCGAAGCGCGCCACCTGCTCGGCGGCGATGTCGCGCAGGCGCCGGAGGCGCTCGGCGAACAGCCGCATGACCTCGACCGAGCGCCTGAGGATGGTGTCAGGATGGTTCCGGAACAGCCCGAAGTAGTGCTTGCGCTCGTCCTCCACGGTGCTGGCCGCGAGCTGGTAGAGGGCGCGCACGGCGTCGGGGTTGGCGAGCGCGTCACGCAGCGCCGCCTGCCGGTAGTGAACGGTGGCCACGTCCGTCACGCTCTGGCCGAGCGCGCTGCGGCAGACGTCGCCCACGATCTCGTCGCCTCGGGCCATCGCCTGGAACAGCCAGGAGAGGCCCAGGTCGGCGACGAGGTCGGGCATGTTCCAGGGCGGCTCCCGCTCCGCCTGGAAGTCGAGCTCCCGGTGCATCAGCAGCACCTTCATGGCGCGAGCCGCTCGTCCAGCGCGGCGCGCGTGAGGCCGTGCTTGCGGGCGATGGCGACGGCGTAGGCGCGGCCGTCTGCCGGCCGCCGCTCGATGCGGAAGGTGCGGATGGCGGGGTCGTCCGGATCGACGCCGCCGACCATGCTCACGGTGCGCGGGTTGAGCGTGGCCAGCTCGTCGAGGAACGTCACCACCAGGCAGAGGGCGCCGCGCCGGTCCAGGCGCGCCAGGATCTCGCGGGTCAGCTGCAGCGCGTCGCTGGCGGTGGTGGAGGAGAAGGCCTCGTTCATCACCACGATGCTGTCGTGGGTGGCGTCCCGGACGACCCGATGCATGCGGCTGAGCTCCTCGTGGAGCTTGCCGCGCAGGTCCTCGACCCGCTCCTGACGCTCGAAGTGGGTGTGGAGCGCGTCCGCCAGGTGCAGCCGGGCGGCCGCTGCCGGGACCGGCAGCCCCAGCGCCGCCAGGTAGTGGACCTGGCCGAAGGCGCGCGCGAAGGTGGTCTTGCCGCCCTGGTTGGGGCCCGTGACCACCACGAGGCGCTGCTCGCCCTCCAGCCGGAAGTCGTTCGCGACCGCCGCGCCACCGCCGTAGCGCAGCTTGTCCGCCAGGGCGGCGTCGACCATGCCCTCGGCGAAGGTGCCTTCCCAGGAGGGCGCGATCTCGGGAAGGACGAAGCGGGCCCCGGCGCGCTGCAGGCGCCGCACCTGTTCGAGGTAGGCGAGGTAGAACTGGACCTCGCGGTCGAAGGCAGCCAGGCGGTCGTCCAGGTAGCGGGCGTTCTCACGGCAGTAGCGGTCCAGGTCGGAGAAGACCTCGGGGTGCAGCCTGGCGACGCCGTCCAGGATCTGCGCCTCGACATGCGTCATGCGGCCACCCTCCCGCAGCTTGATGCGGTAGTCGCGGGCGGGCGCCTCGCGGAACTTCTCGAAGGTAGCGAGCACCTTGGCGCTGTAGTCCGCCTCGTCATGGAAATGGCGGACCTTGACCGTGCTGCCGACGATTCTCACCTGGTAGCGGATCTCGCCCAGGGCGCGCTCGAGCCGGTCCGTCCAGGCCGCCAGGCGCTCGAACGCGTCCGAGGCGACGACCGCGTCCAGGTAGGCGACGAGGTCGCGGAAGCCGCGCGAGGCCGGCTCCGCGGCGCTCAGCTCCCGCGCCAGGCGGCGGACGGCCCGGCAGTAGCCCGCCACGGCGCTCAGGAACCAGCGCTCCTGCTGGTGTCGGTACGGGGAGTCGTCGCGCTCGGCGAGGCGCTCGCGCATCTCATGCATGGCCTCGCCGAAGGCGGTGACAGCGTCCAGCACAGCCTCCTCGCGCAGGTCCCGCACGACCTCGTGGCGGTAGGCGACGGCGTCCGGGTCGCACAGCGGCAGGTAGAAGTCGGGCTCCAGCCGGTACTCCCGCTTGGCGGCGGTCACGCTGGCCACCACCTGATCGAGCGCGAGGTCCACGAAGTGCTCGGGCCGGCGCGGGGGAGACGCCGGCGGCCTCTCCGAGGGCGTTCTGTAGAGGATGCTATGGAAGCTCACCTGCCGACACCTCCAGGGAAGCGGGTCGCGGGGACCGTCCCGCCGGTAGGAGTCATCAGCCCGGTGAGGGCAACGAGACAGGAGAACTCCATCTCCTGGGTGCGAGTATAGCGTCCGCCGGCGCGGCGCACCTGCGCGTGGCCGACGCCGACGTGACGGCCGCCGCGAGCGGGACGGTACACTGGAGCCACGCTGGCGCTGGCGTTCGCCATCAACCGCCCCTTCCGGCCGATGACGCCTACGGTTCGCGACCACGAGCGGAGGAGCGGTCCTTGGAGCGGCAGCCGGCTGCACCGATGCCTGACGGAACGGCCCGCGCTGAGACGTTCCAGAGCCTCCTCTACCCGCGAACGGCCGCGGCGAGCGCGCATGCGCTCACGCCGGCGGGCGCCAGCCTCCACGACCTCGGCCTCGACGCGATCCTGGACGCCGCGGCGTCGAGCTCCGCGGCCCGCGCGGTCCTCTCCGCCCCGCTGCGCGACCCGGCGGCCATCCGCTACCGGCAGGAGGTGATGCGGGACCTCGAGAGCGCCGAGCTCCGGGACGCGGTCACGTCGTTCCGCGCCGACCTCCGCGCCGCGGCCGTGCGCCTCGATGAGGAGGCGGATGCCGGCTTCCCCTACGCCCGCGAGCGCGCCGTGCTGGACGCTGCGGTTCGCTACGTGCGCGCGGTGGCGGGGCTGAGCGAAGCGCTGCAGGCGGCGCGGCTGACGTCGCGCGGCCTGGCGCGCCTCAGAGATCGCCTGATGAGCATCGTCGCCGGCGCCGACTTCACGAGCCTGGCGCGCGACAGCAAGCGCGCCTGGGACGGCCTGAGCGCACTGCACTACAGCCTGAGGATAGAGGGGCGCAGCGTCACCGTCGGCCCCACACCCGCGTCGCACGAGCTGCACGACGACCTCTCCCGGCAGTTCGGGCGCTTCATGCAGGACCCACCCCCGGAGCCGCAGCCGCGTGCGTACCTGCCGGCTGGCCGGAGCGCCGTGCAGGCGCAGATCCTGCGGCGACTCGCGGCGCTCCACCCCGAGCCGTTCGAGGCCTTGAGGGACTTCGCCGGGCACCACCATGACGTCATCGACCCTCTGGTGGCCCGCGTCGACGGCGAGCTCGACTTCTACCTCGACTATCTCCGGACCATCGCGCCGCTCCGCGCGGCGGGCCTACCGTTCTGCTACCCGACCGTGGGCCCGCGGGAGGCCGGCTGCCTGTGCCTCGACACCTTCGACCTGGCGCTGGCGCTCCGCCTCGTCGCCGGCGGCTCGCCCATCGTCCCTAACGACATCGAGCTTCGCGGCGGGGAGCGCATGCTGGTCGTGACCGGCCCCAATCAGGGAGGCAAGACGACGCTGGCGCGAACGTTCGGGCAGCTCCACTATCTGGCCGCGCTGGGGTGCCCCGTGCCCGGGCGCGAGGTGCGGCTGGCGCCCTTCGACGGTCTCCTGACGCACTTCCAGCGCGGCGAGCGCGCCGGCGACCTGCGCGGCAGGCTGGTCGACGAGCTCACGCGACTGCGGGAGCTGCTCGAGGCGGCCACGCCGGACAGCATCGTGGTGCTGAACGAGCCGTTCGCGTCGACCACGCTTGCCGACGCCAGGTTCCTGGGCCGGAAGCTCCTCGCCAGGCTGTCGCAGCTCGACCTCCGCGCCGTGATCGTCACCTTCGTGGACGGGCTGTCGACCTTCGACGCGAAGACGGTCAGCATGGTCAGCATGGTGGACGCCGAGGACCCGGCGATCCGGACGCTCAAGGTGCTTCGGCGCCCAGCCGACGGGGCCGCGCACGCGCTCGCCATCGCCCGCAAGCACGGGGTGACGCTCGAGCAGATCCTGGAGCGCCTGTCTCCATGAAGGTACGGCTCATGCTCCCCGACGAGGCGTTCGACGTCCGCCAGGCGCTGCCCGCCGGAGCGGACGCGCTCAGCAGCGATCTGGATCTCGACGCGGTGCTCGAGGCCATGTCGGGTGGCGACGCGCTCGTGCGGGAGACCTCGCGGGTGGCGCTGCTGACGGCCCCGCGCAACGCCCCGGAGGCCGTCGGCTTCCGACAGGCGATGCTGCGCGACGCATTGCGCTCGCCCGCCACGGTGCGCCGACTCTACGGCCTGGCCGGGGAGGCGGACGCTCGCCGCCGCAAGCAGTGGCTGGGCGTGTTCAGCCGCTCGCCGACGGGCATGCTCGCCGAGGCTGCGGCCCTCATGCACATGTACCTCGACATGCTGGCGCGGCTGCGAAGCATCGTGACCGACGCGCCCGCAGAGCTCACCTCGGCGGCCTGGCGAGGCCTGGCGGAGTCGGTGCGAGTAGAGCTGGACGACGGCTTCTTCGAGGCCGCCAGGCGAACGCTCGGCGAGGTCCGCAGGGGCGGCGGAGTGCACCTGAGCGCCGGTCTCGGTGAGGGCAACGCCGGCCGGGACTATGCGCTTCGCCGCGCTTCGAGTCGCCGACCGGGGTGGCTGGCTTGGGCGCTGCGGCGGGGGCCGGCCACCTTCCGGCTGGCGCCGCTCGATGACGACGGCGCGCGCGTGCTCGCGGACATGCGCAACGCGGCGGCCGCGCCCCCGGCCGCGCTGCTCGCCCACGCCGCGGAGGGCGTGCGGGAGATCTTCGGCGGGCTGCGCACCGAGCTCGCCTTCTACCTGGGGTGCCTCAACCTCCACGAGCGACTCATGGCGCGCGCCGTCCCGATGACGTTCCCCACCGTGCATGAGGCCGGGAGCCGCACGCTGCGCTTCAGGGGCCTGGTCGACGCCGGTCTGGCCCTGCGCTCGCCGGGCCGCGTGGTCGGCAACGACCTCGACCTGGACGGGAAGCGGCTCATCGTGATCAGCGGCGCGAATCAGGGCGGCAAGACGGTCTTTCTGCGCAGCCTCGGCCTGGCCCAGGTGCTGGCGCAGGCCGGCCTCTTCGTGACGGCGGAGGCCTACGAGGGGGCGGCGTGCAACGGGCTGCACACGCACTTCAGCCGGGAGGAGGACGCCGGCCTCGTCAGCGGCAAGCTCGACGAGGAGCTGGCGCGCCTCAGCGGCATCGTCGACGCTCTGGAGGCGAACGGCACACTGCTCCTCAACGAGTCGTTCGCGGCGACCAACGAGGGCGAGGGGTCGGAGGTGGCCCGGCAGGTGGTGAGCGCCCTGGTGCAGCGCGGCGTGCGCGTGGCGTTCGTCACCCACCTGGTCGCGTTCGCCGAGCAGGCGCACCGGGCCGGCGGGCCAGCCACCGCCTCGCTGTGCCCCGAGCTGCTGCCGGGCGGCACCCGCACCTTCCGCATGGTGCCGGCGCGGCCCGGCGGGAGCGGGCACGTCGAGGGGCTCTACCGGGACATCCTGGCCGAGGCCGTCGAGGGCAGCGCCGGCTCGGGCTGACGCTTGCGGTCGTCAGGCGTCGCCATTCCGCCAGGCGTCGCGGCCGCCGCGGCCGCCGCCGCGCGGACGATCGGCAGGCTCGCCGGATGTCACCCGCGCCGGCGCGCCAGTGCCTCACGCACCGCCGGCAGCTGGCGCTGCATCGACGCCTTGCCGAGCGCGATGATGCGGCTGACCTGATCGAAGTCGAACATGCCCAGGCTGCGCGGTAGCCGGACGCGGATCGCGACGTCGGCCGCGGCCAGCGCCAGGGCCTCCATGCGCGCGGCACGGATGGCCTCCGTCCGTGCCAGCAGGCCCAGACCGGTGGTCGGCACCTTGCGGTCCAGCGCCGGGCTGACGCACACGGCCAGCACCACGTCCCCGGCCATGCCTCTGGCGGCGCTCACAGGATCCGTCTCGACGACGCCGCCGTCGATCAACGAGCGGCCGTCGAGTCGAACCGGCAGGTAGACGCCCGGCAGGGCGGCGCTGGCATGCAGCGCCGGCGCCAGCGCGCCGCGGCTCAACACCACCGGCTCGCCCGAGCGCACGTCGGTAGCCACCGCCGCGAAAGGAAGCGGCAGCTCCTCGATGCGTCGCGGTCCGACCCAGGCCTCGATCTCGCGCTCCAGCCTCATCCCGTCGTCGCGACCCTGGCCGAAGAGGTCGTCGCGAAGGTAGGCGGCCGTGTCGAACCAATCCCGGAAGCGGTGCCGGCCGGGCCCGACGGGCACGGGGCTGTGGGGCGCCACGGCGAGCAGGCGCGCGAGCCGCCTGGGGTCCTTGCTCTGGTGTCCCACGGCCGCGAACACGCCGCCGACGATCGCCCCCATCGAGGTGCCCGCAATGCCGGACACGGCGATGCCGGCTTCCAGCAGCGCGTCGAGGACGCCGATGTGCGCCAGCCCCCGCGCGCCGCCGCCGCCCAGGGCCACGACCAGACGCGGTTGGGCTCCAGCGGACGCTGGCGGGCCCGTGCGGGTCGGTCGGTTGGCGATCGGCTCCCGGTCCACGTCCCCATCATCGCGCTTCCCGGGGGCGGGGTGACCGCATTCCGCCGTCGTCTCGCCGCCGTCGTCTCGCCGGCGTCGTCTCGCCGGCGTCGTCTCGCCGGCGTCGTCTCGCCGGCGTCGTCTCGCCGCCGCCGTCTCGCCGGAGCGGTCTCGCCGGAGCGGTCTCGCCATGGCCGGCGAGGCGTCGCCCGGCGGAGCCGCGACCACGGACGACGGAAAGGGACCGACCACCGAGGCCGGTCCCTTCCTCACGAACGCCGTGGGGGGCAGCGTTCGCGGTGGTCGGGGTGACTGGATTTGAACCAGCGACCACTTGACCCCCAGTCAAGTGCGCTACCAGGCTGCGCTACACCCCGGACAACGCCAGCGACGCTTTCCGCCGCTGCGTATCAAAGTCTACGAGGGGGGTGACGAGGGCGTCAAGGTGACGTGCGTGAGCGTGAAGGCGGGCTCGGCCACGGTTCGCTTGGCCGTGGTGCGCTGGGCCGCGGTGCGGTCATCGCCCACCACCCCCTACAATGGGCAGCATGCAGGACCCCGCCGACGAGCCCTTGGAGCTCCTCGACGACGCAGGCCTGCCCCTCGCCGGAGGCAAGGCGCGGGCGGCCGTCCACGCCGATGGCGACTGGCACCGCGCCTTCCACCTGTGGGTGGTGCGCGAGGGGCGCCTGGTGCTGTTTCAGCGCAGGGCCGCGGCGAAGGAGCTGGAGGGCGGCAGGATCGACGTCACCGTGGGCGGGCACGTTCGTGTGGGGGAGACGCTGGTCGACGTGGTGCGTGAGGCCGAGGAGGAGATCGGGCTGGTGGTGCGCCCGGGCCAGCTGACCTACCTGGGCAGCGCCCGCTCCGTGCGCAGCTACCACGGGGTCACGGACCGTGAGGTGCAGGACGTCTACGTGGTGCGCGACGAGCGCCCGCTGAACGCCTACGTGCTGGCCTGCGACGAGGTCGAGGTGCTCTACGAGGTGCCCATCGAGCGCGCCATCGCGCTCTTCCGCGACGGCAGCTATGTCGCCGCGGCCGGCTACGACTGCCAGCGGCGCGCCAACAACGCGCTGCTGGTAGAGGACGACCTCATCGAGCAGGGTCGCGAGCTCACCGCCGCCGCACTGGAGCGTGTTCGCGGGTGGCTGGCCGGGGCCGATGGCGGGGCCTGGGTCGACGCTCCCATCGCCTGACGCTGGCGCGGGCCGGCGGCGCGGACCGTCCGGTCGCTCGCAGCCTCAGCCCTGCAGCACGGTGGGCACGATCAGCGGGTTGCGCCCGGTGGCCTTGCGGATGTAGCGCCGCACCGGGTAGAAGATGTCGTCGCGGATGTCGTTGAGGCGGCGCTTCTCGCGCACGCCGCGCTGCAGGCCCTCCAAGGCGATGCGTTCGATCTCCTTCACCAGACCGTTCTCGCCTTGCGCCACGCCCCGGGTGATCACCTCGACCGAGGGCTTCTTGCCCGCGAGCGCCATGATCACGATGACGCCCTCGGCCGACAGCATCTGCCGGTCGCGGATGACGGGCTCGGTCACCTCATCGCCGGTCCGACCCACGCTGTCGATGAACACCACGCCGGCCTCCACCTGCCCCTTGACCTTGAGATCGTCGCGGGTGAGCTCCACCACGTCGCCGTTGTGGCCGATCAGCACCTTCTTGGGGGGATGGCTCATGCCCTCGGCCAGGCGCTGATGGTTGACCTGGTGACGCACCTCGCCGTGCCAGGGCATGAAGAAGCGCGGGCGGGTGAGGTCGAGGATGAGCTTCAGCTCCTCCTGGGAAGCGTGCCCGGAGGCGTGCACCTTGTAGGTGGGTGGGTAGAACACGTTCACCCTGCGCTCGTAGAGCTGGTTGATGACGCGGCCGACGGCCTCCTCGTTCCCCGGGATGGGGTTGGAGGACATGATCACGGTGTCGCCCGCCTTGAGGCTGATCTTGCGGTGGCTGCCCGAGGCCAGCCTCGAGAGCGCCGCCATCGGCTGCCCCTGCGACCCGGTGCAGAGGATCAACACCTTGTCGTCCTGCAGGTCCGCGGCATCCTCGCTGGCGACGAACGGCTGCTTCGACTCCAAGTAGCCGAGCTCCTGGGCGATGGTGGCGTTCTTGACCATCGAGCGCCCCTCCATCACCACCCGGCGATCGTGGGCCTCGGCGACGCGGACGAAGTTCTGCAGGCGGTGCACGTGGCTGGAGAAGGTGGTGACGATGACGCGGCCCTTGGCCCTGGCCACCAGCTCCTCCACGGCGGTCATGACGTCACGCTCGCTGGGCGTGTAGCCGGGACGCTCGGCGTTGGTGGAGTCGGAGATGAGCAGCAGCACGCCGTCCTCGCCGGCCTGGGCCAGCTTGTGCAGGTGGCTGGTCTTGCCGTCGGCGGGGTTGTAGTCGAGCTTGAAGTCGCCCGAGTGCACCACCCGGCCGAGCGGGGTGTGGATGACCAGGCCGCTGTTGTCGGGGATCGAGTGGGTCATCCGGAAGAAGTCGACGGTGAAGTACTTGCTGATCTTGATGCGGTCGTCGGGGGTGATCTCGTGGAGGTCGACGTCCGACTCCGTCAGGTGGAACTCCTCGAACTTGCCTCTGAGCAGGCCGAGGGTTAGCTTGGCGCCGTACATGGGCACCTTCGGCAGCAGCCGGATCATGTAGGGAAGGCCACCGATGTGGTCCTCGTGGCCGTGGGTGAGCACCCAGCCCTTGATCTTGTGGGCGTTCTCCACCACCCAGTCGATCCTCGGCACCAGGATGTCGACGCCGAGCATGTCGGCGTCGGGGAAGGCCAGACCTCCGTCGACGAGCAGAACCTCGTTCTCGTACTCGAAGGCGAACATGTTCTTGCCGATCTCGCCCATCCCCCCCAGGGGGACGATGCGCAGCTTGCGATCTTCCGCAGCCATGACGCTCCTCTCTCGAACGTCGGCACAGACAAGCGTCGACGACGTCTTTCAGCACGTCGGCGGCGACGGTCGCCGTGCCAGCGAAGTTGTTGCGCGGTGCGGTCCCGTTGACCGCGGCCGTGCTCGCAAGATAGGTGGCGCGGGGTCGCGCCCGGTCTGTCGCCCGTGAGGTGCGGGGGCGCCGGGTGCGACCGGTACCCGGCGCTCGGCCGAGCGGATGCGGTCCGCGCCGCGTGGCGCCCGTGAGGGTGCCGGGAGATAGGCTCGCCGCCTGCCCGTCACGGACCGGGCAGGCGGGTGATTACGTCGTCAGTCGCGCTCGCGGGGCGGGCGGCGGCCACCGTCGCCCTGGCGGGGGCCGCGCTCCCCGTCGCGCCTGGGGCCGCGCCCCTCGCGGCCGCCGCGGCCGCCGCGGCCGCCCCCACGGCCGCCGCGCGGCGGGATCTTGCCTTCGAGCTCGGGACGCACCAGGTCGATCTTGCCGCGATCGTCGATGGCGTTGACCTTGACGCGCAGCCGGTCGCCTTCCTTGAGGTGGTCGGAGACGCGCTCGACCCGTCCCTCGGCGATCTGGGAGATGTGCAGCAGGCCGTCGGTGCCGGGGAAGAGGGTGATGAAGGCACCGAAGTCGGTCACCTTGGCGACCACGCCGTCGTACTCCTGGCCGACCTCGGCCGTGGCCGTGAGCTGCTCGATGCGGTGGCTGACCTCCTTGGCCACCTCGGACTGCTCGCTGTAGATCTTGATCATGCCGTCCTCGGCGACCTCGATGGTGCAGCCCAGCGCCTCCAGCTCGCGGATCTGCTTGCCGCCGGGGCCGATGACCGTGCCGATCTTGTCGACCGGGATGCGGACGCTGAGGATGCGTGGCGCGCGCGGGGAGATCTCCTCGCGGGGGCCGGGCAGCGCCTCGCGCATCTTTCCGAGGATGTGCAGGCGGCCGGCGCGAGCCTGGGCCAGCGCCTCGCGCATGATCGCGGGGGTGATCCCGCTGATCTTGATGTCCATCTGCAGCGCGGTGACGCCGTCCTCCGTGCCGGTCACCTTGAAGTCCATGTCCCCCAGGGCGTCCTCGGAGCCGAGGATGTCGCTCAGGATCCTGTAGCTGTCGCCTTCCTTGACCAGACCCATGGCGATGCCGGCCACCGGCTTGACGATGGGGACGCCGGCGTCCATCAGGGCGAGCGTGCCGGAGCAGACGGTGGCCATGGAGCTCGAGCCGTTCGACTCGAGCGTCTCGGCGACGATCTTCACCAGCGCGCGACGCGCCAGGTTGCCGTGCCCCACCTCGCGCCGGGAGGTGCCGCGGAGCCGCTTCACCTCGCCGGTGGAGAAGGGCGGGAAGTTGTAGTGCAGCATGAACTCCTCGGTGCTGTCCAGGCCGAGGTCGTCGACCAGGCGGTTGTCGCGCCCGGTGCCGAGGGTGGCCGAGGCCAGTACCTGGGTCTCGCCGCGGGTGAACACCGCCGAGCCGTGCGCCATGGGCAGCACGCCCGTCTCGATCCAGATGGGTCGGATCTCGTCGGGGCGGCGGCTGTCGGTGCGCAGGTTCTCGTCCAGCACCAGACGGCGCATCTCGGCCTGCTCGGCCTTGTCGAAGGCGGCCTTGAGCTGCTTGATGCGCCCGTCCGCGCCGTCGGCGTCGGCGTCCGGCACCAGGCGCGCGATGATGCCGTCGCGGAGCGCCTTGAGGGCATCCGCTCGCTCGTGCTTGCCGCTGGTGAGCAGCGTCTCGCGGATGCCGCCGGCAGCCGCCTCGCGTGCCATGGCCTCGATGTCGCTGGGGTCGAGCTCGATGGCGGGCTCGAAGCCGGCCTTGGGCTTGCCGAGCTCGTCCCGCATCTGCTGAATGAGCTGCACCACGGGCTTGAGCGCCTCGTGTGCGGCCTCGATGGCCCCCACCATGACGTCCTCGGGGAGCTCCTGCGCGGCGGCCTCCACCATCATGACGGCATCCTGGCTGGCGGCGATGGTCAGCTCGAGCTGCGAGGTGCCGTTGCGCACGTCTTCCATGGAGGGGTTGATGACGTACTGGCCGTCCTGGTAGCCGACCATGCAGCAGGCGGTGGGTCCGTTCCAGGGGATGTTGCTGATCGACAGCGCGGCCGAGGCGCCGATGGCGGCCAGCGGGCCGGGGTCGGACACCTGATCGGCCGACAGCACCGTGCAGATGACCTGCACCTCGTTGCGCAGCTGCTTAGGGAACAGCGGGCGGATCTGCCGGTCGGTGATGCGGGCGTTGAGCGTCGCCTGCTGGCCGGGGCGGCCTTCGCGCCGGAGGAACGAGCCGGGGATCTTGCCGATGGCGTAGTGCCGCTCCTCGTACTCGACGGTCAGCGGCAGGAACGGCAGCGGCGAGGCGTTGTCGTTCATGTGCGCCGTGACGAGCACGACACTGTCGCCGTAGCGCACGGTCACGCTTCCGGAGACCTGCTTGGCGTACTTGCCGGTCTCGAGGACGAGCTCGCGCCCCCCGAGTTGC
>Ga0307446_1000614_pt1 | contig 12250 bp, 9 predicted proteins | sample SalMarSW160320MG_FD_202141 | JGI IMG/M metagenome (GOLD analysis project Ga0307446, IMG submission 202141) | Salt marsh sediment microbial communities from the Plum Island Ecosystem LTER, Massachusetts, United States - SW1603-20 | ecosystem: Environmental > Aquatic > Marine > Intertidal zone >... | reverse complement strand
GCCGGGCGGCGCGGAGGCGAGCGAACGACAGGACGCTCATGCCGATGGGGCCGCCGCCGATCACGAGGACGGCATCGTCGGCCGCCAGCCCGGCGCGGCGCACCGCGTGCGCGCCGATGGACAGCATCTCGACCAGGCAGGTCGCGTCCGGGTCGAGGTCGTTCGCCGGGACCAGGGCGTCCGCGGGCACGAGCATGCGCTCGCGCATCCCGCCGTCGCGGTGAACGCCGAGCACCTCCAGGTGCTCGCAGCAGTTCGGCCGCCCTCGCCGGCAGGCGTCGCAGTCGCCGTCGCTGAGATACGGGATGACCGTGCAGCGGTCCCCTTCCCTTACCGCCAAGGGCTCGCAGCCGGGGCCCAGCGCCGTCACCTCCACCGCGAGCTCGTGCCCCAGGACGACCGGGTACGCCATCAGCGGTTGCTCCCCTTGGTAGGCGTGGAGGTCGGTGCCGCAGACCCCCACGCGAAGGACGCGTACCAGCGCTTGCCCCTCGCCCGGCGCCCCGGGAGCCTCGCGCTCGCGCAGCACCAGACGCTCGGGGGCCTCGAGCACGATAGCCTTCACGCCGTCACCGAGCCCTCGCGGCCCACCTACGCCACCACGCCGATGGTGAGCAGGATGTTGGCGTAGATCCTGGCCTCGCCGGTCGCCACCACGATGCCGACGTCGGGCTCGCGCGCCCGGTCGTAGAAGCCCAGGCGGGGATGGCGGGCGATGGGGACGTCCGGGAGCAGGCGCGCGAAGTCCCGGAAGATCTCGGGATCCGGACCCTCGTCGGGCACCATCACCTCCGCGGACTCCAGCGGCACGGCCTCGGCGACGGCGGACAGCACGTCGGTCACGCTCACCAGGCCGCGCCGCAGGTTGAGGTAGATGGTGAGCGCGTGCGCGGCCGCTCCGGTGCGGAAAGGGTAGTTCCCGTCCGCGATCAGCAGCTTGGTGCCGTGACCCGACTGGCCGAGCGCGGAGAGCAGCTGCGGGTGGGTGATGGGTCCTCGGATCATGCTGACGCTCCCAGGTGCGGCGTGCCGCCGCGAGTGCCGAGGCCGGGGCCGGGCGGGACGCCCCGCACGACGCGGGGTACGACGCCCGGCTAGCGGAGGGTGACGTCACCGCAGAGGTGCGCGGTGATGCCCATGGCGTGGAGGGCGGCGGCCTTGCAGGCGAGGGCGTGGTCGGCGCTGGTGGCATCGCTGGCGTAGGCGAGCTGCATGTGGTTGGCCTTGTGCCGGGCCATCATGTGGTCGCGGTCGACGCCGTGGGCGACCATGTGAACGATCGGCCACTCGGGGGTGGTGGCTTGACTGCGCCGCCGGGTCTCGCCTTCGGGGAGCCTGAGCGCGCTTCCGCGGCCGAGGTCGGCGTGGAGCGCGCCGCCGGTGACGTAGATCCGGCTCCACACCACCTCGCCGGGCTTGCCCGTGCCGGCGAGAGTGCTGCCGCCCTTGGGGAAGTACATGGCGGGCTGGCGGTAGCCGTGGGCGGCGGCGTAGCCGCCGTCGATGTGGCTGGCGGGCATGGCACCGCTGATCTGCAGGGTCCAGACGAAGGCGTCGACGCCGTTGCCGGCGGCGTCGGGCCCGCGGTACTGCTCGCCCCAGCGGAGGTCGTGCAGGGTGGTGGCCGGGTCGAGCTCGAGCTCCCGCCACACCCGGTTGGTGACGAGGGCATCGACGGCGGCGCACTCGTCGACCTCGTTGAAGTGGGGCAGGGGTTGGCCCGGGTACAGCTCCATACCGCTGACCGGGTCGCTGACGGGCGGGCGCTCGGCGTTGTTGAGCAGGCCCTCGACGAGGTAGCTGGCCGGCGCCATGTCCTTGAGCCCCTGCTGGTACTGGATGCCGATGGCGTCGCAGCCGAAGTCGTGGGCCATGCGCACGGCGGCGACGTACATCTTGCACTGAGCGAGGATCTGTGCGTCGGTGAGCTCGGATGCCTCGTCGCTGCCGGTGTGGAACGTGATCCCGCGAGCGTCGAGCCAGCTCCGGACCGCCTGCGCCTCGCGGTCGCCCACCAGCTGCATGGCGGCCAGGAGAGCGGACTGCGACAGGCGTTCCTTGAAGATGCCGGCCGGGTTGAGCAGGGCGTCGTCGATGATGGCGTTGTACATGCCCATGCAGCCCTCGTCGAAGACGCCGAGGATGGCCTTGTCACGCTTGATGGCGCGGGCGACGAGCTCGCCGAGGGTGCGGGCGCCGTCGCTGAGGTGGGTGGGGTCCAGGTCGTGGACGTGGCTGAGGTCGTGCTCCAGGCGGCCCGTCTCGATCCAGCTGCGGAGCCGGTCGCGGAAGGGCCCGTCGGTGAAGTCCTCGCTCCACAGGGTGCTGTAGGCGCGTTCGGCCTTGGTGAGGCTGCCGTTGAGGTTGAGCATGCCGACGAGGCCCGGCCACTGCCCGCTCCAGTTGGCGACGGTCAGGACCGGGCCCCGGTGGTGGAGGAGGCCGGGCAGGACGTGATGGCTGTACTGCCACACCGCCTCGGCGACCACCACCGGGGCGTGGGGGTCGATGCTCTTGAAGACGTCCATGCCCATGCGCTGACTGCTGATGAAGCCGTGCTTGGCGGCGGGGTCGTACGGGTGGGCGCGCCTCACCGCCACACCCTCGGCCTCCAGGGCGGCGGTGAGCCGGCGCTCCATCGCCTCTTGAGCGGGCCAGCACATCTGGTTGGCGGAAAGTCGCAGGTCACCGCTGGCGACGAGGACGGCGCTTCGGATGGGCAGCGCGGGCGCGCCACTCCCGGATGCTTCAGCGGGTCGCGTCATGCTTCTTCTCCCCGGATCCCGTTCCCGCGAGCTGCAGGGACGTGAGCTGCTCCACGGTGACGTCCTTCTTCGCGCGCTTGGCGATCACCGTGCCCTGGTGCATGATGACGAAACGATCGGCCACGGCGTGGACGTCGTGGAGGTTGTGCGTCACGAAGAGACAGGCGATGTCCTCGTCCCTCAGTCGCCGGATGAAGTTGAGCACGCGGTGCACGCCACTGACCGCGAGGGCGGTGGTCGGCTCGTCGAGGATGACCAGCGACGCCCGGAAGTGCATCGCTCGCGATATCGCCACGCCCTGCATCTCACCGCCCGAGCAGAAGCGAACCTGCTGGTCGGGCGAGGGGATGTTGAGCTCCAGATCGCGGGCGAGGCGCTCGGCCTCCAGGCGCATCTTGGCCTTGTCGACCCGCTGCAGGAACCCGAGGCGCTTCACCGGCTCGCGACCCATGAAGATGTTCTGCGCCACGCTCAGGTTGCCCACGACCGCGCGGTCCTGGTAGACCGTCTCGATGCCCAGGCCGCGCGCCGTCTTGACCGAGGTGATCCGCACGGGCTGCCCCTTCCAGGAGATGCTGCCCCTGGTCTGCGGGAGGACGCCCGAGACGATCTTGATGAGGGTGGACTTGCCGGCCCCGTTGTCTCCGATGAGACCGACCACCTCTCCAGGGTAGATGCTCAGCGTCACGCCCCTGAGCGCGTATACGGTGCCGAACCACTTCTCGATGTTCTCGAGCCGCAGCAGGGGGACGCGGGCGCTCGCCTCGGGCGGATCCCCGCTCTGTGCGGGGCGGGTCGTGGCTGTCATGGTCTGGGCCTTTCTTCCGCCGGCGGCGACGCGCGCGTGGCTCGACTGGGCAGTAACAGGCGGTCGCGCAAGGTCACGCGGAACCTGTCGATGAGGATGGCGAGCAGCAGGATGGCGCCGTTGATCACGCCCCGGACGGCCGGGTCGACGTTGGTCATGGCGGTGCCCGTGTCGATGACGCCGAGCAGCAGCACGCCGCCGAAGGCGCCGACGATCGAGCCCTCGCCCCCGTGCAGGCTGACGCCGCCGATGATGGCGCCGGCGAACGCCAGGAAGATGGCGTCGCCGGACGCGATCGTGCTGGGGATGGACTCCAGATAGCCGGTGTACAGCAGGGCCGCGACGCCGGCCAGGGTGCCGGCCAGGGTGAAGACCCAGAAGTTCATCCAGGGAACGTTGATCCCGTTCATCCCGGCGGCCTCGGCATTGCCCCCGATGGCCCGGATGTAGCCACCGAAGCGCGTTTGCTCCAGGACGAAGTGCATCACGCCGAACACGGCGAAGAGCACGACGATGGCGAAGAAGATGCCGAAGAGCTTCTCGCCACCGGGGAACACCAGCGCCGGCGCCAGGTTGATGATGGCACCCTTGTTGATGACATAGGTGGTCCAATCGAACATCAGGAAGGTCGACAACGTCACCAGGAACGGGTCGAGCTTCACCCTCCCGACGAAGAATCCGTTGATCGCGCCCAGCATGCCGCCGACGGCCGGCATGAGGATGATCCCCGCCCAGCCCGGGATCCCGGGAACCCAGCGGGTCAGCAACATGCCGACGAACATCGCCGTCAAGCCCGAGTTGCGGGCCACGGACAGGTCCAGGTTTCCGCTGATGAGTGCGATGGCCTCGGCGAACACCAGCATTCCGATGGCTGCGGCGTCGTAGAACATGAACTGGATGTTCTTGCCGGTGAAGAAGTGCGGGATGGTCAGCGAGAAGATAGCGAACAACGCCAGGGTGATGACCCAGATGAGATTGTCCAGAACACCAACCTGGATGCGCGTCGCGGTACTGCTTCGGGCGACCTTGTCAGACACTGCCGACCTCTCAGGTGAACGCGTTGGCGTCGACGGCGTGCTCCCTCGAGCGGGCCGGCCGCCACGGGCCGGGGGTGCGGGTGTCGTCTCCGCCGCGCCGCTGGCGGCGGCGCGGCGGAGAGGCGACGTCTAGAGCTGCACGGTCAGCTACTGACCGGAAACCAGTGGCACGTTCGCCCACAGCGCCTTGCTGTTGGCATTGGCCTTGGTCACCTTGATGGCGTTCGTCTGGAGCCACAGGTGGCCGTTCTCGGTGGTGACGTTTGCCGGCGCCCAGGCGCTGTTGTCCGTCCACGGCAGGATGCTGGCGTGCTCGACGTTGGTGTTGAGATCGAGCTCGCTGCCGGTGACGGTGGTGCCCGCCTTGGGCAGCGCCGACGGCCCGTTCTGGATGTACGCCACCAGGTAGTGCATGGCCAGGGGGACGTAGAAGCCCGCGGGCTGGTCGAGCGCTTCCTGGATGAAGCCCTTGTTGATCAGGTTGATCACGCAGGGCGTGGCGTCGATGGTCGCGGTGAAGACCTTGGTGGGATCGATCCCCAGGTCCTGCATGGCGGAGACCGCGCCGCAGGCCATCGGCCCGTTGGCGCCGTAGACGGCGTCGATGTTGGGGTTGGCGCGCAGCTTGGCGGCCGCGGCCTTCTTGCCGGGTTGCTCCTGGAAGTTGCCCTCGGCCTGGATCACCTTGATGCCACTGTACTGGTCGACCACGTCATGCAGGCCCTGGCTGCGCTGCTGAGCCGAGGCGCCGCCGAGCGGGCCCATCATCTCGAGGATGGTGCCCGTCGGGCCGCCGTTCTTGTTCTTGAGGTATGCCAGGATGTCCTCGCCCAGTGCCTTGCCGGCCCGCTCGCCGGAGAAGCCGACGTACATCACCACGTCGGGCGAGTCGATGTCGGCGTCGGCGGTGAACACCGGCACGTTGTTCTGCTTGGCGTAGGTCACGATGGGTACGGCGGCCTTGGCGTCCTGGGCGGACACGATCAGCCCGTTGATGCCGCGGTTGATCATCTCGCGCGCCTGCTTGAGCTGCACCGCCGGATCGCCGTTCGCGCCCTGCGCGATGTACTTCCAACCGTGATCCTGAGCGAACCACTTGAAGCTGTCCTGGAAGTACTCCTCCCACGGGTTCGTGACCGTCTTGGTGGAGATGCCGAGGAAAATGGATCCGGACGACGAGCCCTGGGCCAGGGCGGCGCCGAGGAGGAGAGCCCCGATCGAGGCGATCACCGCAAGCGCCGTTACCTTGAACCTGATGGTACGCATTGATTACCTCCTCATCTTCGTAGCTGCCTAACCTGGAAGCGTGCTGGCGGTGCCTCCTTTCCTTGGCTGGTCGGCCGCTGGCCTCGGGCGGGCGGGCGCACCGCGCCCCTCGGCGAGGGCCACGGCGTGGCGGGGTCGCTCTGGGGGTCGCGTGCCGCTCGGTCGCTCGACGGCCGCCTCATGACGGCTCGGCCTTCAGGGACTCGAAGCGCTGGTAAGCGAGCCGCCAGCGGTCCGGGTCGCGGGGGGCGTAGCGCTTCCGCGTCCCGACAGAGTCGACCGCTCGGCGAGCCGTCTCGAGGTCGGGGACCCGACCGACCGCGAGCGCCTGAGCGACGATGTTGCCCGCCGCGGTCGCCTCGGCCGGTCCGGCTACCACCGGAACGGCGCAGGCATTCGCGGCGAACTGGTTCAGCAGCTCGTTCCTGCTCCCCCCACCGACGATGAACAGGTGGGTGATGGATCGACCGGTGACCGCTTGCAGCCCGTCGAGCACCAGCCGGTAGCTGAGCGCCAGGCTCTCCAGACAGCAGCGGACCATGGCGCCGCGCGTCGTCGGGGGCGGCTCGCCGTGGCGCCGGCAGTACGCCAGGATCGCTTCCGGCATGTCGGCAGGCGCCAGGAAGGAAGGATCGTCCGGGTCGATGAGGCTGACCAGGGCCTCGGCGTCGCGCGCCTCGGCAAGCAGCCGATCCCACGGTTGGCCGGCGGCGCTCCCGGACCAGCGGCGACGGCACTCCTGGAGCAGCCACAGACCCACGATGTTCTTGTGTAGGAGCGTTCTGCCGGCGACACCAGCCTCGTTGGTCAGCCCGAAGCGTTCCGCCGCGGGGCTGGTGTTCGGCCGCTCGAGCTCCATCCCTACCAGGCTCCAGGTTCCGCTGCTGATGTAGGCGGCGTCCTCGGTGAGGCCGGAGATGCTGGCCACGGCGCTGGCGGTGTCGTGGCTGGCGCCGGCGATCACCCGGGGCGACGGTCGCAGGCTGCACTCGCCGGCGACCCGATCGAGGACCGGCCCCACCACGGTTCCCGGCGACGCCACCATCGGCAGCAGCTCGCTGGGGATGCCCATTCGCGCGAGCAGCGCGCCCGCCCACGACGTCCGTCCGACCTCGAGCATCTGGCTCGTGGAGGCGATCGTGCACTCGCTGAGCCGCTCGCCGGAGAGCCAGTAGACGAAGAGGTCCGGCATGAAGAGCAGCCCGGCGGCGATGGAGAGCTGCGGGTCGGCGTTGTCGACCATGCTGTACAGCTGCACGAGCGTGTTGATCTGCATCGGCTGGATGCCGGTGGTCTGGTACAAGGTTCGCGCCGGGATCTGTTCCAGCACCCGGTCGATGGCGTCTGTGGTGCGGTCGTCGCGGTAGTGGTACGGGTTCCCGATCAGCTTGCCGCCGCCGTCCAGAAGCGCGTAATCGACCCCCCAGGTGTCTACCGAGATGCCGGCCAGGTCGGCGCCGCCGGCCTCGGACGCGAAGGCGGTGAGCCCCGCGAGGGTCTCGTTCCAGAGGTGGAGGGGGTCCCAGTGCAAGCGGCCATGGATGCGAGCGGGGTCGTTGGCGAAGCGGTGGACCTCGCGGAGGCGCAGGCCGTCCTCTCGCCACTCGCCGTCCATCACCCGCCCCGTGGACGCGCCGAGGTCAATCGCCAGGAAGTGCACGCCCACCATCCTCGTGATCGCTAGCCGCGGTGAAGCCGCTGACGTCGATAGTCCTCATCCTCCCGCCCGTCGATGGCTGCCACGGCCTCGCGTGACAGGTAGGACGGACCGCCCAGGGCGAAGGCGCCCACCAGCACACGCGCCCACTTCTCGGCCATCGATGCGATCGCCACGACCTCGTTGACCGACGCGCCGAGCGCCACGATGCCGTGGTTGACGAGCAGCAGCAGCTTGGGCGAGGCGGCGTGGGAGGCGGCGTAGCGGTGGAGCTCGCGGTTTGCCGTCACCCCGAGCTGCAGCCCCGGGTCCACGTACGGGACGACCACCGGATCGGCGCCGCAGACGACCACCGACTCCGGGAACAGGTGCCGTTCGAAGGGCGCCGCGCCGAGGCGGCTGCAGAGGATCTGGTTGCAGGCCGTTGCATGAACGTGCCCGACGAAGCGAGCGCCGGCACGCTGGCAGACGGCGTGCAGGAACACCTCGACGGAGGGCCGGCGGCCGTCGCGCCTGATGGCCGCGGCCGCCAGCGCCTCGTCCACGTCGCCAGGCGAGGACGCGCCTTCCGCGTGGTCGGCGCGATCCACGAGCTCGAGCAGCGGCGCCTGCCGCAGGCGCACTACATCCTCGACGGTCATGGTCGCCATCATCGAGCCCGACGCCTTCACGGCCAGGCTGCCGTCCCCGCAGTCGGCGCTGACGTTGCCCTCTCCGAGGATGGCGAGCCTCTGCGTGCCGTCACCTAGAGCATTGGCGAGCCGGACCACCGCCTGGGTGATCGACTCGGCACTGGCGTCCGAGGTCATCTGTGCCTCTCCCATGCGTCTCTGCGGGGAGCCGAGACGCCGTGGCGCGTGCTGGCACCGCCGCTTCCCGTATCCGTTCCTCGAGCTTGGCACACTATAGAACGGAATCGGACACGGGGGTATCATATTGCTGTGCGTACGTGTGAGGACTCTCCGGGGCGGCCATGCTCGACACACCCGGCCAGGAGCGGACCCGAAGCCACGTGATGACGAGACCGTTCGACCGAGCGCAGCGCCCGCCCGCCAGCGCGTCGGCGGGGGCATAGCGATGCCGTCACGCCGGCCGGGGGCGCACCCCGGGGCCAACCACCGAGGTGAGCCGATGCTGCCGGCGGAGCGGCGAAGGGAGATCCTCAGGCGCGCCGCGGTGAGTGGCGTGGTGCGCGTGAGGGACCTCGCGAAGGACTTCCACGTCCACGCCATGACGATCCGGCGCGACCTCGACGCTCTGGCGGAGGGGGGCCTGGTCGAGCGCACGCGCGGAGGCGCGGAAGCGCACCCGCAGGCGGCAGCCGAGGTCTCCTACCAGCGCCGGGCGGACAGCAACCGAGCGGCCAAACGGAAGATCGCGATGCGAGCCCTGCGGCTCATACGGGAAGGCGACACCATCGCGTTCGATGCCAGCACCACGTCCCTGACGCTGATCGACCAGCTGGCGGGGCACGCCGTGAGCGCGGTGGTGGCGGGCCTGGACGCGGCCAACGCCCTGGCCGCTGCCCAGATTCCCTTCATCCTGGTGGGGGGCGCGTTCTACGGCCCGGCCCGCTCGTTCTCCGGCCCTCTGGCCACGAGCCAGCTGCGAAGGCTGCACACCGACCTGGCGTTCTTCTCCTCCAAGGGGTTCACGGTCGACGCCGGGTTCACGGATGCGCATCTCGCCGAGGTGGAGATGAAGCAACAGCTGCTGGCGTCGGCCAAGCGCAGGGTCGCGCTGGTGGATCACACCAAGTTCGGTGAGGTCGCGCTCGGAAGCTGTGCGTCGCTGAGCGACGTGGATGTCCTGATCACCGACGAGGAGCCCCCGGACGACGTTCTGGAGGCGTTGGAGGCGGCGGGCGCGACGGTGATCGTCGCCGCGTCCGACGACGCGGCGGCGGAGGCACCCGGGTGACGCACGGGCCCGAGCGTTCCAGGAACCGGAGTATGAGCCGCCAGGGGCACGCGCGGGGGACCGGCGTGACCGCCTCGCGGCGGTCGTGGAAGGGAGTTGCGGATGACGAGGTCGCGTGACGTGGGTGCGTTCCTGCCGGAGGAGTTCCGGCATGTTCGCTACGGCTGGGACGACGAGGTGGCTGCGGGGTTGGATCCGGTGGAGCGGCTGGTGTACCGCTCGAACCTGCTGGGGTCGGATCAGCGTGTCACGAATACGGGGGGCGGCAACACCAGCAGCAAGGTGGTGATGCCCGATCCGTTGACCGGAGAGGACGTCGAGGTGTTGTGGGTGAAGGGGTCCGGGGGCGACCTGCGGACCTCGAGGCGTGAGAACTTCGCGTCGTTGTACATGGATAGGCTACGCATCCTGCGGGAGCAGTACCAAGCGGACCCCGACAAGGGCCCCAAGTCGGCCGCGGAGGACCGGATGGTGGCGGCGTACGCGCACGCCGTGTTCGACCTCAACCCGCGGGCCAGCTCGATCGACACCCCGCTGCACGCGTTCGTGCCGTTCAAGCACGTGGATCACACGCATCCGAATGCGGTGATCGCGCTGGCGGCGGCGATGGGCGGCGAGCGGTTGATGCGGGACATCTACGGCGACGAGGTGGCGTGGCTGCCGTGGCAGCGGCCGGGGTTCGATCTGGGCCTGGCGCTCGCCCGCACCATCGAGGAGCGTCCCGGTATCAAGGGGATCATCCTCGGTCAGCACGGGCTGATCAACTGGGCCGACGACGACAAGGCGTGTTACGAGCTGTCGCTGCGACTGATCGAGCAGGCGGCGCGGGCGATCGAAGAGCGCGACGAGGGGGCGAAGACGTTCGGCGGCGTGCGCTGCCGGCCGCTCGGCGAGGAGCGCCGTGACGAGGTGCTGGCTGAGGTGCTGCCGGCGTTGCGGGGGATGGTGTCGCGGGAGAGGCGCTTCATCGGGACGGTGCAGTCCGACGGGCCGGTGCTCGGGTTCGTGAACAGCGTGGACGCGCCGCGCCTGGCGGAGCTGGGCACCTCCTGCCCGGACCACTTCCTGCGCACCAAGATCAAGCCGTTGTACGTGGATTGGGATCCGCAGGGCGAGTCCACGGAGGCGCTGGTCGAGAAGCTTCGCGCGGGCCTGGAAGGGTATCGGCGGGATTATGCGGCGTACTACCAGGCGTGTAGGCGGCCGGGCTCGCCGGCGATGCGCGACCCCAGCCCGACGGTGATCCTGGTGCCGGGGCTGGGCATGATCGCGTGGGGCAAGTCGAAGAGCGAGTCGCGGGTGACGGCGGAGTTCTACAACGCGGCGGTCGAGGTGATGCGGGGGGCGGAGGCGCTCGATGCCTACATCGCGCTGCCGCAGCAGGAAGCGTTCGACATCGAGTACTGGGCCTTGGAGGAGGCGAAGCTGCGGCGCATGCCGCCCGAGAAGGAGCTCGCCCGGCGCGTGGTGGTGGTGATCGGAGCCGGCAGCGGCATTGGCAAGGCGGTCGCCTTGCGGGTGGCGCGAGAGGGCGCGCAGGTGGTCTGCGCCGATGTGGACGGGGGTGCGGCTGCGGGCACCGCGAGCCAGCTGGAGGAACGCCTCGGCCAGGGCATCGGCGTGGCCGGGTCGGGCATCAGTGGCTGTGGGCCGGCGGTGGGGGTGGAGGTGGACATCACCCGCCGCGAGAGCGTGCGGCACCTGTTGAGCCGGGTGGCGCTGGCCTACGGAGGCATCGACAGCGTCATCGTCACGGCCGGCGTGTTCGTTCCTCCGGATCGTGAGGGTCGGGTGGCGGATGAGAAGTGGGGTCTCACCTTCGCGGTGAATGTGACCGGCAGCTACATCGTGGCGGATGAGGCGCGGCGCATGTGGGCCAAGCAGGGGCTGACGGGCACGCTGGTGCTGACGACGAGCGTGAACGCCACGGTGCCCAAGGCGGGGTCGTTGGCGTATGACGCCAGCAAGGCGGCGGCCAACCACCTGGTGCGCGAGCTCGCCATCGAGCTGGCGCCGCTGGTGCGGGTGAACGGCCTGGCGCCTGCGACGGTGGTGTACGGCAGCTCGATGTTCCCGCGGGAGCGGGTGGTGTCGTCGCTGGTGAAGTACGGCATCGAGTTTGGTGAGGATGAGGATACCGAGGCGCTGCGTGATCGCCTGGCGGGGTTCTATGCGCAGCGGACCCTGACGAAGGTGCCGGTGACGTTGGAGGATCAGGCGGAGGCGGCGTTCTTGTTGTGTGGTGAGCGCTTGCCGAAGACGGCGGGGCAGATCGTGAGTGTGGATGGGGGGTTGGAGCAGGCGTTCCTGCGCTGAGGTGCAGGTGCTGAGGTGCAGGTGCTGAGGTGCAGGTGCTGAGGTGCAGGTGCTGACGTGCAGTACCCGGGGCGCCCGCAGCCGGGGCCACTCAGGCAGCGGGGTCCCAGCGCGCCGTCAGCTCGCGCCAGCCGCCGCGCTCGTGCTCCACGCCGGGGTCGGCGAAGCCGGCACCGAGCCGCAAGGGCCGGGTCTCGCCGGCAGGCAGCCGCACCGTGACGCGCGCCGCTGGCAGGGGGTAGCCGAGTTCCTGTGGGACCGCCTCGAGCGTGATCGCGTCATGGGCGCAGCCGAGCCGCAGGTCCACGATGCTGCGCCGGCCCTGCCGGTGAGCGAGGCTGCGGCCGTCGTCGAGGTAGAGCCGGAAGCTGCCGCTGCCGCCCGCCGGGTGGGGGTAGAGGCGCAGCTCGCTCACCTCGTCGGGGTGGCGCCCGTCGCCAGACGGAGCGGCGGACAGCGGCAGGATGGAGCCCCCCCGGAC
>Ga0307446_1000613_pt1 | contig 12265 bp, 14 predicted proteins | sample SalMarSW160320MG_FD_202141 | JGI IMG/M metagenome (GOLD analysis project Ga0307446, IMG submission 202141) | Salt marsh sediment microbial communities from the Plum Island Ecosystem LTER, Massachusetts, United States - SW1603-20 | ecosystem: Environmental > Aquatic > Marine > Intertidal zone >... | reverse complement strand
TCTGTTTGTGTAATAAAAATATCAGACAGGATTTACAGGATTGTCTGGATAGAAGGGCCTTTCCGTAGGAATCCGGAATCCTCCGGATCGGCCGAAGAACATTTCGCTCGCCGTAGACGGAAAAAATTCCGTTAATCCTGTAAATCCTGTCTAAAAAAATTAAAGATCGGATCAATTATTCTTGCCGCTTTTCCTTTATATAAGCGGCCTGTTGCGCCGCCATGGTTATCGACGCGATCAGGCTTCCCGGATCCGCTGTTCCGGTTCCGGCGATGTCATAAGCCGTGCCATGGTCAACAGACGTTCTGATGATTGGAAGTCCCAGGGTAACATTTACGCCGTCATTAAAATGCAGCAGCTTAAAGGGAATCAATCCCTGGTCGTGATACATGGCCACAACGACATCATAAATTCCGCTTGCCGCCTGATAAAATACGGTATCCGGGGGCAGGGGGCCTTTGACGTCAATCCCTTCATTTATGGCATCATGGATCGCCGGCAGAAGTATATTTTTTTCCTCATTCCCGAACATTCCGTTTTCACCGGCGTGCGGATTGAGTCCGGCCACGGCAATACGGGGGGTTTTCAAGCCAAACCGGTCCTGCATCGACTGCCATGTTAATTTTATAGTCTGCAATACTTTTGATGTTGAAAGCAAAGAAGGGACCTTCTTTAAAGGAACATGGATGGTGACAAGGACGACACGAAGACGGTCCCCTGCCAGCATCATGGAAAAATTGTCGGATTTTGTCCGTTCAGCCAAAAGCTCGGTGTGGCCGTTGTAGTGATACCCGGCAATTTGCATTGCCGCCTTGTTTATAGGACACGTGACCATTGCGGCGATACGCCCCTGAGCGGCCAAGTCGGACGCTGACTCGATATAGTTCACCATGGCTCTTCCTGTTTCAACTGTGGGATGTCCCCACAATGCCGGGTCAGGAACGATTTCGGTCAGATTCATCACTTCTACGGTACCTAAGTTATAGATGCCGTCGTCAGGATCTTTCACAGAATTAAAGTGAAGACGACTTCGAACACATTCTTTTGCGGCGATCATAACGTTTATATCTCCAATCACAAGTGGCCTGCAAACTTTATAGATTGAAGATCTGCAAAGGGACAATAGAATAATTTCAGGACCGATCCCGGCAGGATCTCCCATGGTGATCCCAATGATCGGGCGCGATTCGGGCATCCTCTTCCTCCTCCCCGGCTTTTGTTAAACCAAATTGTTAAAAAGATAATTATACTATAAAGAATATAAGTATATTTCAAATAAATTCCAAAAAATTCTCAATCTGTGTTTTCGTCGGGGTTAAATTTGAAAAATTAGAATTCTAAAAAATTAATAAAAATCGAAGATAATAACAGAAATATAAAGATTTTGTTTGTTCTCATAATTGTAAAAATTTTGTTGATAACTTTGGATCTGCCTAAAATGCTTATAGAAAAATAGCCGTTTAAAAATAGCTGTATTTAAGAACAGTTAAATTTTGAATACAAAATATATATTTGATTACGGTAAGATATGGATTGTTTATAATGTTTTGACAAATAGACGAAAAACTGGACTTATCGGGTTTGACATGTAAGGGGTGTTCCTTTAGTGTCGATCTCAGCTTGCGCGACAGCTTCTTTGTAATCTTAGATAATACTCCCAGAAAGATTAATATCGGCAATTCATCAACATTTTTGTTCTAAAACAACAAACAAAGGGTTCTAATTCCATAAGCGAGAATATTAATTCGTATGAAGGCGATTTGGACAGAAGCAAAAACTGCAATTAAATTACGGATTCCAAATCATTGTTTCAGGATGTGGATTGAACCGCTGAAATTAACAAAGTGTGATGAAAGCTCTTTTTACCTCGCTTCTCCGAACTTTTTTTCCAAAAAACGGGTTTTGGAACATTACGGCGATCTGATAACCACCGAAATCAGCAAAGCTGCAGGAAAGCCTTACCGGTGCTTGATAGAGGTTTCGGCAACAGAAACGGCACCAAAAAATAAATTTAGTGAAGATCTTCAACTTCCGCTTCCCAATATGAATCCACGTCCATATAACGGCAGGCTTTTAAGACAGGACTTTACCTTTGATCATTTTGTGGTCGGGGGGAACAATGACTTCGCTTACTCAGCGTCTCTTTCAATGGCCTCAAAAAATAATAGTCTCCCCAACGCATTATTCTTACTGTCTAAAACCGGAATGGGCAAGAGCCATCTTTCACAGGCCATCGGACATTATATCCTGTCGGAACATCCCTCGGATCGTGTTTATTATATGACGGCAGAGGATTTCAGCAACGAAATGGTTTACGCGTATCGTCATGACTCGATCAATGCCTTTAAAGGAAAATACAGAGATCAATGTGATGTATTGCTCCTGGAAGATGTTCATCACTTAAGCGGAAAGGAACGAACTCAGATCGAGCTTGCAATGACGCTGGACACACTGTTCGAATCACACAAGAAAATAATTTTGTCGAGTTGTTGTTTGCCGGCAGAGATTCCGAAACTCAATGATAAATTGAGATCGCGCTTTTCCGGATCGTTGATTTCAAACATTGATCCTCCGGATTTCAAGACGAGGGTCAGGATATTGAAAAAAAAAGCGAAACGCAATAGATGTCCAGTGCCGGAAAATGTCATCGATTACCTGGCCGGTGAACTGACGGAAGATGTGCGACAGCTCGAAAGCGGCCTCATCGGGGTTACCGCGAAATCCTCGCTGTTGGGAATGCCGATTGATATCAGACTGGCTGAAAGTGTTGTCAAGAATATCATCCGTAATCGAGAGAATATCACCATAGACACCATTAAAAAGCTTGTTTCCAAATACTATACGATTCCCGTCAAAGAAATTGTTTCAAGTTCTCGAAAGCAGGCTATTGTTCGAGCGAGACAAATCGCTATCTATCTTTCGCGCAAATATACCGATGCCCCGCTTCAAGCGATAGGGAAGAGTTTCAATAGGTATCATGCCACCGCCATTCATTCCATCGGAGCGGTTGAGCGGGCACTGAAAGAAAATGGTCCGATACAAAAGCAAGTGGAATTCCTCTGCAATAAACTCGAATCCGGGAAGCTATAACCTATCCGTCCTATTGAAAATATCTCCGATTCAGGTATAATAAAATTTTTCGCTGAAAGAGCTTGAGACTAATTGAAAATTGAAAGAATTTCTTTTGCCACAAAGGCACCAATTCATTAAGAAAGAATTATAAATATATCCTTAGTGCCTAGGTGCCTTTGTGGCAAGTATTTTGGTTCTGGATACAGATTAATGACTCTCACGGGTTCGACATTTAAAAAACTTCAAAACATCGTCGGAAACGCTTATTGCAGCAGGAAAAAAGAAGACCTGCTCTGCTACGCATATGACGCCACTGCTCGTATTTATATTCCTGACGCCATCTTATTTCCAAAAGACAGCAAAGAAATATCCGAAGTATTGCATTTGGCCAACTCAGATCGCTTCTATGTGATCCCCAGAGGGGCCGGCACCGGAATGACCGGGGGATCTCTTCCCGTTGAAGGCGGAGTAGTTATGGTAATGAGCCGCTTGAACCGCATTCTTGAAATTGATAAGGACAATCTTATTGCCCATGTTGAACCGGGAGTGATCACCGGCCGGTTCCATAAGGCTGTTGAAAAAGAGAATCTGTTTTATCCTCCGGATCCATCGAGTTCCGACTTCTGCACTCTGGGAGGCAACCTCGCAGAATGTGCCGGGGGGCCGCGGGCGGTTAAATATGGCGTTACCAGGGATTATGTGCTGGGGTTGGAAGTTGTTCTTCCAACCGGGGAGATCATACGAACCGGCGTGGCGACAGCAAAAGGCGTAGTCGGTTATGATCTAACAAGACTTATTGTCGGATCGGAAGGGACCCTTGGGATAATTACTCGGATAACCGTTAAACTATTGCCTCTTCCAAAGGCGTTGAGGACCATGATTGCCGTATTTGATGACATGACGTCCGCAGCGGAAACGGTTTCTGAAATTATCAGACGCGGCATCGTTCCGCGAACCATAGAATTTATGGATAATGCTTCAATCCGTTGTGTGGAACGCTACCTGAATATGCATCTTCCCGTTGATGCCGGGGCGTTATTGCTCCTTGAAGTAGATGGGAAAGAGGAAGAAGTGGATATGCTCATAGAAGAGTTAAAAACGGTATGCGTATCCCGGGGCGTGAATGACACGAGTATCGCCCGAAACAAAGAGGACATCGAAAAACTCTGGAAAGCACGCAAGGCGATTTCTCCGGCATTGTTTCAATATGGTCCTGATAAGATTAACGAGGATATCGTGGTGCCCAGAAGCAGGATTCCGGATATGGTCAGAAAGATAACGGCGTTAAAAGAAGAAACAGGACTGACCATGGTGAGTTTCGGGCATGCCGGTGATGGAAATATCCATTTTAACATCATGCTCGACAAAAAAAATCAGGAAGAACTTAAAAAAGCCGAAGCTGCTGTTGACGCTTTATTTGAATATACCATTGAATTGGGGGGGACAATTTCAGGCGAGCATGGCGTCGGCATAACCAAGGCGCCGTATATCGCGCGGGAGATCGGCACCCTCGAACTTGAGCTTATGAAGAAAATAAAGAAGCTTTTTGATCCAAACGAAATATTGAATCCCGGAAAGATCTTTCCGGAAAATTAAACCGCAGATGGACGCGAATAAACACAAATGGCTTTAAAAAGAAAGTAAGAAGGTGAGAAAATCAGAAGGTCGGAGGCTCTTAAACATGCTAACCTTCTTATCTTCTAATTATGTTCGCGTTCATTTGCGGTTATTTATTCGCATAAAAGAATTTTTGAATCCTTTAATTTTAGAAGTGGTTTCAAAATCTTCAATCGGGTTTAAGGTCAAGGCGGACTGGGCCGGCCAACCGCAGGAATATCGGGAATATTTCGAGGATTGGACGTCTCAGTCCAACACAGAGATTGAGCACGAGGGGAGGTTTTGAAACCACTTCTAGTCATTGTACTTTGATTAGCATGTCGTTATAAGATATTAAATCCTCCAAAAGCTCCAACCGACTGTTTTTTTCACTCTCTATAGCGCAGCGAAGGTTTAGGGCACAGAGCTTTTGGCATAATGGATCCTGAATACTAAAATTGCCGAGACAGCCAAGATGATCATCGAGAGATATTTGATTCATTAACTCTTTTTTCATACCGTATCCTCTATTTTAAGCAACGAAATCATCTCTTTATGAATTTTACCGTTGCTTGCCAGAATTTCCGTTTTGTCGATGGTAAATGGGTTGTTTGAAAAATCGGTGACGATTGCGCCGGCCTCTCTTGCAATCAGTTCTCCTGCGGCGGTGTCCCAGGGTTTAAGGTTTTGCTCCCAGAATCCATCAAACCGACCGCAGGCTACAAAACAAAGATCGATCGCCGCCGACCCGAGTCTTCGAACACCTTGAGAGGCTTTCAAGCACTTTGAAAATCGCATGATCAAAGGGCCAAAGTGGTCCCTTAAGTTATAAGGAAATCCGGTGACAAGAAAACTTTCAGATACTGTTTTTGATTGTGAGACGCTGACTGGACGGCCGTTGAGCAGCGCTCCTTCTCCTTTCGCAGCGGTAAAAAGTTCTCTTGTTATCGGATTGAATACAAGTCCAAAAACAGTCTCGCCTTTTAAAGCGAAAGCAATTGAAATCGAGAACAACCCCAATTGATGGGCAAAATTTGTCGTACCGTCCAACGGATCGATGATCCACTGGAAATCCGCATTGCCCTTGCTCAATCCGCTTTCTTCAGCCAGGATCGCATGATCCGAAAATACTTTTCGAATGGTGTCGATAATGATGCTTTCGGATCCGGTATCGGCTTCCGTAACAAGATCAATGATCCCTTTTTTAAAAACTTTGAGGTGTTTGCCGTAATGAGTCAGAAGCACGCTGCCGCCTTTATAGGCAGCTGCGATGCCGACTCTTTTTATCAGCCCAAGATTCATGGATTCGACAATTTATATTCATTTTGTTTTCGATGTCAACCACAAATTATTAAAGCGGGTGATGAATGGATTCTTTCATTTTTTCAATCAGCGGCAACAGGGTCGATTCTTCCCTTGCCGATATCGCGGTTGCATCAAAGCTCCGACTTAATTTTTCAGTCGTTTCTGGACTTACCAGATCTATTTTGTTCAGAACACGGATCAAGGGGATGCCTTCTAAGCTTAGTTCGAGCAGAATTTTTTCAACGGATTTAATCTGGTCTTTAAATCGCGGGTTGCTGATGTCTATGATATGCAGAAGAAGATCCGCGCCCTCCAACTCTTCCAAGGTTGCACGAAACGCCACCATTAAATCCTTGGGGAGATTTTTGATGAATCCGACGGTATCGGTAACAATGACTTCGATGTCCTTAGGGAACTTAAGTCTTCTGCTGGATGGGTCCAGCGTAGCGAATAGTCGATTTTCAGTATGTACCCGGCTCTTTGTCAGGGTATTCAGGAGGGTGGATTTTCCGGCATTTGTATATCCGATGATGGATATCACCGGAAGGCCTTTTTTGTTTCGCTTTGATTTTTGTTGAGATCGTTGTTTTCGAACAAGCAACAGGTCATTTTCCAGCCGCTTTATTCGATCGCGGACGCGTCTGCGATTTATTTCCAGTTTGGTTTCTCCGGGCCCGCGTCCGCCGATACCGCCGGTGAGACGCGACATGGCCGTATTTTTCGTAATCAGGCGAGGCAGCAAGTACTTGAGCTGTGCCAACTCGACCTGCAGTTTACCTTCTTTTGTTTGTGCCCGTTGTGCAAAAATATCGAGTATCAGTTGTGTTCGATCGATCACCTTCAGGTCTATCTGATCCGTTATCGAACGCATCTGTGAAGGATTTAAGTCCTGATCACAGATAATTAATGTGGCACATTTTTGAAGTGCTGAAATAATCAGCTCCTGAAGTTTTCCGGGGCCCATAAGGAATTTAGAATTTACTTTCCGTCGAGATTGCAGCATCTTTCCCACAATCTCGATCCCGCTGGATATCGCCAGATCTTTCAGTTCTTCCAAAGAAGAAAGGGCGGTTTGCCTGTCTTCAGTCGTCACACTGACAAGCAACGCTCTCTCTGTTTCGATATCTGCTTCATGAAAAGATGTTGCATGGGCAAGTTCGGTTTCAAGGGACTGGATGAGATCAAGACATCCAATGTTCAGTTCGCCTGGATTTAAAGGGTCTATCATCTGAAAGGGTTTCTCATAAGCGCTGTTCGGCAGGATATATCCTGCGTAGGCTTTATGAAAAAGGCCTGTTTCCGTCATTGTTATTGCCGCCATGATATCAAGCCTCAGCAGGGCGAGATCTGTGAGATCGTCTGTTGTGAGGGGCTCATCGACAAGATGGGTGTGAACACACCTGAGCCCTCTCAATCGGCCGGGGGCGACACGATAATCACTGGTATCAGGAATGACGATCCTTTGATAATCCCCGACAATAACATAGGCTATTTTTCCTTGTCGGTTTATGAGGAGGCCGATCTGACGGCGTATTTCATGGGAAAGCTTGCTGATATCGCGAGCAAGTTCGAATGAAATAAGGAATTGAGGCGGAAGCCGTCGGCGGTAAAATTTCTCGAGCCTGCGAATATGACTGGCTTTGAGCCCGCCGATATTCCCGAAAAGTTTTTTCATGTGGATTTATAAACAGAGTTTCTCATTGAAGACCTGGTCCTTTGGACCATGTTAATGAAAAATGGTTCGGCCATGTGATGTTGCGTCTGAAATTACAAATTCCAATTATTATTCTCTTGGGATGAAATTTTCAAATCGAGTGTACGTATCCAAAAATGTCAGTATGGCCGTGCCGGTGGGACCGTTACGTTGTTTGGCCAATATGATTTCCGCTTTTCCTTTATTGGGGCTGTTTTCATCCTTGCTATACAATTCATCTCTGTAAATAAAGGCAACCACATCGGCGTCCTGCTCAAGCGCTCCGGATTCTCTCAAATCGGCCAACTGTGGTCGTTTATCACTTCGTTCTTCCAGTTTTCTGTTTAACTGGGAAAGGGCTAAAACAGGGATATCGAGTTCTTTGGCAAGGGCTTTTAACGATCGTGAAATTTCAGAAATTTCCAAATCTCTGCGCTCGGCGGAAATCCGGCTCTTCATGAGCTGAAGATAATCAATGATAATCAGCCCGATATCGTTTTCCATTTTTAGACGACGCGCTTTTGCCCGGATTTCAAGAACGCTGATGTTTGGGGAGTCGTCGATGAAAATCGGCGCCTGGGACAAGAATCCGGCAGCATCTGTAATCTTTATCCAGTCATCCTGCGTGATGAATCCCCTTCTCAAGCGAGATGAATCGACTCTCGCTTCACTGCTAAGCATTCGAAATGACAGTTGCTCCTTGGACATCTCAAGAGAAAATATGGCAACGGGGACATTGGTGTCAACGGCTGAATTTTTTGCAATATTCAGGGCAAAAGCTGTTTTGCCCATTCCGGGGCGACCGGCGAGAATGATCAGGTCGGATTTTTGCAGCCCTGCGGTGAGTTCATCAAGTTTGGCATACCCTGTGGCAACGCCGGTAACCAGGGCTTTATTCCCCTGGCGTTCTTCGAGGGCATCGATGTTGACCTCAATGATTTTTCCGATGGGATAAAATGCCGGTTTTATTTTGTTTTCCGATATTTCAAAGATGGAACTTTCGGCATAATCGATGACATTTTCGACATCTCCCCGATCTTCGAAGCATCGTTTGGCGATGGCATTTGATTTTTCAATAAGCTGCCTTAAACAGGCCTTGTCATGAACGATTTTGGCATAGTGCTGGGCATTGACGGCAAATGGAACGGTATCGACAAGATTCGCAAGATATGTTGCTCCCCCGATTTCTTCAAGCCATCCCCGTTCTCTCAATATGTTGGTCAACGTAACCAGATCAACAGGATCATTTCGGGAAAAAAGTTCGGTTATGGCAGTGAAAATCTTTTGGTGAGACGATCTGTAAAAGTCTTTGGGCGACAGGATTTCCAGAATTTCAGCTAATGTATCGTTATCTACCAGAATGGCGCTTAAAATAGACTCCTCCGCCTCGAGGCTTTGGGGCGGAACATGATATAGGAAAGGGTCTTTTCCGATTTTCAGCGGGTTTTCGGCCATAAAAACTCATCCCAAATAAAATCGTGTAACGATTTTGTGAAACGCGGCTATGCCGCTTGGTTTGACGAAAGATTAAAAATCCTATCCCATATGCAAGGCAATAAAACAAGCCTCAACCGACTACGCAGTGTGGCGGCTTAGATCCCGCAGGTTTACCTGTGGGTGTTTCATAAAATCGTTCTACGATTTTATTCCGGCACGACTTCAAGGATAATTTCAGGTTCAACATCCTTGTAGACGCGTATGGGAATCTTATAGGTCCCGATATTTTTAATCGGTTCGTTGAGCAAAATCATCTTTTTTTCGATCTCGATGTCCTGAGCGGCAAGGGCATCGGCAATATTGCGCGTTGATACCGAACCATAGAGGCGCTCTTCTTCACTGACTTTTGCAACAATTTTGCATACCACGCCTTCGAGCCTTTTGGCCATTTCTTCGGCCAAGCCCTTTTCTTTGGCAATTTGGATTTCAAATTTGGTTTTCTCCTGTTCCATCATCTTTCGGTTCTGCGGCGTTGCCGGTACCGCCATATTTTGAGGCAGAAGATAGTTGCGTGCGTAACCGTCCGCCACGGTTACCTCGCTGCCGATGATTCCCAGCGATTCAATGGTTTGCTTTAAAATTATTTTCATCGTAAACCTCCGCTAAAATAAACTCATTTATTTTTGCCACTAAGGCACAAAGGTTCACCCTGTTAAATAATGCTTCGCATTAAATCTACGATTTATTTAACAGGGCAGGCTAAAAAAGAAATACTAAATAAACCCTTTGTGCCTGCCCGCCATCGGCTTCGCCTTAGGCGAGGTGGGCGGGTCTTTGTGCCTTCTTGGCAAATTATTAGCTCACTTTTCCGGTTTGCCGGAGCTGTTTTCCAGTTTTCTGAAATTGAGCCACATGTCGAAAAAGCCTATTCCGATGACGACAAGAAGGACAATTTGTTGAACAGCCATAAGCATATATAAAAAAAATCTCAACAGTCGAGGGAAATTTTTTTTTTCAAAATAGAAGGATACAATGGCAATGCCTTGAAAAAAATAAACGGTGATGAAAATTAACAGACCGTTTAAGCCCAAAATCTTGATTGGCTTGTACGGAAAAAGCAATAAAAGCCCAAAACATATGACCCCCCAAACAAGGGATTCAGGGGCTTTCCAAAGCTTTAAAGATCCAAAATCAGGATAAAAAAGGTTCTGTTTCTTAAATATGGGTTTTGCGAGAAGCAAGTTTGTCCAAGATATAAAAACAGCAGAAGCCACTGCGAGCGCGGGGATAATTCTGACGAGAACATATTTGATGTTTTCAAGTGAGTTTGAAATCATTTGAATGTTTTCTTGTTTTATCCCCATGTTACTGTAGAGAGATAATGTGAGTTTCAAATTTTTATCCACATATTCGTTGACAAGGGCATATATTCCTTTGTCGGCGATATTGCTGTAAAAGAGCAGGCAGGCCGCTCCCGTGACAACGACGGCACCGCACGCATATAGAACCGTTTTTTCGATGGAAAGTTCCAGTTCCAACAGTTCGCTTAAAACAAAGCCGAGCAACAGCAGTTCAAAAAAAAACAAAATGTCGACGGATATGCCGCCAAGAAAGGCCACCATGATGATGGTGGCGATAACCGGAATGACGGCACCGGATGTTCTCCCCAGTTTCGAACGATAGAAAAGGGTCGGCAACGGGATTAAGAGTGCAGAAAAAAATCCGATAATGGGAATGACCACCGACATTAAGAATATGAAGCTTGTGACGACAATACCGATAATAATGTCTTTTGAGATATTTCTTGAAGTGGTCTGAAATACCACTTTTACTCCTTAAGACGACTAGTTATAGTCTATCGTGCCTACAAACGGCAGAAGGGCAATTGTACGGGCGCGTTTAATTGCATGGGTCAGGGAGCGCTGATGTTTTGCACAAGTGCCGGATATTCGTCTTGGAATGATTTTGCCGCGTTCCGTGATAAAATATCGTAGAGATTTGGCGTCCTTATAATTGATGATCAGACTGGTGTCGGCACAGAAGCGACACACCTTGCGTCGATGAAACACCCTTTTTTTTCTGTTAAAACCGGTTTTCTTTTTCCGGGAGGCAAAGTTTGCTGTCATTGTATAACTCCTATTTAGAATTTGAAACGATAGGCTTCGGTTTTATGTTGTTTCAGATTCTGTATTATCGGATACCTTGGATTCCTCATCAGGAATATCGCTTGATGCCGCATCTGATGATTGTGCCTGCTCGGCTTTCATCTTTTCAGCATTGGCGATTTCTTCTTTAATCACATCAATGTCGATATCCTTGTTCAGCAGGACCGTCATGTATTTTAAGATTCGATCATCGATTCTAAAGAAGCGTTCAATTTCATCTACGAGAACACCTGACCCGCAGTAATCCAATCGAACGTAATAGCCATGGGACTTTTTCCTGATCTCATAGGCAAGCCGTTTTCCCCCCCATTCATCAATCGTAACCAGCAATCCATTATGTTGATGAATAAGATCCTTTAATTTTTCGAATATGGGAAAACGCTCGTCTTCGGGAAGGTCATTGTCGACAATGAATATGGTTTCGTATCTTCTCATAGATCCTCCTTTTGGATGTAAAGCCCCGTAAAACCGGAGCAAGGGGAAGTTGAACAAAAATACTTAAATTAGGTTAAAAAAAATGAAATGTCAATAAATAATAATTAAAAATAAAACCGCCAATAAACGCAAATTCACACAAATAAGAAACTAAATCGTGTCCTTTCATAAAGGGTAGATTTCGGATCAGGGCAAGGCCGCAGTCTTTTTGCAACCGCAGGCGTAGAAGTGCTACGTTGAGGATTGTAAAAAGACGAGAACGCAGGCCTGGGCCGATGGAACATCCCGAGTTCCTCATCGGGGAAGATGCCATTTATGGAAGGACACTAAATGCTGTCAAGGTACTCCAAATCCTTGGCCTGGGTGTTCTTGGTTCCGATACTTAAGATTTCGATTCGGCTCTGTTTATTTGCACGGAAATAAAGACGTCCATTATATGCGAAGATAGCCTCCTGGACATTCGAACGGCCCTTTTTACTGAACACTTTTCTTTTAACCGGAACAAGCTTCGGGTCTTCATTAAGCTTGTGAATGATCTCTTCACTTTTTATTTTCATATCTT